>Ga0208820_1000878_pt1 | contig 18557 bp, 17 predicted proteins | sample June2015DPH_16_5_FD_184713 | JGI IMG/M metagenome (GOLD analysis project Ga0208820, IMG submission 184713) | Peatland microbial communities from SPRUCE experiment site at the Marcell Experimental Forest, Minnesota, USA - June2015DPH_16_40... | ecosystem: Environmental > Terrestrial > Soil >...
GCTTCCATAATTGCGTCGGCGGCGTACGGCGGCGGCACAAAAATGACCGTGGCATTCGCGCCCGTCTTGTCCACCGCTTCCTGAACGGTATTGAAGATCGGCCAGCCCTCGTGTGTCGTTCCACCCTTGCCGGGCGTGACGCCGCCCATAATCTGCGTGCCGTAATCCGCGCAAGCCTTCGCGTGGAAAGTGCCTTCACGGCCCGTCAGACCTTGCACCACCAATCGAGTTCTTTTATCAGCCAGGATTGCCATAATTGCTCACCCTCAAAAACTGCTTTCTGCTGCTCGCCCGCTCTCGTGTGGTTACGGGGCTTTGCCCCGTCCCGGCGGGGCAGAGCCCCGCCACCACACAACCGGCTAAGCCGCGCTTCTCGCCGCGGCCACTACTTTGTCGGCCGCATCCTTCATGGTTTCTGCGACCGTGAAGTTCAGCCCCGATTCCATCAGGATTTTCTTGCCTTCCTCAACATTGGTGCCTTCCAGTCGCAAGACCACCGGCAGTTGGATATGCGTCTTCTTCGCCGCTTCGACCACTCCGGTAGCCAGCATATCCACCCGCAGAATGCCGCCAAAGATATTGATCAGCACGGCGCGCACACTCTTGTCGCTCAGCAGAATTTCAAACGCATGCGCTACCTGGTCCGCGCTTGCGCTGCCGCCCACGTCGAGGAAGTTAGCCGGCATGCCGCCCGCATATTTGATGATGTCCATCGTGGCCATCGCCAGGCCGGCTCCATTCACCATGCAGCCTACGCTGCCGTCGAGCTTGATGTAGTTGAGGTTGTATTTCGACGCTTCCACTTCAAGCGCATCTTCCTCGCTGAAGTCCCGCAATTCGCGGAGGTCAGGATGCCGAAAGAGCGCGTTATCGTCAAAGGTCAACTTGGCGTCGAGGGCGAACAATCGCCCATCCGTACAACTAATGAAAGGATTGATCTCCACCAATGAAGCGTCCGTTGCCAGGAACGCGCGATAAAGTCCGGTCAGGAGCTTTACTGCAGGATTGATCTGCTGCGGCTTCAACCCCAAGCTGAACGCGATCTTGCGCGCCTGAAAAGGCTCCAGTCCCATGCCCGGATCGACGTACTGTTTCAGGATTGCTTCCGGCCTCTCAGCCGCCACCTGCTCAATATCCATGCCGCCCGCAGCCGATGCCATGAACACCGGCTTGCCCTCGCCGCGATCCACCAGAATGCCGAGGTAAAGTTCCTTCTCGATGGGCAACGTCTCTTCGATCAGCAATCGATGCACGATGCGTCCTTCCGGTCCGGTCTGGTGCGTGACCAGTTTCATGCCCAGCATCTTGCCGGCGATTTCGACCGCCTCTTCCACCGATTTGGCAATCTTCACTCCACCGCCCTTGCCGCGTCCGCCGGCGTGGATCTGCGCCTTCACCACAACACCCGTCGCGCCGGAGCGGAACAGTTCCTTCGCGGCCGCCTCAGCTTCTTCGGGTGTCGCCGCCATCGTGCCGCGGGGCACGGATACGTCATACTTCTTCAGAATTTCTTTTGCCTGGTACTCATGAATTTTCATAATGATTCCTGATTGGTCGTTGGTCGTCAGTCGTTGGTCGTTCGCGATGACCAACTGCGACGACGGTCTTTCACCGATAGGACTCCGCTTGCAGCCTCAGACACCTTGCAGCAGACCCACGATTCTATAGAAGGCGGAACGATTGGCGCAAACGCCGCACGTCACTCGCGGTCGCTCCAAGAACCTAAAGTTGGTTTTATAAATGCCTTTCAGCTCGGGAGGCACGTGCCTCAGGGGCTAAAGCCCGCACTCTTCCAGACCCTGAACGGCACGGCTGAAGCCGTGCCCTTCCCAAGACCAAGACCGATGTATGAAACTGGCTCTGCTCACTTCCGCCCGGTGTGTGAGTGCGAAAGGCCGGAAGAAACTGGCCCCAGGAATGCGGCAAGAGACCCGGCCTACTTCCCAGCTACCGACTGCAGGCAGCGGCCGTAAAGTTCCAGCAAATGGGCGGCGTAATCCTCGGGCTTGTCGGTCGCAGCGGTGCCCTGGAAACCGACTCCGGCTCCGGTGGTCTTGCCGTAGCCGGTGGTCATGGCGATGAATTTCATGAGGTCGAGCGCGATGTCTTCGTTGCGGCGGGAGCCCAGGGGAAGAACGGGCATTTCCATGATGAGAACTCCTGGTTGAAGGGTGCAGTCCGGTGGTTTTCCCGGCCCTGCCGCGATCATAGCAGAACCATCGCTGAATCAACCTCGCTGGGGATACGATGTGGGTAGGCTCTACTATCCCGCTCCAGACCTTCGGCGAGGGACAGCGGTCGTGTAGAATAACGCTTTGAATATGGACTTGTCCGCCATCCAGCAAGCCTTGCGCGAGCGCAACATTGACGCCTGGCTTTTCTACGATCATCACCATCGCGACCCGATCGCTTACCGCGTTCTCGGGCTGCCGGATGGGCTCATGGTCACGCGGCGCTGGTACTACCTGATTCCCGCCAAAGGCGAACCCGTCAAACTGGTCCACAAGATCGAGTCGGGACACCTCGATACCTTGCCCGGCGCGAAGAAACAGTACGCCGGATGGCAGGAACTGTTCGACGGCTTGAAGCAGATGCTGGCCGCGCATCGCGATGTGGCCATGCAATATTCGCCCAACAACTTTGTCTTCACTATTTCCATGGTGGACGCGGGAACGGCGGACCTGATCCGCGGGCTGGGCAAGAACATTATCAGTGCGGCGGACCTGATCGCGCAGTTTGAAGCGACCTTGACGGACGAACAGATCAAGTCGCACTTTGCGGCGCGCGATGTGATTGACGCGGTCACCGCCGAGGCTTTCAAGGAAATCGGACGGCGCGTGCGCAACGGCGGCACGCATGAACATGACATTCAGCAATTTTTCATGGAAGCATTCCAGCGCGCGAACATGGTGACCGACGATCCGCCGATCGTGGCGGTGAACGCCAACAGCGGCAACCCGCACTACGAGCCGAGCGCAAGCCGTCCGGCGCCGATTCATGAAGGGGATCTGGTTCTGCTGGATGTGTGGGCGAAAAAGAATACACCGGGCGCGGTTTACTACGACATCACGTGGATGGGGATTGTGGGCAAGGCTCCGTCAGACCGGCAGGGCGAAATTTTCAAGATTGTGAGCGAGGCGCGGGATATCGGCGTGAAGACGGTGCAAAACGCTGTCGCCGGCGCTGCCGCCAGGCCGATCGCGGGATGGGAAGTGGATCACGCGGTGCGGGCGCACATCAAGCAGGCGAAATACGGAGAGTACTTCATCCACCGCACCGGCCACTCGATTTCGACCGAGGTGCATGCGAATGGCGCGAACATGGATGATCTAGAAATTCACGACGAGCGGCGCATTCTGCCCAATTCCTGTTTCTCGATCGAGCCCGGCATCTACCTGCCCGAGTTCGGCGTGCGCTCGGAAGTGAACGTGCTGGTGCGGCCGGGAAGCGCCGAGGTCACTGGTAAAATCCAACGAGAGATCGTGACCATCTGAATGGCCAAGCCGACAACAGATAAATCAAAAAATGCGCTGCCAGCGACTCCGCCGGAGTATCCGCTGACGACCATGGCGGTGGTTGCGCCGCTGGTGGGCTGGCTAATTCCGGGCGGCGGACACATTCTGCTGAAGCGCTATGGGCGCGGCATTCTGCTGCTGGTGTCGGTGGTCGCGATGTTCCTGATTGGGTTGGGCATGCAGGGGCGGATTTACAAGCCGAACAGCGGAGACATCCTCGACATACTCGGCTTCGTGGGCGACGTAGGCTCGGGAGCGCTCTATTTTCTGGCGCGCATCATGGACTGGGGCAACGTGATGGCAGCGAATGCCGCCGCGGATTACGGCAAGACATTTCTGATTGTTGCCGGCCTGCTGAACTTCATCGCGGCAGCGGATGCGCATCACATTGCGCTGGGGAAGAAGCCGTGACCATCAACTTGTCGCACTTCTCGGCTGCGGTGGTGTTCGCGCTGTTCGCGTCGGTGGTCTTCGGCATCACACAGCGCAATTCGACGATTGAGCAGGTGCGCTACGGTCTCTACTGCTTCGCCCTATTCGTTGGTGGAGTTTTTCTGGCGGGATGGGTGATGGCGCTGATCAGACGATAGCTGGCGGCTATTAGCTTTTCGCTTTTGGCTCTTAGCTTTTGGCTCTTAGCTTTTGGCTTTCAGCCTCTGATTTCCAGCAGGCAATGACTTGGCTCTCGCCGGAGTACCGCTTGTTTTTCGCTCATTGCTCTAGGTAGGTGGTCGCAGACTCTTACCCCGCAATCCGACCTCAGAAATGGCCTTAACACAATCTCTTTACACCACGCTTGCCGTCTCCTGTTTAAGCTTCTCCGCCTGATAGTGCGTGGTCAGCGCGTCGATAATGGGTTGCAGCTTTCCGTCCATTACCTGCTCTAACTGGTGAATGGTGAAGCCGATGCGATGGTCGGTGAGCCGGTTCTGCGGAAAATTATAGGTGCGGATTTTCTCCGAACGGTCGCCCGAGCCCACCATCTGCTTGCGTTCTTTCGCCAGCGCGTCCTGCTGCTTCTGCATCTCGACTTCGTACAGCCGCGAGCGCAGCACGCGCATCCCTTTTTCGCGGTTCTTGATCTGCGACTTCTCATCCTGACAGCTCACCACCGTGTTCGTCGGAATGTGCGTGATACGGACCGCCGAATAAGTCGTATTCACCGACTGCCCGCCCGGCCCCGACGAACAGAACGTATCGATGCGCAGATCCTTGGCTTCGATCTTGATATCGACTTCTTCCGCTTCCGGCAGCACCGCGACCGTAATCGCCGACGTATGCACTCGCCCTTGCTGCTCGGTCGCCGGCACGCGCTGCACGCGATGCACGCCACTCTCATATTTCAGCCGCGAATAGACCCGGTCGCCCTCGATCAGCGCGATCACTTCTTTTAACCCGCCCACGCCCGACTCCGACGTGGAGAGCACTTCCACTTTCCACTTCTGCGTTTCGGCGTAGCGGTTGTACATGCGGAAGACTTCCGCCACGAACAACGTGGCCTCATCGCCGCCCGTGCCGGCGCGAATTTCCAGGACCACGTTCTTCTCGTCGTTCGGATCCTTCGGCAACAATAGAACTTTGAGTTCTTCCTCGACGGTCACGATGCTGGCGTCCAGCTTCGCCAGTTCCTCTTCCGCGTAGGCTCGCATTTCCGGATCTTTTTCGTCGGCGAGAACCGCCCTGCTTTCGGCGATGCCCTTGGTCAGGTCCTTGAATTCGCGGTATTTTTCGACAATGGGCGCAATCTCAGCGTGAGCCTTGGCAGTCTTCTGGTATTTCGCCGAATCGTTGGTGATCTCCGGCGACAGCAGGGCTTGCGTCAGCTCTTCGTAGCGAATTTCGATTTGGTCCAAGCGTTCGAACATGATTTCCATCCGTAGAGACGGGGCTTGCCCCGTCTCACTCTGTGGGCGGAGACGCGGCAAGCCGCGTCTCTACTCTAATGATTTTAGGTGGAATGAGAAAGAAAACAAGATTTCGCGGTGGGCACCGCTAGGCAATTACCAACTCGCCGCCGTGCGTCTTTTCCAACTTCATGGCTTCATCCAGCGCAACGATCGCGCACTCAACCTCGCTGTCATCCGGAGGCTGGGTCGTGATTCGCTGCAGCCACAGGCCGGGCGCCGTCATCAGCGCGAAGAGCGAGCCGCGATGCTTGGCGGCAAAGCGAATGATCTCGTAGGAAACCCCTGCTATCACGGGCAGGAGCGCGATACGAATGCCGAATCGAGCCCAGAAAGTGTGCACGGGAATCGCCATGTACACGAGCATCGAGATGATCATCACCGTCATCAGGAAACTGGTTCCGCAGCGCGGATGATACGTCGAATACTTCTGCACCGCTCCGGTTTCGAGCGGATCGCCATTCTCGAACGCAAACACCGTCTTGTGCTCGGCCCCGTGGTACTCGTACACGCGCCGAATGTCCTTCCACAGCGAAACGCCCCACACAAACAGCAGGAACATCGCGATCCGGATCAGCCCATCAACCAGGTTAAACACGAACTGCTGCCCGAAAACCGGATTCACCTTTTTCAGCTGCGTCGTTGCCAGCAGCGGCAGGTACTTATACATGAAGATGAAGAAGGCGATGGAGAACACCACATTCACTGCCGCCATCCAGCCGGTGATTTCAAACTTTTTGCCCGGATCGCTGTTGCTATGATCTTCACTGCGATCTCCACTGCCAAGACCGTCGTTGCCCGGATCGGCGTTTATCTCTTCCAGCGCCGCATTGGCGGAAAACTTCAGTGCGCGGAATCCCAGCGTCATCGCGTGCCCCAGCGTCATCACCCCGCGCACCACCGGCCAGCCCATCCATTTATGCTGTTCGGAAGGCCGCTCCAGCGGCTCGCTGTACGTAACAATCTCGCCCGACGATTTGCGCACGGCAATTCCCCAGGCGTGCGGCGAACGCATCATCACGCCTTCCAGCACCGCCTGCCCGCCGACGAGCGTTTCCTCGCCGCTTTCGAGAGCTGGCAGCAACTGCACCGCCGCCAAAAAACGCAAATTTCGCCGCCAAGGTCGCATAGGCATTGGATGTTACTTCACGGAGGGAAGACTCCAACTCCAATGCCTAGAGTACCACAGATCGCGAAAATCTCGAGCAGCGCGCAGTCGGGCATAAGAACCATATCTCCTTAGTATTCAGTATTTTAACCAGAACTATAATTCGGCGATAAGAACCCATCTGGTGGCCGCGATCCCAGTGATCGCCCGTAGAATCCAATGGACAATGCTGCACTTCGCCCAGGCCTGCGACGCGATCGCTGCAACCACCAAGAAGTTGGAGAAAACGGCGCTGGTCGCTGCGTATTTGCAGTCGTTATTACGAACAATGCCGCCGAGCGAGGCCACGACCGCAGCCATTTTTCTTTCCGGCCGCCCTTTTCCCGCATACGAAGAAGCGACTTTGCAGGTTGGCGGAGCAGTGCTTTGGCGCGTGATTAGCGGGCTATCGGGAAAGTCCGAGCCCGAACTCACCGAAATTTATCGCAGGCATGGCGACGCCGGATCGGTCGCAGCCGAGGCGCTTCCCGCAAAGCCGGATTCTGGCCTCTCTCTCGCCGAAGTGCAGCGAGCATTTTACGGGATCGCTTCTGCCCGTGGGCCTGCCGCCAAAGCTGCTCTTCTGCGTTCGCTTCTTGAGCGAGCCACCCCGCTCGAAGCCAAGTACATCGTGAAGATTATCAGCGGCGACTTGCGCATCGGCCTGAAAGAAAGTCTCGTGGAAGAAGCCATCGCTCGTGCTTTCGAAGCGCCCCTCGACCTTGTCAAGCGCGCCAACATGTTGCTCGGCGATCTCGGCGAAACTCTGCGCCTGGCCTCCGCGGGGAAATTGGCCGACGCACATCTCCGCCTCTTCCATCCCATCGACTTCATGCTCGCGAGTCCGGTCGAATCTTCCGGCGAGGCGCTCAGTTATTTTCAGAGAGCGTCGGTTGAAGACAAGTACGACGGCATCCGCGCCCAGGCTCACATCAGCCGTGGAGAAGTGCGTATCTTTTCGCGCACCCGCGATGAAATTACCGAGTCCTTTCCTGAATTGCCCCTGGCCCTCGCCGGCCTGCCGAAAGACGCAATTCTCGACGGCGAGATCGTTGCCTGGAACTCCGGTGAGGCCCGAGCCCTTCCCTTCAGCACGCTGCAACAGCGCCTCGGACGGAAAAAAGTCAGCGCCAAGCTCATGGCTGAGGTCCCGGTCGCTTATCTAGTGTTCGACATGCTCTACGCGGATGGTGAAATCCTCTTGGACCGTCCGCTACGCGACCGCGCAAAAGTTCTAGACGAACTTATCAAGCCCGAGGGGATATCCGGTCCCGACACAGCTCGCGTAGGGACAGACGCCCCTTCGGCAAGCTCAGGGCAGGCGCTCGTCTGTCCAGCCGAGCGAAGCTCGGCACCCGCCGCCGCGCCGTCGCAAGCTCTCTTCGCGTTCGCAGCTGCCGGTCTTCCCGTCGCGACAATTCTCCGCGCGCCGGTAGCAACAGCCGGTTCTCCCGACGATCTCGAAACCCTCTTCACCGCCGCGCGAAATCGAGGCAACGAAGGCCTGATGATCAAGGATCTCGATTCGTTCTACACTCCCGGCCGGCGCGGCAAATCGTGGCTCAAGATGAAGCGGGAACTCGCCACGCTCGACGTAGTTGTGACCGCGGTCGAGTACGGACACGGCAAGCGCATCGGAGTGCTCAGCGACTACACCTTCGCGGTGTGGGGCGACGAGCGGCTGGTAAACATCGGCAAGGCGTACTCCGGGCTCACCGACGCCGAGATCGCGGAAATGACGCAGTGGTTTCTGGCTCACCAGACGAGTGAACAAGGATTGAGGCTGGAAGTGGAGCCGAAGATTGTTCTAGAGGTTGCCTTCAACAACATGATGCGCTCCACGCGCCACGAGAGTGGCTACGCCTTGAGGTTTCCGCGCATCGTGCGCCTGCGTCCGGACAAGCGCCCTCAAGATGCTGACACCATCGAGACTGTGAAGGAAATTTACGCGCGGCAGCACTCGGGGTGATTATCACGGGCAGTCCTTAGTCGTTGGTCGATAGTCGTAGTGTTCGCTAACGACCGTCGACAAACGACCGACGACTACTCAGTGAGTGTGATCGCGGTGGTCGTGATCGCTGGGCGCGTGCTCGTGTATTTCATCCGGTACCGCGATCACGCATGCATGCGCCGTCTCGCACACCACGTGTTCCAACTGGATCGTCGTATGGTGGATGCCGAACCCCCGCCCCAGTTTCTCGTTGATCTCCCGCAGAATCGTATCGCTCTCCGAGGTCGCCATGTCCGCGATCTTCACATGCGCCGAGAGCGCGTGGTTTTCCGACCCAATGCTCCACACATGCAGATCGTGCACATCACTCACGCCCGCGATCTTTCGCATCGCCGATTCCACCGCGTCCAGGCTCATCCCGCGCGGCGTGCCCTCCAGCAGAATATTCAGCGTTTCGCGCACGATTCCGATGCTCGACCACAAAATCAGCGCGCCGATCCCGAACGACAGTGCCGCATCGATCCAGTATTGTCCCGTCCACAGGATGACAAAACCTCCCACAATCACGGCCGCGGTGGAAAGCGTGTCGCCCACCTCATGCAGTAACGCGCTCCGCACATTGACATCCCGCCCAGAGCGCCACAGCAGCAGAGCGATCACGCCGTTCATCACCACGCCCGCCGCCGCGACGCCAATCATCACCCCGGCGCGCACATGCTCAGGATGCTGTATCCGCCGAAACGCTTCGTAGAAAATATAAAACGACACGGCGACCAGCGACAGCGCATTCACCAGCGCCGCCAGCACTCCGGCGCGCCGGTATCCATAAGTTTTGGTAGCGCTCGGCGGCCGGCCCTCTAGAAAGACCGCCACCAGCGACAAGAGCAGCGCCAGAAAGTCGGACAGGTTGTGTCCCGCCTCGGAAAGCAACGCCAGCGAATGCGCGCGGATGCCTGCAACCACCAGCAGCACGACATAAAGCATGGTGACGGCCAGCGAGATGCGCAGCACCCTCCCCGTCCCATGAGAATGCGAGTGTGCGCCATGCGCGTGCATGTGACTAGGATAGCGCAAGCCCGCTCGTGTGGGGACGGGGCTCTGCCCCGTCCAAGCCGAGCACAGCTCGGCCACTGTGAGCAGGCAAAGCTCTCAGCCCGGTCGGTGGCGCAAACTCAGCAGGCCGCGTTATCCTTCTTCCCATACCAGCTTCCCGATACCAGGAGAACAAAATGAAGAAAACTCTCGTGCTGCCATCCTTGCTGCTACTGGCCGCCGCGGCCATGGCCCAAACAACGCCCGCACAAATCAAGAACCCCGTCAGCAGCGCGCTCCGCGACATTCTGCCCGGCCGCCAGAAAAATACCATCGTGGCCGTCGAAGCCATGCCCGCCGACAAATTCAACTACAAACCGACCTCCGACCAAATGACATTCGGCCACCTCGTCGCCCACATGGTCGTGGCCAATGACACGTTTTGCAGCAAGGTAGCCGACGTCCCCGCTCCCAAGGTCGAAGAAGCGAAAGAAACGGACGCCAAAGACAAGCTTGTCGCCGCGCTCAAGGCCTCGTTCGATTTCTGCGCCGACGCGCTCGCAAAAATGGACGATTCGAAACTGGGAGAAACAACCGACCTCTTCGGAAGCCAAACTTCGCACGCCTCGGCCGGCATTCGCCTTGCCAGCAGTTGGGCTGACCACTACGCCGAGGCGGCAATGTATCTGCGCCTGAACGGCATATTGCCGCCGACCGCCAAGAAGTAAAGCGCGATTAGGTTTTAGAGGGACGGGCGTCTCGCCCGTCTCAGCCGAGCGCAGCTCGGCTCTTGTGTGCAACGCCAATCGTTTTCGCCTGGCTGGACTCGTGACCCTACCCCACCAGCCCTTCCAACTCCTCTTCCCCAATCACGCTGACCCCCAACTCCCGAGCTTTGTCCAGCTTCGATCCCGCATCGCTGCCCGCCACCACATAATCCGTTTTCTTACTCACTGAGCCGGAAACGCGTCCGCCCGCATCTTCAATCATCTTCTTCGCTTCGTCTCGCGTGTGGCGCGCGAGCGTGCCCGTCAGCACAAAGGTTTTTCCCGACAGCTTCGTGCCCTTTTCTTTCTTCTGCCCGGTGAACGTCAGCCCCGCTTTGCGCAGATCGCTCACCAGTTTGCGATTATGCTCATCGGCGAAAAATTCCACGATGCTCTCCGCGATCCGCGGCCCCACTTCGTTCACTTCCTCCAGTTCCTCCGCACTGGCGTTAATGATCGCGTCCAGCGCCCCGAAGTGCTCCGCCAGAAACTGCGCCGTGCGCTCGCCCACAAACCTTATCCCCAGTCCGTAAATCACGCGCTCTAGCGGCAGGCTCTTCGAGGCCTCGATCTCAGCCAGCACGTTCTCCGCCGATTTTTCACCCATGCGCTCCAGCTGCAGCAGGCCGTCTTTCGTCAGCTTGTAGAGATCGGCAACATTCTTTACCAGGCCGCGTTCGGTGAGCTGATTGACCAGCGCCTCGCCCAATCCGTCGATATCCATCACGTGACGCGAGGCAAAATGCAGAATCGTCCCCTGCAGCTTGGCCGGACAATTCGCATTCACGCAGCGATGGTCCACTTCGCCCGGCGTTCGCACCACATTGCCGCCGCACACCGGACAGTGCTCGGGCATTTCAAATTGTTTGTGGCCGCGAGGATGCTCGTTGTCTTCGACGACCTTAACAACTTTTGGAATCACGTCGCCGCCGCGCTCGACCTCGACCCAGTCGCCGATCTTCACGCCCAGCCGCTCGATCTCATCCATGTTGTGCAGCGTCGCGCGCGAAACCGTCGTGCCACCAATCGGAACCGGCTTCAGCGCCGCCACCGGCGTCAGTTTTCCGGTGCGGCCCACCTGCACCAGGATGTCTTCGATCTGCGTCACGCCCCCGCGCGCTGCGTACTTGTAAGCAATCGCCCATCGCGGAGCCTTTCCCGTGAAGCCCAACTCGCGCTGCCACGCCGTCCGGTCAACCTTGACGACGATCCCGTCGATTTCGTAAGGCAGAGATTCTCGTTTGGCCTCCCAGCTCTGAATAAATTTCCAGACCTCCTCCAGATTCTTCGCCAGCTTTCGATTCGGATTCACCTTGAACCCCGCCAGCTCCAGCGCATCCATCGCTTTCGATTGGCGGTCGAAATAAGTTTGTCCGTCCTTCAACAGCATGTATGCGAAGAAGTCCATGCGGCGCTGCGCGGTAATCGATGGTTCGAGTTGCCGCACCGTCCCCGCCGTAAAATTGCGGGGATTCGCAAAGGTCGCGAGTCCCTGCCGCTCGCGTTCTTCATTCAACTTACGGAAAGCCGCGAGGGGCATCAGCATTTCGCCGCGCACTTCGAAATCGGCGGGAATCCCGGCTTTCTTCAACTTGTCTTTCGAGATCGACAGAGGAATGGAACGAACCGTCCGCACATTTAGCGTCACGTCTTCACCGACGTTGCCATCGCCGCGGGTGATGCCGCGCTCCAGACGGCCGTCGCTGTAGACAAGCGCCAGCGACATGCCATCCAGCTTCAACTCGCACATGTATTCGAGGTCAGTCCGCCCGCTCAGCTCATGCACCCGCCGCTCCCAGTCGCGCAGTTCTTCTTCGGAATAAGCGTTGTCGAGGGAGAGCATCGGAGAGGAATGCTTAGCCTTAACGAATCCCTCGCGCGGCTTGCCGCCCACGCGCTGCGTCGGCGAGTCTGGCGTCACCAGCGCCGGATGCTCCGCCTCGAGCCGCTTGAGCTCGTTCATCAGCGTGTCGAAGTCCGCGTCCGAGATCTCTGGATCATCCAGCACGTAATAGCGATACTCGTGGTGCCGGATCTTCTCGCGCAGAGCTTCGATTTTTTTCTCGAGGGCGGAACTGGACATGACTGGGGAATTATAGTGCGGAGGGCAGCTGCCAGTTGCCAGTACCCAGTTGCCAGTATCAGAAGCAGTAGCCAGTTGCCAGTAGGACCAAAGCGACGGTGATTACAACCGCTGCCTTTTCCGGGGGCTGACTGGCAACTGGGCACTGGCAACTGGCTACTGCTTCTTCGCCTTCCGAATCCGTCCGCGCCCAACCGCGCCGCGGCCCACGCTCGACGGAGGCTTCGGCATCCCTTCCAGCAATTCCTTGAGCACGGTCGCGTTGTTGCGCTCAACGTTTCGCGACGCATACAACAGCGTGAGTGGCCGCTTGCCTTCCGCGAAACGATGCAGTTTCTCCACTGCCGCGGAACTTTTGGCATTCGCCAATTCCTTGAGGTAGCGCTTGCGAAACATCTGCCATCCCTCAGGGTTCGCATGGAACCACTGCCGCAGCTCGTTCGAAGGCGCCAGGTCGCGCAGCCAGAATTTGATCGCCGCGTCTTCTTTCGTCAGCCCGCGCGGCCATAAACGATCCACCAGTACGCGCACTCCGTCCGAAGGAGAAGCAGCCTCGTAAACGCGTTTGACGACAACGCTCATCACTTCCGTATTATCCTACCTTTGAGCCCGGTTTTGCTGCCGACGCCGCAATCACCATGAACTTCGTGAACTGGTTTTCTCCGTGCCTCCTTGCCTCAGTGGCGATCCTCGCGCTTCTCGCGCTCGGCGGCTGCGATGTCGAGCGGCGCAAGTCCGACGCTGAACTCGGCCTCAACCCGCAACAGGCCGAAGGCAGGAAACTCTACGACAACTATTGCGACCGGTGCCATGAGCCGTACTCGTCCCGCGGCAAGAAAGGCCCTGGTCTGAAGGGCGTCTTCAAGCAGCAGTACCTGTCCCTAAGCGGACTGCCCGCCAACGACGAGCGCATGACCGACATCATCAAATACGGCCGAGCCAAAATGGAAGGCTTCAACCAAGTCATGACCGACCAGCAGATCAAAGACCTGCTAGCCTATCTGCACACGCTCTAGCCGGTGTGGAATTGGGAGTCGACCGTCCCTTGCGAGGGCTAGTATAATTGCCAGCGTTCGCTCCCAACCGTTGGTGTTGACCGACGGTTTGCGGCCTTCATAACTCAATGGACAAGGAGATGCTGCTATGTTTGTTCGCGTTGTCGAAGTCAAGACGAAGCCCGGAAAAGCCAAAGAGGTTTGTGGCACACTGCATGACAAGATACTGTCTACGTTGAAGGCGAAGGCAGGCTTTGTGGATGAGATCGTCCTCGTGTCGGACGCAGACGGCATCCTGGCGCTCAGCTTCTGGAAAACGAAAGAGGATGCCGAACGTTACACGCAAGCGGATTACGCCAAGGTCAGCGAGTTGATTCAGCACCTGGTGCATAGCAAGCCCACGGTGCACGCCTACGACGTGGAGACCTCTACCTGCCACAAGATCACAAAGGGCCAGGCGGCTTGAGGAAGCAGTTCCGCATACATACTTAAGACCGGGAGCGAATGGCCGCGATAAATTCGGGGGCATGAGAACCATTTTTCCCATGCCCCTGTGCTTGCCTTACGCAACTGTAGTGCTGGACCAGAGATGCTGAACCCAGAGATTCTGGACCGGGCAGGATCCGCTTGACCGGATGCTGCAACCGCTCACGATACCAGACGAGACCTACTAGACAAGGCCTACTAGGCAAGACCGGGCAAGTTCCTTGATCACCGACTGCCACGTCCATATCCAACCGTTCGAACTCCTGCTGAGCCCGCCGGCCCTCGAACTGATGAAAAAGCATCAGCCCGATTTTGATCGGGTCTTGGAGTTCACCCGCTCGCCCAAAGCCTTTTTGAAATACATGGACGAGGTCGGGCTGGATCGTGCAGTGCTGATCAATGCGGCCGCGCCCGATGTCACCGGCTTCCCACCCGGACTCAACGCCATGGCCGCAAACTATGCCAAGGTGAACCCGCAGCGGCTCCTCTCATGCGGCAGCTTCCATCCGCGGTACTCCACCAACGCCATGGCGGACATCGATGAGATCGTCCGGCTGGGCTTGCGGCTTATCAAGATCCATCCGCCGCATCAACTCTTCTACCCCAACGACTACCTCAATGGTATGAAAGAGTTGGAGTTGTTGTATCGCGCAGCGCAGGGCAACGGCATTCCGGTTATGTTTCACACCGGCACCTCGATCTTTCCTGGCGCGCGCAACAAGTACGGGGACCCGATCTACATCGACGATGTAGCGGTCGATTTTCCGGACTTGAAGATTGTGCTTGCCCATGGAGGCCGGCCTCTCTGGATGAACACCGCCTTCTTCCTGGTACGCCGCCATGCCAATGTTTATCTGGACATCAGTAGCATTCCGCCGACGCAGCTGCTCCAGTACTTTCCACGTCTGGCAGAGATCTCCCACAAAACGCTCTTCGGTAGTGACTGGCCCGGCCCCGGCGTGCGCGACCTCAAGCAAGCGCTCGATTCCTTCCGCGCATTGCCATTGTCGGCGGAGACAAAGGAGCGCATTCTGAGCCAAGTGGCGCTGACCGTCTGGCCCGATTGAGGCTAGAGAAACTCGTCTGTCGTCGTCTGTCGAGGGGATCGGGGCCCGCTCAGGAAAGCTGCTTGCCGTTTCCCTGAGAGCAAGCGTAGACTACTTCCCGCGAAGCAATTCGGAAAATTCACGTCGATATCTTCCACCGCTTTGCGGCTGGCGCACATTTCAATTCGTCAGAACGTTGCAATAGCCGCGGAGGTGATTGCAATCACGGATAACAGTGATTGCGGTCACAGACTTGTTGCAGATGGCCCAAGCAAAATTCGGGCTGCTTTTTTTGGAGCAGGTTTCATACACCAGCTTTTGGATGATGAGGAAGGGGTTCCCCGCAGCGGCTAAATGGATCTACCTGGGAACGGCATCTGAAGCCGAGCCCCTTCAAAGCCTATTTTCGAAACACGCGGTAGGAACCTCGCTTAATTTTCCGATTAAGAATCGCTGGGTACTATGAGGCGTGGAAGTACCTGGCTACCACCAGCATTAGGAGGCCACACATGGCATCAGATCAAGCCAAGGTCGCACCTTGGCCCGCGGTTCCAACAGCGAAACCCGAAGAGGTGTACGCCGGCCTGAGCGACCAAGCCAAGGCGTATCCGCTCTTCTTGGAGTCGATCCTGCGCCAGGAGCACAACTTCGACAAACCGGAAGCGCTCTCCCGCATTCGTGTGCTGGATTGCACCACCAGCATGATGATTGGCCACTGGTGCTCCTCGCAGCTGGCCGAACTGGGTGCCGAGGTTATCCAGGTCGAGCCTCCGGGGGGTGACCCGCTGCGCAAGCTCACGCCCTTCGGCCGGGAAGAGTACATGTTCACGGACAAGGAGACGGGAGAGAAAGTTGGCGGACAGTTCCTGCACGAGATGCGCAACAAATCCTCTATTACTCTAAACGTGGAGAGCGAAGAAGGGCGGCGGATTCTTAAGGACCTGGTGATCCATGCCGACGTCATCATCGAGAATGCACCGCCCGGTCAATGGGACGAGTGGGGAATCGGCTATCGCCAGCTAAAAGAGATCAATCCGCGGCTGATCTATTGCTGGGTTGGCCAGCGCGGACAATGGGGCCCGGCCAAGGACAAACCAGGAATGCTGGATCCAGTGGCCCAGGCAGCCTGCGGGTTTGTCCACGGCACCGGCGATCCCAAGGAGTTCGGAGGAAGCCCTACACGCTCCGCACTATGGGTGGCCGACCACGTGGGCGGGAGTGCAGCGGCCATGGGCATTTTGTCTGCTCTGGTGTATCGCGATGGCGTTTCCGGCGAAGGTCAGTTCGTCGAAGCTACATCGGCCGAGGCCATCATCCGCATCCTCGATTACAGTTGGGCGTGGTATTCGATGGACGGCAGCATCCGTCCGCGCTACGGCAACTGGGACTTGGCCATCAACATTTACGCGGTGAACCCGTGCAAGGACGGCTACATGATGGTAGGAGGCGGTCACGACCGGCTCTGGTACCGCATCTGGCGCGTGGTGGGTGACGAATATCCCGCAGTGGAGGAAGAGATCCTCGGCGACATGGGTCTGCGGGAAGTCGCAGACCGTCTGGCTCACAACCAGCAGGTGAAGACCTACACCCTGCTGGGCGAATGGCTCAAAGACAACCCTCGCAGCGACGCCGAGCGTAAGCTCTCCAAGCAGCAAGTGGCGTCCGGCGGCGTCCTGTATGTCAACGAGGTGGCGGAATACCCGCACTTCAAGTATCGCGGACACGTGGCCGAATACGAGTCGCCGCACTATGGGAAGATCCTCTATGGCACCACTCCTTACCTCCAGGAGAAGACTCCTGGACGGCTAAAATGGCTGGGCCGCCCGACCGGCTACGACAACCAGGATGTATTTCGGCGGCTACTCGGTTTCACGCACGACGATTTCGAGCGGCTACAGAAAGCCCACGTCATTTGACGCAGGAGGAATGTGATGGCTACGCAACCCACTACCAAGCCCCAGTCGTTTGAGGAGTATTGCCGGACAACCTTCGATCCCAAGAAGGAATTTTCCAAACCCGAAGTGTTGAAGGGCGTCCGCGTGTTGTCCTGTACCCAGTACATTTTGGGTCCGTCCGCCGCTGCCTATCTAGGCGAACTTGGCGCCGAAGTCATCAAGATCGAGGCGGTCCGGCGTGGCGAGGCCATGCGTCACACCACTCCGTTTAACGAGCCATTCCTCTACCCACTTTCCAAGTGGGTGCCGGAGCGCGGCACCGGACTGGGCTTTGTGGGCGCGAACACGAACGAGTATTTCACCTCGATCGACTTCCACCGCCCCGAAGGACAGGATCTGGTCAAGAAACTGGCCGCCAAGTCCGACGTGTTCGTGGAAAACTACCGCCCCGGCACTTTTGATCGTTGGGGCATTGGTTACCGTCAACTCAAAGAGATCAATCCGCGGCTGATCTACTGCTGGCTCGGTGGTTTCGGCGGTTGGGGACCGGGACGCGTCCGCGCTTCCTACGACATTCTGGGACAGTCGCAGGGCGGGAACTTCGGCATGACCGGCAAGCCCGAGTTCATGGGCGGCGCGCCGGCGAAGCACACGATCTGGCTCGCCGACTATTGGGGCGGCATGATGGGCGCCACGCAGGTGTTAGCGGCACTCTACTGGCGCGATCATGTCTCGGGCGAGGGCACGTTTATCGAGTACTCGCAGGTGCATGGCGTCACCCGCCAACTGGAGTATGCCTTGCCGCTCTACGGCCGGCACGGTATCACCCGTGAGCGCTGGGGCAACTGGGATACGCAACTGTGTGTGCACGGCATCATCAAGTGCGGCAAGTCCTCCTACCCCAACTCCGAGAACCCCCAGGAACTGGAAGAAGGCTACATCCTAATCAGCGCGTACGAGGACAAGGACTTCGCCCGCCTGTGCAAGGCGATTGGCGACACCACCCTGGCCACGAAGTACGCGAAGAAGGACATCCGCATTAAACCCGAGAGCCAGATGGAGATTTATCCGGTTCTGGAAAAGTGGGCGGCCGACAAGACGAAGGAACAGGTAGCCGCGATCATGGACACGAACAACATCATCAACCAGCCGGTGTGGAACGCGAAAGAGGTCGCCAACCATCCGCACTGGAACGAGCGCGGAGCCGTTCGCTGGCTGGATGATCCGACCTACGGCGAACTGCTGCACCAAGCTCCAGCGTTTAAGATGTCGGCAACGCCAGCCCGCCTGAAGTGGGCGCTGAAGCCGGTGGGCGCCGACAACGAGCGCATCTTCAGCGAGTTGGCCGGGTTGACGCCCGCGGATATCAAGCGGCTGGAAGATCAAGAGACGATTTGATGGAGGAGATGAACGATGCTGCTCACATGCTCAAAGTGTAATACCAAGAATTTCCTTGATCCTTATCCTTTCTGGAACTTTAAGGGCACGACTAAGTGCGCCGGGTGCGGTACGATCTGGCAGATTGAAACCGTGGGAGGGGCGTGCGTGAACGGGCCCAAGGAAGGCACTGGTACGGCTGACCTGTTGCCCGGCTTCGCCGAGAAGCAGGACAATTCTCCTATTTCCGGTCCGGGACTGACCCGGTCCGCGCCGCGCGCCCGCAAGGATGCGGTTTGTAAACCCATCGCCATGGAACGTAACGTACGAGGCAAGATCCTCAGCGGTCATCCGCTGAA
>Ga0208820_1000881_pt1 | contig 18539 bp, 13 predicted proteins | sample June2015DPH_16_5_FD_184713 | JGI IMG/M metagenome (GOLD analysis project Ga0208820, IMG submission 184713) | Peatland microbial communities from SPRUCE experiment site at the Marcell Experimental Forest, Minnesota, USA - June2015DPH_16_40... | ecosystem: Environmental > Terrestrial > Soil >...
GAGTGACGAATCGACGCGGCCCCGATCGTTACCCGGCTGCGCTTTCAGAGAAACGCCCGCCGAAAGCTTGATGAGCTGACCGGCGATGGGGCCGGTGATGCGATCAGGCGCGGCGGCAAAGCTGAGCGTGGAGAAGATCAGGATGCAAAGAATGAGCGTCGAAGAATTACACAAGGACAGCGAAGCGGATGGCGAACGTCGCATGGTTACTCCGGGCACAGCAAAATTGTTGGGGGACTGAAAGTATTATCTCTGCTTCTCCTCGCCAGATCAAGTTATTCCGCTGCCGCAGTGCACAATTGGGAACTACTGGGTTACTTCGGTAATCAGCCTCGATTACTCTGCGGCTATTCTGCGTCTGTTCTGCGTCGGCTCTGCGTCGGCTCTGCGTCAAACGCTTGGCGGACAGAGCCTGCCCCTAGGCAAAGTTGAAGCGATCCAACCCACACCCACGGGCTAGACTTCAGCTAGCTCTTCTTCCAACAGCTGCTTGTTATAGAGATCGGTGTAATAACCGTTGCGGGCGATAAGTTGGTCGTGGGTGCCCAGTTCCACGATGCGTCCCTGGTGGAGGGCGGCGATGCGATCGGCGTTGCGGACGGTGGAAACGCGGTGGGAGATGAAGATAGTCGTGCGTCCGCGCATGATTTCGCGGAGATGGTTGAGGATCTTGTCTTCAGTGTGGGTGTCGACACTGGAGAGGGCGTCGTCGAGGATGAGAATACGCGGGCTGCGGAGAATCGCGCGGGCGATCGCGGTGCGTTGCTTCTGGCCTCCGGAGAGAGTGATGCCGCGCTCGCCCACCATGGTGTTGTAACCTTCGGGGAAACTTGCGATGTCCTGGGCGATGTTAGCGGCTTCGGCGGCGGCTTTGATGTCGTCGAGCGAGGCGTCGCCGTCTTCGCGCGACACTCCATATGCGATGTTCTCGCGGATGGTGTCGCTAAAAAGAAACGTTTCCTGCGGAACGAATCCGATGTGGCGGCGCAGAGAGTCGAGAGGGAATTGGCGGACGGGGCAACCGTCGATAAGGACGGCGCCGGGCGCAGCGTCGTAGATGCGTGGAATAAGGTTGACGAGCGTGGTTTTCCCGGAGCCGGTGGGCCCGACAATGGCAAGGCTGGAGCCGGCAGGAATGCGCAGGTTGATGTCCTTAAGAACAGAGGTGCCGTTGTAAGCAAAGTTAAGATTGCAGAATTCAATTTCGCCAATGAGGCCACGAGCTTCGAGCTGCGAGCTGCGAGCAACCTGCTTGCTCGTGGCTCGCGGCTCGTGGCTCGAAGCTTGGTTTTCAATCTCGGGTTGCTGGGAAAGGATTTCGTCGATCCGCACCAGGGACGCGGTTCCGCGTTGGAAAATGTTGATGACCCAGCCGAGCGCGATAACTGGCCAGGTGAGCTGCATCATGTATGTGTTGAAGGCGACGAAATCGCCGACGGACATTTTTCCGAGAAGGACTTGTCGTCCGCCGAGCCACAGCACGATGACGACGGCAGCGCCCAGCATGAGTTCAAGCGTGGGCCAGAGCATTCCCATCAGGCGGACCAGGCCGAGGCTACGGCGAATGTATTCCTTATTAGCGCCCTCGAAGGAGGCGATCTCGGCCTGTTCCTGCACATAGGCGCGGATGACGCGGGCGCCAGAAAAGTTTTCCTGAGCGCGCGCCGAGATGTCCGAGAACATGGCCTGAATGCGTTCGAAGCGTTCGTGAATGCGGCGGCCGAAATACTGGATGACGATGCTGGCGATGGGCAGCGGCAGAAAGGCGTAGATGGTGAGCTTGGGGCTGATGGCGAGCATGAAGCCGAGCGCGCCGGCAGTGAAGACCATGGTGTTGGCCGAGTACATGATGGCGGGGCCGAGCAGCATCCGGACTGCGTTCAGGTCATTGGTGGCGCGCGCCATAATGTCGCCCGTGCGGTTGCGCTGATAGTAGGAGTAAGAGAGGCGCTCGAGGTGCGCGAACAGGTCGTTGCGCAGATCGAACTCGATATCGCGCGAGATTCCGATGACCACCCAGCGCGTCAGAAACTGGAAGATTCCCTTAACCAGAGCGATGGCGATGATGAGCAGCGAGTAGGTGAGAAGTTTCTGGCGGGTCACGCCCGAGTTAAGATCGTTGACGGCGCGGCGGAGAACTTGCGGAAAGAGGATCCAGACTCCGTTATTGAATAAGACGCAGAGCCCGCCCCAGACGAGACCGCCGCGGTAACGCTTCAGATACGGAACAAGCGGGCGTAGTTTCTTCGGCACCATGATCTGTAAAAGCACGATCTGTAAGAGCACGATCTGCCAGAGCGTGACGTTTTGTAGATGAAATTGTAGCAGCGGTAGATGCGGATTTTCCGAGCGAGGGTGCGAGGGCAACGAAGGCGGCCGTGAGCAGCAGCGCGGTCCAGAGCGACAGCATGCCGGCGGCGAACATCAGTCCGGAGTAAAGCAAATCGGCGCGTTCCATCGGTTTCTCCCGGTTTCTCCACAGTTCAAAAAACCGGGCGGGGACGGAGGTTGGCGTTTCGTTCCCACCCGGGACGGAGAGAACCTCTAGTAGAGACGGGGGTAATCCCCTTCTCTACACTAATAGTTAGTTCGCAGGCGGAGGCGCCGCGTGTTTACTTATGTGTGCCGCGCGATTGGCCTCCAGTTGAGCCAGTTTGGCTTTCTGATCGGCGGTCAGAATCTGCATTATTTCGGACTTGATGCGAGCGTGCTCGACCTGAAGTTCGATCATGGCCTGCGAGTTTTGCGTAACCAGGGCGCGCGTCTTGGCTTCGTCGAAGGGACCGCTGGCCTCAAGAGCGCTCATGGCGCTGTGGTTTTGCCGCAGCTGCTGCATCAGGGGCTGCAGGGAGGGCTTCTCTTTTGCCCAGATCGCCTTAACCTGGTCCTGTTGCGCGCTGGTCAGATCGAGCTGCTTGAGCATGTGGCGAAAGCCGCCGGGGCCGCCATAACCGTGTCTGCCTTCCGCAATCGCGGCTGCTGCCACCAGTAGCACAGCAGCGCCGATGGTGAGAATGCGAATATGAGTCGATTTCATTGGATCTCCTTTTGACCTTTCTTGATCTCATAGGGTCCGGGAGAGCCCGAACGTCTATGCTGATAAGAACACCGTTCGCAAGAAGATTCGGTAAAGAGTCGGTCAATCAGGGTAAAGTTTTGTAAAGTCGGCTAATGGCTTCTAGCTACTAGCTGCTGGCTGAATCGGTTCAGGCCAGAAGCTAGTAGCTAGAAGCTAGCAGCGTTTCAGCAATCACAAATCTTTACCGCGCGCGAGCCTGCGAGGGTGTTAGATGAAAAGAATGGATCATGTGCTGGTGGTGGATGACGACGTCGAATTGTGCGCTCTGGTGCAGGAATACCTGACGGTCGAGGGCTTCAGCCTGAAGGCCGTCCACGATGGCGAGCAGGGACTGCAACAGGCGCTGACCAACGACTATGCGCTGGTCGTGCTGGACGTCATGCTGCCGGGGATCAATGGCTTCGAAGTGCTGCGGCGGATTCGCAGCGTGTCGAAGATTCCGGTGCTGCTGTTAACCGCGCGTGGAGAGGACGTGGACCGCATCGTGGGTTTGGAAATCGGAGCCGACGACTATCTTCCGAAGCCGTTTAACCCGCGGGAGTTGGTGGCGCGAATCCGCGCCATTCTGCGCCGCACCAAACCGGCCAGAGCTGCGGACATAGTGCCGGAAGTCTTGAGCGTGGGCGACGTGGAACTGGATCCGGCGACCCGCAGTGTGTCGCGAGCGGGGCAACCGGTCGATCTGACTTCGGTGGAATTCAATCTGCTCGAGGTTTTGCTGCGCGAGGCGGGACGAGTGGTGACGCGGGAGCGGCTGGTGAATGCCGTACTCAGCCGGAAGTTCATGCCGTTTGATCGCAGCATTGACATGCACGTCAGCAAGGTGCGGCGGAAATTGGGCGACTCCGAGGAAGACGGAGACCACATCAAAACCATTCGAGGAGTGGGGTACATGTTTGCGAGGCCGGCGGCGAAAGCTAAGAAATAAGCTGCGAGCTGCGAGCTACGAGCTTCGAGCAAGCGGGTTGCCCGTAGCTCGCAGCTCGAAGCCCGCAGCGTACTTAGTCGGAGCCACAGAATCAGACCGCTGCCAAGAGGCCAAAAGAGAGAGATAGACCGGCAAAATAATGAAGAGCCTTTTCCTCAAGATCTTCCTGTCGTTCTGGGCAGCTCTGGCGCTGTCCTTGGTGTTAGCGATTGTGGTGACCATTGCCCTGCGTCCCACGCGCCATGGAATCGAGAATCAGGCCCCGCAAACTTTGGCCGAAGCGGTGAATGCCTACCAAACCAGTGGACAACGCGGCGTCCACGACTATCTGGAAGAGCTTTTTCGCACGCAGCACGTGCGGGCCTTCGTTTTTGATCCCGCCGGCCACGAACTCTCTGGTCGGCATGTGCCATCCTGGATCGAGGATTCACGGGTGGGCGGCACAGCTCAGGCCGGATCATCTCAGAGCGGATCATCTCAAAGCGGGTCGTCACCGGCTGGCTCGTCGCCCGTGGGCTCGTCGCAGAGTGGATCTCCGCGCAGCGGATTACCCCGTCACCATAGTTGGATAGACAATCTGTTGCCCGACCGCATCATGCGGCAGGCTCTGACGCTGGATGGAAAACGATACACGCTGGTGTTGGAGCTGCCGCCGGGTCCAAGGGCATTTTTCGGACCGCATGACATTCCTTTGCTGGGCATCGCGGTGATTTTGTCGGGACTAGTGTGCTACCTGCTGTCATGGTCGGTGACCACACCGGTGACGCGTTTGCGCAAGGCGGCGCAGAGCCTGGCGGCGGGCGACTTGAGCGCGCGCGCGGGCGCACCGTCAGGTGGCCGAGGCGACGAACTGACGGAGTTGATGCGCGATTTTGACCGCATGGCCGAACGCATCGAAGGACTGGTGGAGTCACAATCGCGGCTGCTGAAGGATGTTTCCCACGAACTGCGATCTCCGCTGGCCCGGCTCAGTGTGGCCCTCGGGCTGGCGCGGCAGCGGGCGGCGTCCGGGGTCGGGCCGGAAGTCGCGCCGGAACTCGAACTTTCGCTGAACCGAATCGAACTCGAGGCCGACCGGCTGAATCAACTGATCCAGCGGTTGCTGACCATTTCGCGGTTGGAGTCGGGGACCGACGGCCTGCGGAAGACAACGCTGTCACTGCGGGAGTTGGTGGAACAGGTGGCGCGCGACGCCGAGTACGAAACGCCGGGGCGTGGCTGCCGCGTAACCACACTGGCCGCCGACGCGGCTGATGAATTTCTGGTGGAAGCCGACCCTGACTTGCTGCGGAGCGCGGTGGAGAACGCGGTGAGGAACGCAACGCGCTATACTGCCGAAGGCACGACGGTGGAGGTGCGGCTGGAGCGGCAGCAAGCGGCCAATGGCGAAAAGGAAATTATTGTTCGCGTGCTCGATTCCGGCCCCGGCGTTCCGGACGAAGCGCTGCCGAAAATATTTGAGCCCTTTTATCGACTGGACGATGCCCGCAACCGCAAGACCGGAGGCGCGGGTCTGGGCCTGTCGATCGCGGACCGGGCCATCAGGCTACATGGCGGTCAACTTCGTGCATCCAACCGCAAAGAGGGTGGGTTACAGGTGGAAATCCGGATTCCGGCTGGTCCTCCCGTTCAGGGGTTTGCTCTTCCCGCTCATTCCTGATAAACAAATATATTTCAGCCACAAGCGTCAGTCTCCGTGACGGCCGGCAGGGCATCGCCGGCGGACGGGAAGCGGCTGACCATTCCAATCGGCGAAAAGAGCGCCCGGTTGCGGACACCTTGGGAGAGTAGATGTTGAAGAAAATAGGCGGAGTCGTTGTGCTCGCGGGCATTTGCGCCCTGAGTGTGTTTCTGCTCAACTGTGGCAATTCCTCCTTCCGGCCCACGGAAGAGTTGTATGTGCTGACTCAGGGGAGCAGCGGGCTAGGGAACAGCGTGGCTTCTTTCGGCATTGATCTCTATAGTGGGAACCTGACGTATATCAATTCAAGTGCGACCACGTGCCCCATACCTGCGACTCCCACCAATACCAACCCGTGCGGACTGCCCGTGGACATTTTGCTCGACCCGACAGGCTACGTGGCCTTCGTTCTGGATCAGGGTGCGCCTGCGTGTCCCTCCTGTACGCCTGCCACCAATTATCCTTTTGCGCCTGCGATTTACCCCTATACGGTGACCTCGGATGGGAGCCTCTCAAACCCAGGCCCGGCGGTAAATTGGACCTGCACCAATGTGCCGGCTCCCTGTACCGGCGAGGACACCGCAAAGGCGATGGTGCGGGATGCCGCAGGGCAGTTCTTGTTCGTGATCGATCAGGGCTTGTCTCCTTCGCCGACAAATTGCCCGGCGGTGGGTACGCTTAATCCGAGTGACCCGCAGTATCACGGCTGTCCGTCGATATCGGTGTTTGCCATGCAGCCAGGCAAGACCACTCTGACATTGGCAAGTGGAACAACTAATGGCGGAAGTCCGTTCTACCTAAGCAAAACTCCCACCTCGCTCTCGGCCATTAAATTTACGCCGCCGGGCTCTACCACCGCCCAGGAACTTCTCTTCGTAACCAACAATTATGACCTATGTACGCTCGGATGCAGTTCTCCGTCAGTGCCCAATGACAATACGGTGAGCGTTTATTTGGTGAACTCAGACGGTACGCTGACTGAGCAACCAAATTCGCCGTATACCATTGCCGCGGCCGATCCGGTCTCGGTGCTCGCGGTCAATACCATGCCGGCGAACGTAGGCGCCATCGGCGGACTGTTTGTTTATGTGGGCCAGGGGGCTGGGGGCGGAGCGCTGTTTCCTTTCCAGGTGTGCTGGGTGGCTAACATTAACTGCTCGCCGCAGGATGTGGCCGATAATTTGTTGTTTCCGCTGACCACGTGTCCCGCGCTATCTTGCCAGGTACCGCCGTCGGCGGCGGGGGAGTACCCGGTTCAAATGCTGGCAGATCCGACCAACAATTTTCTCTACGCATTGAGCCAAAACTCGAACCAGGTTTTTGCATTTGGCATCGGCACGACGACAGGCGAGTTGACTGCGCTACCAGTAACGCCGAACCAACCGACCGGAACCTTGCCGGTCTCGATGGCGTTGCACCCCAGCGTATCCAACACCGGCCAGTATCTCTACACGTCGAACAGTGCGTCCGCCAACATTACCGGCTTCACGCTGAGTACGACAAGCGGAGCAATGTTCAATCCGATCACGGTGATCGCCCCGGAAGCGCCGAGCGGGATGGCCGTGCACTAAACCATTGAACCATTTAGTCATTGAGTCATTGAATCATTGAAAACCCAAGTTCCCATTTGGTCTTCAATGACTAAATGACTAAATGATTCAATGTCTCAATGGTTGATCACGTGGGCATGCGCAGGATGAGATAGCCTCCGATGAAACCAAACACCAGGTCTGGAGACCAGGCCGCGACCGCGGGTGGCAGCTGACTCAAATTGCCCATTGCCTCAAAAAGGCCAGAGATCGTCCAATAGACAACGCCGATGCCGATGGCGGTCGCCAGCCCTGCCACCGCGGAGCGCTTACCGGCGGAAAGCGCGAAGGGAATGGCGAGCACGGCCATCACCAGCGTGATCAGCGGGTAGGCAATTTTCTTTTGCAGTTGCACCCGCAGGCGTACCACGTCGAAGCCGCTCTCCTCCAGGTCGTGAATGTAGCGGCGCAGTTCGTCGTAGTTCATTTCCGACGACTGTTTGATTTCCTTCTTGAAGTAGGCGGGCGCTTCCGACAGTTCGGGATAAGTGGCTACATCGAATTTGCGATCGCTCACGTGCGCCGAGCCATTCAGGCTGCGCTCCCATCCCTGCTCGTAAACCCAGCGGCCCATGGGAGCCGACCAGTGCGCGCGGTCGGCGTCGATGCGGTGCGTGATCTGGAAGCTGTGCGGGTCGAATTGAAACACCGAGACGCCGCCGAAAACATCGCGGTCGGGATCGAAAAATTGATAGTAATAAATGTCGGAGTGCTGGCCGAAGATCCACTTGCGGTCGGGACGAAGATAAGTTTGCGCCGGCTTGCCCTTGATTTGGTTGCGGAGCGCGTCCTGACGCTTGTTGGTGTACGGAAGATAGAACTGGTCCGACAGGAAGAGCACCCCGGCGACCAGCATGGAGGAGATCAGCACCGGGATGACGATGCGGTAAAGGCTGATCCCGGTGGCCTTGATCGCCGTGATTTCATTCGACCGCTGCAGCAGGCCGAACGTCACCAGCACCGCCAGCAACATGCTGAGCGGCGTGGTGGTGTAAAGAAAGAAGGGTGTGACGTTGAGCAGGTATTCGCCCACGGTGAGCGGAGACACCTGATTCCGCATGATGTCGCCCAGCAACTCGAAGAGGGTGAACACCAATAGCAGCATCAGGAAAGCGGCAACGATCATGGCAAGGTAGAGCACAAAGCCGCGAAGCACATAATCGTCGAGGATGGTTGGGAAACGAAGATTGAACAAGCGCCTGCGTCTGGGCCGGCGCGAGGCCATGCCTTCGCGAAGGGCCTGGCGGGACGACTCGCCGTTTAGTTGCAGAGCTGTCGCCGGCAGGCTGGCCGTCGAAGATGGGAGGCCCGAAGCCTTAAGCCTCCAACTCTTGAACCAGGAGCGGAACCCAGCCAGCTCGATCGGGCGGCGTTCCGATTGCCAGAGCAGAAAAACTCCTCCGACCAGAAACACGAAGTCCGCCAGCCAAACCCCGGCGGCGGGAGAGAGGCGTCCCTGGCGCGCGAAAGACACTCCGATCACAGAAATCGAATAGTACACAAAGACCAGCAGAATGGTCAGGACAAATCCGCTGGACTTGCCGCCTTTCTTCGACGAAAGGCCTAGAGGAATGCCGACCAGGGCCAGGACGATGCAGGCCGTCGGCAGCGCCAGGCGGTTATGGTATTCGATCAGGTCCCAGCGCCGGGTGACGGGGTCGGCGGTTCGTGCGATACGGAGGAGGTCGCCAATTTTGAGCTCGTGCAGTGATGTGGGTTCGTGTTCCTGACTGTTTTGTTGGGGGACCTGAATGGGGATGTCAGTGGTCTGGAAGGTGGAGATCTGGTACTGATCCGGATTCTTGGGATCGGTTTCGTGAGTCGAACCGTCGGTGAGATGCAAGTCCAGAGTTTCGGGCCCCTGACTGACGAGCAGGCCCTCGCGCGCCAGGCTGATGCGCGGCGCGGCTGGGTCAGTCAAATCGGCGAGGAACACGCCTTTCCAGAGGGCTCCGCCAGACATGGCCTTGGCGTCTTGCACGTAGAGGATGATCTTCGGGAATCCCTCGTAAAACACACGGGGCTGGACTTCGAAAGAAGCCTGAGAAGACTTGAGGTTGTCCTGGAGCTGTCCCAGGGCGGCGAGCGAGCGGGGCGCGATATAGACGCTGTTACCGAGAGCGAGCAGCCATGCTACCACCACGAAGATTGAAATCACACGCAGGAAGGTCCATACGCCCAGGCCGCTGGCGCGCATGGCGGTAATTTCACTGTCCGCGGCCAGACGGCTGAGTCCGATGAGGATGCCGACGAGCACGCCCATGGGAATGGTGTAGGTGAGCGCAACCGGGACGGTGAAGAAAAAGATCTGTGCAACACTAGGCAGCGGGGCGCTGTTGCGGACCACCAGTTCGAGGATGCGGCCAAGATCGCGGGTGAAAAGGACAAAAGTAAAAACGCCCGCGCCGATCAAGGCGTGGGAGACCACTTCGCCCAGAATGTAGCGGGTGAGGATGCGCATCCGCAAAGGTGGTTGACTCATTGCGAGTCTAGCATGAGAGCGGGAGCGCCGGAGTAATGGTGCCGATGGGAGTGCCGGGTTAGCAATAGCCGGATCCGCAATAGCTAGCACGCTGCGGGAAAAGCTCGAGTTTTGTATCAGGGTATCGCTTTAGCGATAGCATAAGCTCTTCGAAATCAGCCGCCCCTTTAGGGGCTGGGACCCACTCAGAGCCGGCCCACTATCGCCTGCACCAGCAAAAGCACTCCGATGCTTGCCAATCCGAAGTAAAGGTACTTAAGAAAAACCTCTCCGCGAAGGCGATGATTGATCGCTCTGCCAAGGAATACGCCGAGTACCGTGAGCGGCAGCGAGAGCAGATAATAGTGGGTTACGGCGGGTGTCCAGAGTCCCGCCAACCAATAACCACCCATGCCAATGACGCTGGCCGGCAGAAAATATCCTTGCAATGTCGCCCGGAAGTGTTGTGCTGACCACCGCCGCATCGCTCCGTACACAACCAGCGGCGGCCCATTCATCCCGTAGGCTCCGCCGAGCACACCGGCACAGAATCCACATGCTAAGAGCCAGGCTCGACTGTCGCGTCGAAGTTCCAGCGGTGTGCTTCCGATCAAGGAATAGGCGGAGAACGCAATGATAATCACGGCCAGGCCGGCCTTCACTACCCTTTGATGATGACTCGTCAGAAGCAGAAGACCCAACGGTATACCAAAAAGGCTGGAGAGCACGAGCCATCCCGTGCTACCCAGGTGGATCTTCTTCCAGTCCTGCACGACGACTATGGCAGCGACGGTAATCGACACCAGCACAGCCAATGGGGCGGCGACGCCCAGCGGAATGCAGAAAGCGAGCAGCGGAACGGCGATTAGCGCCTCCCCAAAGCCGAACGCCGACCGAATCAGGGTGGCAACAAACACAATGAATAAAACGCACAGCGTAATAAGGTCGATGGTGATCTCCGAGGCGAGCGGCGTTCGGTCTGACCGCGTGGGACTCCGCCGGTGGAGCGACGGGCGTCCTCGCCCGTCCAGCAGTCCGGCGGCCAGGCACGGACGCCCGGCTCTCCATTCCCGTCTACACCTTCTTTAGAAACAGCGCTGCCAACGGTGGCAACGTCAGCCGCAGCGAATAGGGGCGGCCATGGGTTTGTTCTGGGAGGGCCTCGGCTCCTCCCGCGTTGCCGACGTTCGTGCCTCCGTACTCCTGGCCGTCGCTGTTGAGAAGTTCTCTCCAGTACCCGCCCGCCGGCACGCCCACCATGTACCCCAGTCTGGGAACGGGCGTGAAGTTGCAAACGACGAGCACGGGATTCTCCCCCGCCTTGCCTTTGCGCAGCAGCGATACCACGCTCATGGGCGCGTCATTGCAGTCCACCCATTCAAAACCCTTGGGATCGTTATCGAACCAGTGCAGCGAATTTTCGATGCGATAGACGCGGTTGAGTTGCTCGACCCAGTTCATGAGCCCGCGATGCACCGGGTATTGCAGCACGTCCCAGTCGAGGCTGCGATCGTGCGACCACTCGCTAACCTGGCCGAACTCGATGCCCATAAAGATCAGTTTCTTGCCGGGCTGGGCGAACATGTAGGCCAAGAGCAGGCGCAGGTTGGCGAATCTCTGCCACTCGTCGCCGGGCATTTTGCCGATCAGGGAACCTTTTCCGTGCACCACCTCGTCGTGGCTCAGGGGCAGCACGAAATTTTCGTGCCACGAATAGAGCATGCGAAAGGTCAATTTATTGTGGTGATACTGGCGGTGAATCGGGTCCTGCTTGAAGTACTGGAGCGTATCGTGCATCCAGCCCATGTCCCACTTCAAGCCGAACCCCAGTCCACCGAGATAGATGGGCCGCGAAACCATGGCGTAGGAGGTGGACTCTTCGGCGTAGGTTTGAATGTCAGGGTGCTCTTTGTAGGCTTCGAGGTTGAACTGGCGCAGGAAGTCGATGGCTTCCAGATTCTCGCGCCCTCCGTACTTGTTGGGAATCCATTCGCCCTCATTGCGCGAGTAGTCGAGATAGAGCATGGAAGCGACCGCGTCCACGCGCAGGCCGTCGGCATGATATTTGTCCAGCCAGAACATGGCGCTCGACATCAGGAAGCTGCGCACCTCGGTGCGGCCGTAGTTAAAGATGAACGTCTTCCAGTCGGGATGGAAGCCCTGGCGAAAGTCGGAGTGCTCGAACAGGTGGGTGCCATCGAAGAAGGCGAGGCCGTGGCCGTCGGCAGGGAAGTGCGACGGGACCCAATCGAGAATCACGGCGATGTTGTGCTGGTGCATGTAGTCCACGAAATACATGAAGTCCTGCGGCGTGCCGTAGCGCGCCGTGGGCGCGAAGTAGCCAGTGGTCTGATATCCCCACGATCCGTAGAACGGGTGCTCCATGATGGGCAGCAGTTCGACGTGGGTGAATCCCAGCTTATTTACGTGCTCGGCCAGGCGGGGCGCGATCTCGCGATAGGTGAGAGAACGGTTGTCCTCTTCGGGGACGCGCATCCAGGAGCCGAGGTGAACCTCGTAGATGGACATGGGCGCGTGCAGCGAGTTTGCGGCCGCGCGTTTTTCCAGAAAGGCCGCGTCGTTCCAGGTGTAGTCGAGATCCCAGACCACGGAAGCGGTGCGCGGCGGTTTCTCCGCAAGAAATCCCAACGGGTCGGTCTTTTCAATCTGGTAACCGAGTTGAGTGGAGCTGATGTAGAACTTGTAAAATGCGCCCTTCTCGATGCCGGGAATAAAGCCCTCCCAGATTCCCGACGAACCGCGAGCCTGGAGCGGATGGGATTGCGGGTTCCAAGCATTGAAGTTTCCGACCACCGACACATAGCGGGCGTTGGGGGCCCAGACGCTGAAGACGGTGCCCTTGGTCCCATTGGATTCCACAGGATGAGCGCCCATCTTCTCGTAAATGCGATAGTGGCTGCCTTCGTTGAACAAATAAAAATCTTCGGCGGTCAGCAGGGAAACGTCGTAGCGTACCGGAGATACTTCCTGAGCTGTAGGTGTCATGGCTTTTCTTCGGGACTAGTGTATTCCATTTCAAAGTGGAGGGACGGATTGTGTGGTGGCGGGGCTGTGCCCCGCCAGGACGGGGCACAGCCCCGTCCCCAAACCAGCGCCACTAGCGACGCTTTTCCTTCTGTGCGTCGCGCCTCTCCCGCGCCCAGCCTTCCTTCACGCTTTGCCGCGCACGCCCAAGCGCCAGCGCATCCGCCGGCACATCTTCCGTGATGCAGCTGGCGGCTGCGACGTAGGAGCCGCGTCCAATCTTTACCGGCGCCACCAGCGTCGAGTCGCTGCCGATGAACGCGCCATCCTCGATCACTGTCGTGTGTTTCTTCACGCCGTCGTAATTGCAGGTGATGGTGCCCGCCCCGACGTTCACGCCTTCCCCGATTTCCGCGTCGCCCAGATAGCTGAGGTGATTGGCCTTCGAACCCTTGCCCAGCTTGACTTTCTTCGTCTCGACGAAGTTCCCCAAGTGAGCCTCCTCGCCCACCTCGCTTCCCGGCCGCATATGAGTATACGGTCCAAGCACAGCCCCCGCGCCCACCCGCGAGTCTTCCATGATCGTCCCCGGTTTCACCGTTACACGATCGCCGATCACCGAATTCCCGATCACGCTATAGGAGCCGATGCGGCAATCCTCGCCAACCTTCGTATGACCCAGCAACTGCGCGAAGGGCTCAATCACTGTATCGGCGCCCACTTCCACGTCGCTGTCGATCACGCAGGTGTGCGGATAAAAAATCGTAACGCCTTGCTCCAGCAGTTCGCGGCACTTCGCCAACCGCAGCCGCGCATCCAGCATCATCATTTCCGCTCGCGTGTTGCTGCCCAGCACTTCGCTCGCATCCGAGGTCTTGATCGCGACCACCTTCTTGCCCGCCCGGTGAAACACTTCCGCCATGTCCGTGAGGTAGTACTCGCCGTGTGCATTCGCGTTGGAAAGACGGTCGATATACTCATACAAGCCGGGCCCATCAAAGGCATAGAACCCGGAGTTGATCTCGCGAATTTTCTTCTGCTCCGGGCTTGCCGACTTTTCTTCCACAATCGCCCGCACCTCCGCCCCTCGAGGGAGAGCCGGGCGTCCCCGCCCGGCCGCTAAACTGCTGCGAATCACGCGTCCATATCCAAAGGGATTGTCGAGATCGGCGCTGAGCAAAGTCATGGCCGCTTTCTGAGCGCTGTGGAAGTCGCTGAGCTTCCGAATGGTTTCGGCGGTAATCATCGGAGCGTCTCCGGAAAGCACGATGACTTGGTCATATTTATTGCCCGAGAGCGCTTCGCGCGCCACCATGAGCGCGTGCCCGGTGCCGCGCTGTTCGGCTTGCAGCACGAAGTTCGCGTCCGTGCCGGCAACCGCCTCCCGCACGCGCTCCGCCTCATGGCCGATGATCACAAAGATATCCCGCGCCGGCACAACCTTTCCCGCCGTGGCAATCACATGGGCCAGGATCGGCTTGCCGCCAATTTCGTGCAGAACTTTGGGGTGTTTCGATTTGAGTCGCGTACCCTTGCCCGCCGCCATAATGGCGATGGCGATACGCGGAGGCTGCGGTCTTGATCGGGAAGATTTCGACATGGTGTTGGAGGCTTTAGCCATGCTAAGTCAATATATCGCGAACGCCGAGCTGACCGTCACCGACCTAAGCTGTTGTGTGGTGGCGGGGCTTTGCCCCGCCAGAACGGGGCGGAGCCCCGTCTCCACACAAATCAGCTGCGAATCGTCTGCCGGTCCGGCGCTTGCGCCATCAGCGCCATCAGGTCGTGCGCCACCCGGTCGGTAGCGTGCCGAGCCACCTCGCCCTCCTCCAGATAATCTCCCAGCAGCGGACACACGCCCAGCGCCTCGATCGCTTCCAGATCCACCACGATCTGCGAAGCTCCCTCCAGAGCGTACTTGGCCTTCATCTCTGGCGACGCCGTCTTGCGATTGAGCAGTGTGTAGTCGAACAACTGGACGCCAGCGTGGAGGTTGAGTGCGCGGATGTGGTCCGCCGCAGTTAAACTAAGACTTTCATTGACCTGCGTCATTAAGTTGCAAACAAACACCTTGATGGCGTTGGATTCGAGAATCGCCTCGGGAATTCCGCGCACCAGTAAGTTCGGAATCAGGCTGGTGAAGAGCGATCCCGGGCCGATCGTGATCAGGTCGGCGCCAGCGATTGCCTCCAGCGTCGGGGGAAGCGGTTCGACGTCGGGAGGCACCAGGGCCAGTTCCAGAATCTTGCCTTTGCTCGCGGTGATCCTAGTCTCGCCGCGCACCCGCGTCCCGTCTTCCATTAGCGCTTCCAATTCCACGCTCGCCATGGTTGCCGGATAGATATGTCCGCGCGTGAGCAAAATCTCAGAAGACAGCCGCACCGCCTCCGCAAAGTCTCCAGTGATCGAAGTCAGCGCCGCCAGAAAAAGATTTCCAAAGCTGTGGCCTTCCAGTCCCGATCCCTTCTGAAAGCGATGCTGGAACAGCCGCGAGAGCAGCGCTTCGTCTTCGGACAGCGCGACGATGCAATTGCGCACATCGCCCGGCGGAAGCATGTTGAACTCTTTGCGCAGACGGCCGCTCGATCCCCCATCGTCGCTCACCGTCACCACGCCGCACAATTCGCGAATGGTGGGCTGGCCGGAGGTAGCCGCCGCCGGCGACATGACGTAACGCTTCAGCCCCTTCAGCAGCGTGGAGAGGCCGGTGCCGCCCCCAATTGCGACCACGCGCAGTTCGGGGCCAGCCTTGCCGGTTTCGGATGAGTTAGTGCGCATCGGATTGCAGAGGTCAGAGGTCAGATTGCAGAGGTTGAAACCTTGGCTCGGACTGGGAGATTCTAACCTCTGCAATCTGACCTCTGACCTCTGACCTTCAATTAATACGCGCTCGCTTCTTCCTGTGGCTCCGATTCGGCGCCCGGATCCGGATAAAGCAGCTCGGTGAAGCGCGGATCTTCCGCTAGATTCTGGAAGTCGGTATCATTTCGAGCCTGGAAGCGCAGCGCAGGTTTCGCCTGAATCGCCTCGTTGAGCGTCGTGAGCGATTCTTCGACGTGACCGGTCAGGCAATGCAACGCGGCCAGCCCGTACAGAACGTAGTCGGCCTTGGGCGCCTGCTTCAATAGCTTGTCGAGGTGCTCGCGCGCCGCCACGTAGTCGCCCGCGTTCATCAGCCACACTGCGTAGTCGTAATGCTCTTCTGTGTTTTTGAATTGCAGCGTGGTTTCTTTCAGATGTTTGTCGCAGGTGACGATATGCACTTGGGCCCGGTCGACCAGGGATTTGTCCGGTCCGCTCAGCGCTTTCTGGAGGTGGCCTTTTGCTTTCTCGAACTTGCGTTCCTGCAAAGCGCGAAGCCCGGACTCGTAGTTCTGCACCGCCTGTGTGTGCCGCGGATCTTCGGTTACTGGTTTCTTGGGGGTTATCTTTAGTGGCATCAAACCGCCTTCAGTTAAGAATTGAAAATCAAAAAAGCTTCACCGCCGAGACGCAGAGTGCGCCGAGGAAGCCTTTTTTGTGCAAGAAACTTTGCTCCTCGACCCGGGGTTTTCCCCTGTGAACCCCTGTGTCCCCTGTGGTTTCAGGTTTTGCACGTTCACTCAGTTAATGCTGGCCGCTGTCGACAGACGAGTTTCCAGTTTCCCTGTTAACCTCAAACTCCATATTATTTTACCTGAAGGCGCGCAATTGGCGAGTACCGGGCGGGTTCCGGGCAATGGGTCAGTTTGAAGCCGAGTTTTTCGACCGCGATCGATGGGTCTTCCGTTGTTCTAATCTTGTATCTTGATGTCTCTCGGATGCAGCACCGTCAAGTCGGGGATCTGCTTGAAATCGTCCTTCTCATCGAAGGTCAAGATTTGGGAAATGCCGTTGTTCTTCATAATCACACTGTGAATCACGTCGCCGACCCCGGAGTGATACTTCAAAATTCCCTGCTTCACGTGGTAAAAGAATTCCGCGAAATCGTAGTCTTTCCTGGGGCTGACTTCGATGATTTGTATCTTGAGACCCCTTAGACGCTTCTCGCTGACAAGCTGACTCTCGATCTCGGCCACGACTCGCGATCGAGATTCTTGCGAGAAACCAATATGTTCACCATCTCCGTTACCGCCCACATCGAGGCGCAAAGCTGGACGTCCTTGAGGTCTGCGAACACTGCAAAGGCTTGCTCCACCACTTTCTTCTTCGTCTCTTCAGCCCTGTCGGTGGAGTAGTAAGCGATTAGGACGTTGCTATCCAAGTAAATGCGGTTCATCGCTTGGCGCGAAAGCGAACAACTCGCTTTCGCTCGACCGTCTTGACAGCCCGGAACGAAACCGTTTTCCCCGACTTAGTCTTGAACTTGATCCTCGCCGGTTTCTTCACAGTGGCAACGAATCTAACGATTTTCCGGGCCATGAAGCGATGATAGCACTGTAGCACGGTGGCTCAAGGCGTTTGCGCCCGTTCCTGCACGCTACGGGCGCTTTCGCCGCACGTTGAGAGTGAACTCTATCCGCCCAGCTTCTCAAAGAACAAACAAATCGTTTCAATCCCGTGATAAAAATTCGGAATGTGGAATTTCTCGTTCGGAGCGTGCAAATTGTCGTCGGGAAGCCCAAAGCCCATCATCACCGATGGAATCTTCAGCACGTCCTGGAAATCGGTCACAATCGGAATCGACCCGCCGGAGCGAATAAACACAGTCTCTTTCTTGAACGTATCATGCAGCGCCTCAGTCGCCGCTTTGATGAACCGGTTGTCGGTGCCAACCACGCCTGCGGGGCCCTTGCTCCAAACCTTGATCTTGATGTCGATCCCCTTAGGCGTGAGTTTCTTGACCATCGCGGTATAGCGTTTCAGGATGTCGTCCGGATCCTGGTTCGGCACCAGGCGCATCGAAACCTTGGCCGACGCCTTCGCCGGAATCACCGTCTTCGCCCCCGGAGCCACAAATCCGCCCGGCATGCCGTGCACCTCCAGCGTCGGACGCGCCCACGTCCGGTACAGCACCGAATATCCCGGCTCGCCGGTCAGCACCTTGGAGCCGACTTCGGTTTTGCGATAATGCTCTTCGTTGAAAGGCAGCCGCTTCCACGCCTTCAGCTCATCTTTGCTGGGCACTTTGACGTCCTTGTAAAAACCCGGGATCAGTACCTTCCCCTTCGCATCTTTCAGCTTGCCGATGATCTCAATCAGCGCAAATAGCGGATTAGGCGCCGCGCCCCCATAGATGCCGGAGTGCAAATCGGTCTTCGCCCCGACCGCTTCAATCTCCGTGTACACCAGGCCGCGCAAGCCGACGCAAAGGGTAGGAAGGTTGGGCGCGAACAGTTCCGTATCGCAGACCAGCGCGAAATCCGCTTTCAACTTCGCCTTCTGCTTGCGGACGTACTCGGCAATCGATTCGCCGCCCACCTCTTCCTCGCCTTCAAAAATAATCTTGACGTTGATCGGCAGCTTGCCCCCATGCGCCTGCATCAGGGATTCGAGCGCCTTCACTTCCATCCAGAGCTGCCCTTTGTCGTCGACCGCGCCGCGCGCGTAAATGTTGCTGTTGCGCTCGGTCGGTTCAAACGGCGGCGTCTTCCATTCATCCAAAGGATCGGGCGGTTGCACATCGAAGTGCGCATACATCAGGACGGTTGGTTTGCCATGCGCATGCAGCCAGTCGGCGTAGAGCAGCGGATGTCCGTTGGTCGGGATGATCTCGACATTGTCCATCCCAATGCGGCGCAGCTCAGCCGCCACAAATTCTGCCGCCTTCAGCACGTCGCCTTTGTGTTCATCGAGCGTGCTGATACTGGGGATGCGGAGAAGGTTCTTCAGCTCAT
>Ga0208820_1000888_pt1 | contig 18468 bp, 17 predicted proteins | sample June2015DPH_16_5_FD_184713 | JGI IMG/M metagenome (GOLD analysis project Ga0208820, IMG submission 184713) | Peatland microbial communities from SPRUCE experiment site at the Marcell Experimental Forest, Minnesota, USA - June2015DPH_16_40... | ecosystem: Environmental > Terrestrial > Soil >...
AAAGGGGCCAGACGCATTTGCCGCAACATGTCGGTAGGCGATACCCATACCATCCAGGCGCTGAATTCGGCCTCGCTGCCGGTGACCGGGCTGACCTGGGTTTCGAGCAATCCGGACGTGGTGGAGGAAATCAGGGGACGGACGGGACGTAATCAGTCCAACTGAGCCGTCGGGCCAGGGGCTCGCCCTGGTAACCCCCTACATCACCCTCAGCGCGCTCGGCCCTGGGATCGTTCTTACCCAGGAGTTCATCTCGTGCTCGTTTTGCAGCAAGTCGCGGAGGGTGGCTTTGCCGACTACCTGGTCGACGGCGACCTGCACGGCGCGCCATAACGATCGCACCGAGCAATCGACCGAGCGCGTGCAGATGGTGGCCTGGCCGGTGTGGCTGTCACAAAAATCGCGCTCGAAAAGGCGCCCGCCGAGCGCGTCCAACACGTGGCCGATGACGATGGTCCCGGCCGGCCGCGCCAGCTTGTAGCCGCCATCTTTGCCGCGCGCGGCTTTGACGAAACCGCCCTTGCGCAGCACGCGCAGAATCTTGGCGGCGTAAGCGGGCGAGACACCCTCGGCCTGGCTGATCTCCGGTATCGTCAGTCCAGTGCCGGCTTCGGTGGCATATGCCAAGCGCACCAGGCAGCGCACGCCGTATTCTTCATTGGCGCTCAGCTTCATGCGCGCAGCCTCGCAATCGGGATGAGATCGTCGATGCCCAGCGCCAGCTTGGCCGCTTCCGACATGCGGTCTTTCGACCACGGCGGATCGAATGTCAGCTCCAGCTTGACGCTCGCGACGCCCGCGACGGCGCGCGCGCGGCGCTCCACTTCGGCCGGCAGCGAGCCCGCCACCGGACAATTGGGCGCGGTGAGTGTCATGAGAATGCGCGCGTTGCCGGCGTCATCCATGTCGAGCGAATAGATCAAGCCGAGTTCATAGATGTTGACCGGCATCTCCGGGTCGTAGACACTGCGCAGCGCGGCGACGATATCGTCCTTCAGGCTCATTCGGTGGTGACCGGTTCTTCCTTGTTCTCGAGCGCCGATTTCAGCGTGTGCCACGCCAGCGTGGCGCACTTGACGCGCGCCGGGTAATCGCGCACGCCGCAGAACACCACCAGCTTGCCCAGTTCCTGCGTCACTGGCGAATCCGTGGTGAGCAGGTCGTGGAACCGCTCCAGCAACTTGAGCGCTTCCTCGCGCTTCAGTCCCTTCAGGCTTTCGGTCATCAACGATGCCGACGCGGTGGAGATGGCGCACCCGCTGCCCACGAAGCTGGCGTCTTCGACGACGTCGTCCTTCATCCTCAGATACAGCTTCAGCTTGTCGCCACAGAGCGGATTGTAGCCCTCGGCCTGGTGGTTGGCGCCGCCCAGCACATGGCAGTTCCGCGGATGCTTGCTGTGGTCGAGAATGGTTTCCTGGTACAGTTCGTCGATCATCAGGCGAAAACCTCCTTTACCTTGCGCAGGCCGGCAGCGAGCGCGTCGATTTCGCGCGTGGTGTTGTAAAACGCCAGCGAAGCGCGAGTGGTGGCGGGCACGCCAAACCGGTCCATCACCGGCTGCGCGCAATGATGGCCGGTGCGCACCGCGATTCCCATCCGGTCCAGCACCGTGCCGATATCGTGCGGGTGAATGCCCTCGATTACGAACGAAAGCACCGCCGCTTTTTCGCGCGCCGTACCGATCATCCGCAGCCCCGGAATCTGTTCGAGCGCCTGTGTGCCGTATACCAGCAACTCGTGTTCGTAAGCGGCGATCCTATTCAGACCAATGTTATTCAAGTAATCCACCGCCGCGCCTAACCCGATGCCGCCGGCGATGTTCGGCGTTCCGGCTTCGAACTTATACGGCAGATCGGCGTAAGTGGTCTTCTCGAAAGTGACCGTCTTGATCATATCGCCGCCGCCCTGATACGGGGGCATGGCGTTCAGTAACTTACTCTTGCCGTATAAGATGCCTATCCCAGTCGGCCCCACCATCTTATGGCCTGACAGAGCGTAGAAATCCGCGTCCAGCGCAATAACATCCACCTTCAAGTGCGGCGCCGCCTGCGCGCCATCGATCAGCGCCAGCGCGCCGGCGCGGTGCGCCATCGAGATGATTTCAGCAACCGGGTTGATGGTGCCGAGCGCGTTCGAAACGTGCGTCACGGCCACCATCTTGGTGCGCGGGTTGAGCAGCTTTTCGTAGGCCTCCATAACCAATTCGCCGCGGTCGTTGATGGGAATCACGCGCAGCGTCGCGCCGGTGGCCTCACACAGCATTTGCCACGGCACGATGTTGGAGTGGTGCTCCATGGCGGAGATAATAATCTCGTCGCCATCCCGTACGTTCTTGCGCCCCCAGCTAGACGCCACCAGGTTGATACCCTCGGTGGTGCCGCGCACAAAGATCAGCTCGCTCTTGCTGCGCGCATTGAGGAAGCGCTTCATTTTGGCGCGTGTCGCTTCGTAGGCCGCCGTGGAGCGCTGGCTTAGCTCATGCACGCCGCGGTGTATGTTGGCGCAATCCACTTCGTGGAATTTGCGAATGGCTTCAATCACCGCGTACGGCTTCTGCGCCGTGGCCGCGTTGTCCAGATACACCAGCGGTTTGCCGTGTATGGTCTGCTTCAGAACCGGGAAATCTTCCCGGATGCTTTCCACGTCGAAGCCGGCCGCGATGTCAGTAGTTAGAGCGCTCATGGAATTTCTCGGACAGAACCTTCTCCAGTTGGTTCCGCAACTCCGGAATCTTAATGCGGTCGATGATATCCTGCGCGAACGCCTGGGTCAGCAGGCTGCGCGCCTGCGCCTTGCCGATGCCGCGCGATTGCAGATAGAACAGCGATTCCGCGTCGAGTTGGCCAATCGTCGCGCCGTGCGTGCAGCGCACGTCGTCGGCATGAATCTGCAGCTCGGGCTTCGTGTCGATCACCGCATCGTCGGATAACACCAGGTTCTTGTTGGTCTGCTTGGAATCGGTCTTCTGCGCGTCCTTGCGGACGATGATGCGGCCGTTGAACACCGCGCTCGAATGGCCGTCCAGAATGCCCTTGTAAAGTTCGTGACTCGTCCCGTGCGGCTTGGCGTGGTCGATCACGGTGTGATTGTCCACGTGCTGCGTTCCATTCACCAGGTACAGGCCGTTCACCGTAGCCTCGGCGCCTTCCGAAAGCGTCACCCCAATGTCGTTGCGCACCAGCGCGCCGCCGAGCGAGATATTGTGAGTGGTGAAATTGGCGCTGCGGCCGAGCGCCACCTGCATGGTGGCGATGTGGAACGCCTCCGGCGATTCGCGCTCTACTTTGTAATGGTCGATCACCGCGCCATCGCCGGCGACGATCTCCGTCACGGCGTTGGTGAAGTAATGGCCTTCGCCCTTGTAAGTCTCGACGATGGTGCATTGGGCGCCGGGCGCGACCACGATAAGCGTCCGCGGATGAATGGATACAGGGGCCGGTTCGTTCGGATCGCGCGCCACGCTGACCGGAACGTCATACGTGATTTCGATCGGGTGTGTGAAGACGCCGCGCGGAACCCGCAGCGCAATCACACCGCAGCACAGCAACGCCGTGTTGAGCGCCACAAACGCGTTTTGTTCGAACCCCGCGTAGCGGCCCAAATGGCGTTCCAAATCTTCCCTTGTCAGTTCCTCGATTCCGGACGGCGCGGCCAGCAGCTTGTCCGCATGACCTTTGCGAAATGCTTCGCGCGCAATCGGCGCCACATTGGTGAATCGCCACTCCTCGTCGCGCGTGGTGGGAAACCCCAGCTCGGTGAAACGCGCGAAGGCGCGCTCCCGCAGATGCTGCAGCCACGGCTCCGCCGGTTCCTGCCGGGTGAATTCGAACAGCCACTGGCCGATCTGTTCCGCCACCGCCGTCATCGCTTGCCCACCGCCTCGGCTTCGTCCTGGATTCCCAGCGCCGCGTAGCCGCCTGCTTCCAGCTCCAGCGCCAGTTCCTTACCGCCCGATTTCACGATCCGCCCGTCGGCCAGCACGTGCACGTAGTCCGGCACGATCTCGCTCAGTAGCCGCTGGTAATGCGTCACCACGATCATGGCGCGATCGGCGCTGCGCATGGCGTTCACGCCCGCCGCCACCAGCTTGAGCGCGTCGATATCCAGCCCCGAATCCGTCTCGTCCAGAATCGCCAGCCGCGGCTCCAGCACCGCCATCTGAAAAATCTCGTTGCGCTTCTTTTCGCCGCCCGAAAAACCCGCATTCACCGGCCGGTTCAACAGCGCCTGATCCATGTTCATGGCCGTCATCTTCTGGCGGATCCGGTCGAGAAAATCCATCGCATCCAGCTCCGGCAGGTTGCGATGCTTGCGAATCGTGTTCAGCGCGGCTTTCAGGAAATACATGTTGCTGACGCCGGGAATTTCCACCGGATACTGAAACGCCAGGAAAATGCCCTCGCGCGCGCGATCCTCGGGCGTTAGCGCCAGCAGGTCCTTGCCGTCGTAAGTCACCTGCCCGCCGGTGACCGCGTACAGTTCGCGCCCGGCCAGCACCTGCGCCAGCGTGCTCTTGCCGGAGCCGTTCGGCCCCATAATGGCGTGCACTTCGCCGGCTTCGACGGTGAGGTCGATGCCCTTCAGAATCTCCCGGTCGCCAACCGTCGCGTGCAGATCTTTGATCTCTAACAATGCCATTCAGTCCTCCAGGTAGGACAGACCATCGCTTTTGGTGGTCTGTCATCGCTCGCCAACGCGCGAAACACTGACAGACGACAAAAACCGATCGTCCGTCCTACCTTCACCCTACGCTTCCTTCCAAACTCACGCCGAGCAGCTTCTGCGCCTCCACGGCGAATTCCATCGGCAGCTCGCGGAACACTTCCTTGCAGAACCCATGCACGATCATCGAAACCGCGTCTTCGCCCGAGATACCGCGCTGCCGGCAATAGAATATCTGGTCCTCGCCGATCTTCGACGTCGAGGCCTCGTGCTCCAGTTGCGACGACGTGTTCTTCACTTCCAGGTACGGGAACGTGTGCGCGCCGCACTGGTCGCCCAGCAGCAGCGAATCGCATTGCGAATAGTTGCGCGCGCCGGTCGCGTTCTTCAAAATCTTCACACCGCCGCGATAGGTGTTCTGACCGTGGCCGGCCGAAATTCCCTTCGACACAATCGTCGAAGTGGTGTTCTTGCCGATGTGAATCATCTTGGTGCCGGTGTCGGCCTGCTGGTAGTTGTTGGTCAGCGCCACCGAGTAAAACTCGCCCACCGAGTGGTCGCCGATTAAGAGGCAGCTCGGATACTTCCAGGTGATCGCCGATCCCGTCTCCACCTGCGTCCACGAAATCTTCGAATGCGCACCCCGGCACGCCCCGCGCTTGGTGACGAAATTGTAGATGCCGCCCTTGCCCTCTTTATCGCCGGGATACCAGTTCTGCACCGTCGAATACTTGATCTGCGCGCGGTCCAGCGCCACCAGCTCCACCACCGCCGCATGCAACTGGTTGGTGTCGCGCATCGGCGCCGTGCAGCCTTCCAGGTAACTCACATAAGCGCCTTCGTCCGCGATAATCAGCGTGCGCTCGAATTGCCCGGTGTCCTTGGCGTTGATGCGGAAGTAAGTCGATAACTCCATCGGGCAGCGCACGCCCTTGGGCACGTAGCAGAACGAGCCGTCGCTGAACACCGCCGAATTCAGCGCCGCGAAAAAGTTATCCGACGATGGCACCACCGAACCCAGGTACTGCCGCACCAGCTCGGGATACTCCTGCACGGCGTCCGAAAACGAGCCGAAGATGACGCCCATCGCCTTCAGCTTTTCCTTGAACGTGGTGGCCACCGACACGCTGTCGAACACCGCGTCCACCGCTACGCCGGCGAGAATCGCCCGCTCCTGCAGCGGAATCCCCAGCTTTTCGTAGGTGCGCAGCAGCTCCGGGTCTACCTCGTCCAGGCTCTTGGGCGCGTTCTTCCCGCGCTTCGGCGCAGCGTAATAAATGATGTCCTGATAGTCGATCTTCGGATAGTGTACGTTGGCCCAGGTCGGCTCGGTCATGGTCAGCCAGTGCCGGTAGGCTTTCAGCCGCCATTCGAGCAGCCATTCCGGCTCGCGCTTCTTGGCCGAGATCAGGCGAACGACGTCTTCGGAGAGGCCGCGCGGGATCGAGTCGGAATCGATGTCGCTGACGAAGCCCCACTTATATTCCTGATTCGCAATCGTTTCGATGGTGTTGGTCGAATCGCTCACCGGCATAGACTCCTAAGCCATTGGCCCATAACCAGATTAGCCAATCTGTACTTTATAGTCAAGATTGCTCATTCAATGGATGCGGCGGCGGGGCGAACGGCTTCAGGCTGCGGTCAAATTGGGCTGGCAGTTCGATCAGATTCGCCGCCCTGAAGACTTAGTACGACTGGGACCGGCGGCCCGGCCAAACGCTTGCCCGCCAGCGTGCTGCGGGCTAGAATCCTGAGCATGAACCACTTGCGGCTCCTACACTGGCTGCTCCCGGCAGCGGTTATCTGCCTTGGTCTGGCGGGCGGCGTGCCGGCGGTTGCGGAAACCATCACGCCGACGTCCCAGAATTTTTCGCTGACGGAGGGAATCGGCGGGACGAGTCCCCTCGGCACGTTCACGGATTCGAACACAAGTTTGTCGGCATCGGATTTCATTGCTACCGTGAACTGGGGAGATGGCGGACCCGCAACGCCGGCGTCGGTCGCGCCCACAGGAAACCCGGGTCAGTTCAACCTGTTGGGCTCTCACACCTACGTCGAGGAAGGCACTTACAGCGCAGTAGTGACCATCTCGGACTCAGGCGCAAGCGCGGACCTCTTCGACACTGCCACCGTTGCCGATGCCCCTCTTAACGCCGGAATCGAGGTCGATTTCTCCACCCCGCCGGGCGTGGTCTTCAACGGCGAAGTGGGCAGCTTCGAGGACTCGAATCCCTCCGGCACGGTTTCAGATTTCAGCTCGCCCATAATAAACTGGGGCGATGGGTCCCCGACCAGCAGCGGAACGGTGACCGCTTCCTCGGGCGTATTCCTGGTTTCCGGCTCACACGACTACCTCTTGCCCGGGTCGTACTCTGTGACGGTCCAGGTCTCCGACGACGGTGGATCGCACACATCCCTTGTCGGATCCGCGGACGTCACCACCACCCCGGAGCCGGGCGTCTGGGTACTGGTCTGCGCCGGGCTTGCGCTGATCGGGCTGCGGGCGCGGGTTACCAGCCAGGCCGGTTGACCCTCCGTCCGTGGGTGCCTACTAGCCGGGCTTCGGCGCTGTCTCGTGTCCCGCTCCAAAGCCTCGCCACAGGCAAACCCCCACTGCCGCCTGCCAGATCGCAAAGCACAGCGTCCAGAACGCCCACTCGGGGATCGGCACCCGGTCTCCGGCAATCACCCACCAGGCGAAAGGCAGGCCGCAGACGCCGCCGGTGAGCGCGCCAATTCCCACGGCGCGCATGCCGGGCGCCTGGCGCTTCGCGAGCGCGGCCGCCAGGCTCACTCCCAAGCCACCCACCAGGCCCGCCAGGTACATCGCAGCCACCCTTTGCAATGGCGGCCCATCCGTGGCGAACCAGTGCGCCATCCGGTAAGCCAGTTGCCAGACGGCGGCGTCGACAATCACCAGCTCGATGCCAGGAGCCAAGCGCCCGACGCACAGCCAGGCGGCGGCGATGCCGAATGGAATCGGGAGCAGGTAGAAGCCCCAAGTGCTCCAGCCCTCCAGGTTGACCAACTGCGAGGACGCTGCGCCGCACACGCCAAACAGCAGCGCGGCCTGTGCCCAACGGATACCACTCTGTGACCACATCGCAACAATCTTACTGCCATTCCTCATGACAATGCAGTTTTTTCTTGCCACGCCCAGTCTTTCGAAGGACACTGGTGGTTTAAGAAGAGGTGTACCAAGTTGGAAAGAAATGGCCGTAAGGGCTCCGTCGTGGTCGAGCCCACTGAACGATGGACGCCGCAGGTCGCTAGCGACTTTTATGACGTTGCGAGCTGGGGCAAGGGCTACTTTTCGGTCGGCGACAACGGCCACGTCCTGGTGCACCCGGAAAAGGATCCGGCGCGCTCGATCGACCTCAAGGAGCTGATCGACACGCTGGTGCTGCGCGGCATCGACCTGCCCATCCTGGTCCGCTTCGCCGACATCCTCAAACATCGCCTCGGCGAGCTGCACACGGCCTTTCAAACCGCCATCGCCGAACATCATTACCAGGGCGAGTACTGCTGCGTGTATCCGATCAAGGTCAATCAGCAGCGGCAGGTGGTGGAGGAAGTCATCGAATTCGGCAAGCCCTTCCGCTTCGGCCTGGAAGCCGGCTCGAAGCCCGAGTTGATCGCCGTGATGGCGCTGGCCGATAACGACACCCCCATCATCTGCAACGGCTTCAAGGACGACGAGTACATCGAGCTGGCGATGCTGGCGCAGAAGGTGGGCCGCCAGATCATTCCGGTGGTGGAAAAGTATACCGAGCTGCACCTGATCCTGAAATACGCCGCCAAGGTCGGCGTGCGGCCCAGAATCGGCCTGCGCGTCAAGCTGGCCAGCCGCGGCTCCGGCCGCTGGAAATCGTCGGGCGGATACCGCTCCAAGTTCGGCCTCTCCGCCACCGAGGGCGTCCGCGCTCTTCAAGAGTTGAAGGACCTCGGCATGGCCGATTGCCTCAACCTGCTCCACTTTCACCTCGGCAGCCAGATCACCAACATTCGCCAGATCAAGGGAGCCGTCAACGAAGCGGTGCGCGTGTACGTGGACTTGTACCGCGCCGGCGCCGGCCTCAAGTACCTCGACGTGGGCGGCGGCCTCGGCATCGATTACGACGGCTCGCAGACCGATTTCGAATCTAGCGTCAACTACACCCTCCAGGAATACGCCAACGACATCGTCTATCACGCGCAGAGCGTGTGCGACGAAAGCGACGTGCCGCACCCCACCATCATCACCGAAAGCGGCCGCGCCATCGCCGCCTATCACAGCGTGCTTGTGTTCAACGTGCTGGGCGTCTCCGGCATGGGCGACAGCGAAGCTCCCGCCGAGCCTCCCGCCGACGCCGAACAGCCGCTGATCGATTTGCAGGAAACCTTCCGCGGCCTCACCGCCAAGAACCTGCTCGAAAGCTATCACGACGCGCAGCAGGCGCTCGATCAGGCGCTCAACCTGTTCAGCCTCGGCTATCTTTCGCTCGAACAGCGCTGCATCGCGGAGAACCTCTACTGGGCGATCACGCGCAAGATCCAGAAGCTGGCCGGCGAGCTCGATTATTTCCCGGAAGAGCTGGAGGGCATCGACGCCATGCTCTCCGACACGTATTTCTGCAATTTTTCGCTCTTCCAGAGCATGCCCGACAGTTGGGCCATCAAGCAGCTCTTCCCCATCATGCCGATCCATCGCCTGGAGGAGCAGCCCAGCCGCCCCGCCGTGCTGGGCGACATCACTTGCGATTCCGACGGCAAAGTGGATGCCTTCATCGACCGCCGCGACGTGAAGCGCACGCTGCTGCTGCACCCCTTCGCCGGCGGCGATTATTACCTGGGCACTTTCCTGCTGGGCGCCTACCAGGAGATCCTGGGCGACCTGCACAACCTGTTCGGCGATACCAACGCGGTCCACGTCCGCCAGGGGCCGACCGGCGAGGTGATTCTCGATTCCGTGATCAAGGGCGATACCGTGCGCGAAGTGCTCAACTACGTGCAGTTTTCGTCCGAGCACCTGGTGGCGAAGCTGCGCCGCGACGCGGAATCCGCCCTGCGCGAAGGCCGCCTCACCTACGAAGAAACCGGCGCCCTGCTCAAGTTCTACGAGGAAGGCCTGCACGGCTACACCTACCTGGAAGACGTGCACGAGAGGTAGGATAGACCATCGTCTTTCGTGGTCTGTCGGGCCGCGCGGCGAACGTGAACATTGACAGACGACAAAAACCGATCGTCCGTCCTACCCCCGTGCCCGTGCTACGCTGAAATTTCCCTATGAGCAGCATTGTCATTACCCTGCCCGACGGCAGCCAGAAGCCTGTTGAGGCCGGTACGCGCCCCATCGATGTCGCCCAGGACATCAGCCCGCGCCTCGCCGACGCTGCCATCGCCGCCAAGGTCGACGGCGAGCTGGTCGACCTCAATCGGCCGATTGAAAAGGACGCGAAACTCGAGATCCTCACCGCCAAGAACCCCGAGTCACTATACATCTACCGGCATTCCACCGCGCACCTGCTGGCGGCGGCTGTCCTTGAGTTGTACCCGGAGACCAAGCTCGGCATCGGGCCTCCGATCGAAAACGGTTTCTATTACGACTTCGACCGCGCCGTTCCGTTCACTCCCGAGGACCTCGAGAAGATCGAAAAGAAAATGTGGGAAATCCAGGCGCGCCACGTGCCCTATGAGCGCGTTTACACCCGCAAGGAAGACGGCCTCAAGAAATACGCCGACGCCTGGATGAAGTGCGAGCTGATCGATGAAAAGGCCGACGAGGTCTTCAGCGAATATACGCTGGGGCCGCATTTCATCGATTTCTGCCGCGGCCCGCACCTGCCCGACACCTCGAAGATCAAGGCCTTCAAGCTGCTCTCCATCGCCGGCGCTTACTGGAAGGGCAGCGAGCACAACAAGCAGTTGCAGCGCATTTACGGCACCGCGTTTTTCACTCCCAAGGAGCTCGAAGCCCATCTCAAACAAATCGAAGAGGCCAAGAAGCGCGACCACCGCAAGCTCGGCAAGGACCTCGACCTGTTCAGCATTCAGGAGCTGGCCGGGCCGGGGCTGATTTTCTTCCATCCCAAGGGCGGCATCATCCGCAAGCAGCTCGAAGACTGGATGCGCGACCAATACCTGCGGCGCGGCTACTCGCTCGTCTACACGCCGCACGTGGCGCGCTTCGACCTTTGGAAGACTTCCGGCCACGCCAATTTTTACGCCGCCAACATGTTCACGCGCATGGAACTGGACGACGCCGAATACCAGCTCAAGCCGATGAACTGCCCCTTCCACATTCTGATTTACAAGGATAAGCAGCACAGCTACCGCGATCTGCCGGTGCGCCTGGGCGAGCTGGGAACGGTCTACCGCTATGAGCGCTCCGGCGTGCTCAACGGCTTGTTCCGCGTGCGCGGCTTCACGCAGGATGATGCGCACATCTTCTGCACTCCCGAGCAGATCGAAGACGAAATTGTGAACTGCCTCCAGTTCGCCGTCGATACGCTCACCACTTTCGGCTTCGACAAGTATGAAGCCGAGCTTTCCACCTGGGACAACGGCGCGAGCGGCAAGTACGACGGCTCGCCCGAGCAGTGGAAGGTCGGCGAAAACGCGCTCCAGCACGCCACCGAGCGCCTCAACATCAAAGTGAAAGTGATGCCCGACGAAGCGGCGTTCTACGGGCCGAAGATCGACGTCAAGCTGGTGGATGCGATCGGCCGTCCATGGCAGCTCTCCACCGTGCAGTTCGATTTCACCCTCCCGCGCCGCTTCGAGCTCGAATACATCGGCGAAGACGGCAAGGCGCATCAACCGCTAATGGTGCACCGCGCGCTCTATGGCTCCATCGAACGCTTTTTCGGCATCCTCATCGAGCACTACGCCGGCGCGTTCCCCGTGTGGCTGTCGCCCATTCAGGCCATCGTGCTGCCCATCACCGACCGCCAGACCGAATACGCCCGCGGCATCCGCAAGCAGCTCGACGATGCCGGCATTCGCGCCACCGTGGACGAGCGTAGCGAAAAGGTGAATCTCAAAATCCGCGACGCGCAGATGCAGAAGATTCCCTACATGCTGGTGGTCGGCGACCGCGAACAGCAGAGCGGGCAAGTGGCCGTCCGCCAGCGCAAACACGGCGACCAGGGCGTCAAACCTCCAGACGAGTGCATCGCCGCCATCCGCGCCCTGATCGACAGCAAAGCGGTCGCCGACTAGCGGCGCGATTGTGGCGCAGGCCCTCGGCCTGCGAACAGGTAGGAGGATTTGTCATACTGATGATATGGTGCGCAAGATTGCAGTAACACTAGACCAGCGAACAGTGGCCGACCTCGACCGCTGGGTGCGGGAGGGCAAGTATCGAAACCGCAGCCGCGCGCTCCAGTCGGCTGCCGACCTGCTGTGTGAGCGTGACCGGGGAAGCCGCCTGGCCCGCGAATTGGCGAAACTCGACCCAGCCGAAGAGAAGGCCCTCGCCGATGAGGGCTTTGGAGCCGATTCGTGGCCCGCATACTAAGGGGCGAAGTTTACTGGGCCGACTTGAATCCTATCCGAGGGCGCGAGCAAGCTGGTCTGCGCCCTGTGCTGATTCTGAGCCACGAACTGTTTAACCGGCGATCCGAAACCGCGATAGTGATGGCGATCACGAGCCAGCCGCAAAAAGCCGGGCTTCCTGTGGCGTTCGTCTTACCGGAAGGGCTGCTGCCCAAGCCTTCCTGGGTGAAGATCTCGCAAGTGCGGACGATTTCCGTCGAGCGTCTGGGTAAACGGCTGGCCGTGCTCGATAGCGAGACTCTATCCGCCCTCGTGGCCGCTCTCCTCGATCTGATCGGTTGACAACTCTCTCCCCTTACCAATCCTCCCCCGGCTTCCGCTGCGCTTCGCGGTAGATCCAGTCCCGCAACCGCAGGTACCGCTCGGCGCCGGTCGGTAACGGAATCACGCTATCGCCACTGGCCGATTTTAGAATCTCCCAACGCTGGCGCAGCGCTTCCGGGCCCGCCACTGTCGCATCCAGGCGGCTCGCCAGCGCCATATCTTGAACCGCGTTGCGCAGGATGATGGCGCGCACGGTCTCCGGCGGCGGGTAGGTGCGCGCGTTAGGATCGAGCAGCGCGCCCAGCGCCGCTGCGTCGGCGCCGCTCGCGACCGGCGGCAGCGCCACGGGTTCGGTCACCACACGCAGATCGGGAACGCGCGGCGCGATCACCCGCACCTCCATCGGCCGCACCACCCAAGTGCCCACCTTCAACTGCACCTCCAGCCGGAACCGCGCGACCGCCGCGTTGGGCGGTATCCAAAGGTCGAGCAGGTAGGCGCGCGTGGTTTGGCCGTCCACGCCGTCGGCCGGGTCCGGTATCACGCCGAAATCGGGCAGGCGCGTCAGCTCGGCGAGCCGGTCGGGCACCCATCCCGCCGGCGTCTTCTCGAAATGCTCTTTGTACAGCGCCACGCGGCACGCGTTGAGCGGATTGGTCGCCACATAGAGCAGGTAGGTGGTCGCAGGCGGCGCCGAGATCACCACATGGAACGAAGCCCACGCGTTGCGCGCCACCGCCGGTGAGAGAATTTCGCGCGGCCCGCCGCCGCGGTCGGCCGGCACGATTTCGCCGAACGGATCGACCCGCGAAAACTCCGAGTAGATATCGACGCTCTGCGCAGCCAGCGCGCCTGCCATCGCCAGCAGCAGCGTCAGAAGCCGTGGAAAAACGCGCCCGCAAGCGGGCGTTGGCAGGTTGACCACTGCCGCTCTGCGGAGCAAAGAACCGGCGGCAAAGACCGCCGGCGTTACGAAGAAACGCAACGCCGTAGCGGTAACGCCGGCGGTCTTTGCCGCCGGTTCTTTGCGAGCCACCTCGGCAGGAATGCCTGCCCTTGGCAGGTTGAAACCTGTCAACCATCGCGCGCCCACGCTTCAGCGCTCCGCGGCGCTCTTGTGCCGGGTTTCATAAGCGGCGATCACTTCGCTGGTGATATCCGTCGCGTTGTCGGCATAGAGCAGCGGCGCCTGCGACGTGCTGGTGTCGAACACCATCGCGTAGCCCGTGCTGGTGGCGAACTCAACGATCACCGCTACCATCTTCTTGCCCAGTTCGGCCAGCGTCTTCTTCTGTGCCTTGTCCAGATCGGCGTCGGCCTGGTCCATCTTGGCGTTGAGCACGATGGTCGCGTCGTCGACCTCCTTCTGAAGTTCCTTGCGCTCCTCGTCGCTCAGTTTTTCCTGGTCCAGCCGAGTCTGCTTTTGCGCGATGGCCTTCTGGTCTTCGTCGAGCGCCGCTTTGCGCGGCCCGAATTCGGCGTCCATCGCCTTGGCCGCGTTCTGCCCGTCGGTGGTGGCCAGGATGGCGTCTTCAATGTTCACCAGCGCCACGCGCGGCGCGCGCCCCGATTGCGCAGCCGCCAGCATCGCCGCCAGCAAACCCAAAATCAAAACTCGATGTAGCTTCATTCCTGCCCTCCGTTCCGGGCACTGCTGTTCGGGACAGGGAGGACAGACCATCGCCTCTGGTGGTCTGTCAGGCTCGTTGAGACACCAAACCTCGACAGACGACAAGAACCGATCGTCTGTCCTACCTCTCCACGAAACGACCACGTTAGCACTTCCGCGCAACGCCAAAGCCGTGCGGAATCGCGCACAGTGTGGCTAGGTGAGAACGCCGCCGGTTCGCACCCTCACCGCAAATTGAACTTCTTCATCTTGTAGCGCAGCGTGTCCCGCGTGACGCGCAACAGCCTGGCTGCCTGTGTCTGGTTGCCGTTGGTTTTTTCGAGCGCGCGGGCCAGCAGGCTGCGCTCGTTGTCTTCGAGCGAGAGGCCGTCGCTCACCATTTCGGCGGCGGGAGCGGCCGCGAGCGCCGTTCCCGGTTCGGAGTGCGCCACGCTGATCGGCAAACTCGGCGCCGTGATCAGGGCCGATTCTTCCAGGATCATGGCCCGCTCGATCGCGTTGCGCAATTCGCGCACGTTGCCCGGCCAGTCGTGCGAGAGCAGCAGCTTGGCGGCGCTGTCGCTTACTCCCTCGATGCTGCGCTTGAACTTGTGGTTGTAGTGGTCGATGAAGAAGCGCGCCAGCGGCAGAATGTCGTCCAGGCGCTCCCGCAACGGCGGGATGGAGATCTGGATCACGTTGAGGCGGAAGTACAGGTCCTGCCGGAAGGCGCCTTCTTTGACCGCCTCGCGGAGGTTCTTGTTGGTGGCCGCCACCACCCGCAAGTCCAGGTTAATGTCCTTGAGGCCGCCCAGCCGCCGAAAGGTCTGCTCCTCCAGCACGCGCAATAGCTTGGCCTGCAGCATCATGGGAATCTCGCCGATCTCGTCCAGGAACAGCGTTCCCTTGTCGGCCAGCTCGAAGATGCCGCGTTTCTGCGCCCGCGCGTCGGTGAAGGCGCCTTTTTCGTAACCGAACAATTCGCTTTCCAGCAGCGAATCCGGAATCGCCGCGCAGTTGATGGCGATAAACGGCTCGGCCTGGCGCAGGCTCTGGTAGTGGAGCGTCTTGGCGATCAGGTCCTTGCCGGTTCCGTTCTCTCCATCGAGCAGGATGGTGGTGGCTTCGCTGGCCGCCACCCGGCGCACGAAATTCACCACTTCGCGCATCGGCCCGGATTCGGCGATCACTTCGCGCCGCTGCGGCGCCGCCTCGTCGGTGATGTCCTTAATGGTGGCCACCACCCCGGCGAGCTGGGCATGCTCGTCGAACATCTGCGTGGTGTGCATCACCACCAGGCGCTCGCGGCCGTTATCGGTGTGCAGACGTACCGTGCAGGAAGGCGCGTTGGGCGCCTGGTTCAAACCCACCAGCACCCCGCAGCCCGGCTCGCAAACCGGGCACTTGAAGATCTCCTGGCAGTGTTTTCCCAGCATCTCCTCGGCGGCGATCCCAAACATCTTTTCCGCCGCCCGGTTGACCCCCGTCACCCGGAATTCCGGGTCATAAAGGACAAGCGCATCCGAAAGCTGGTCAAAAACCGACTCCAGGACGCCAACCCTCTGCCATGCAGGTGTGAGCTTTGACATTACGTTACGATTTGACCTCAGTATAGCAGGCCCAGTGGGGCACTACGCCCACCGGCGCGCCCGCCAAACGGGGGAATTGCCCCGTATGCCTCCGCTTCCGGACGCTAACACCATCGGAAAACAGGGATTTGGCGGTGGCGATGCAATTGCAAACTTGCCCCGTGGAGGCGTCATGTCCCATTTGAAAGTCATTGTGCCCGCTGCCATCCTGCTGGGCGGTTTCCTGGTGTCGACGACGGCTTCGTTCGGCAAACAGGAATATATGAAGGCCACCAAGAAGCAATGCGTATATTGCCATGCCAAGGTGTCCGCCGATAAAGACGAAATGAATAAGAATCTGACCGCCCCAGGCAAGTACTACCACGAGCACAAAAGCCTGGACGGATATCAGGAAAAGAAGTAGCCCTTGGCGGGTGGAGGCGTGGAGTCCGCCGTGTTGCACACTGTTCAGCTCGCGCTCGCCGATGGCGCCTACCGAGGCGCCCTTCGCGAAGCGCTGGCCCGGAGTTGCGCGTGGCGCGTTGAATCGGTTGACACGCCGGATCTGGCCGACGATTGCGTTCTGGTTCTCGACGAAGCCGCCTTCGAGCATCTGCGCCTCCCCCTTTCTCATCCCGAGCGGATCGTGCTGATCACTCGCCAGGATCCGCAACTGCTGGCTCAGGCCTGGGATGCAGGCCTGGTTTCGGTGCTCTCCGAGCACGATCCTATGAGTACTGTGTTACTGGCTATCATGGCCGCCGCCCTGCGTGTTGCAAATCTCTGCAAATCCGATGTTTTGAGCGGAATTTCCCCCATTTCAGAGGAAGATTCTGCGCCAATAGCCCCACATCACAGCCATTCTGGCAGCAGACGTTGCAAAACTCAATGACTTAGACCCGGTTACGCCCTGGGCTTTAGCGTGCATTGCCCAATATGTCCGCGTAAGGGAACATGTGGTGTGTTGCGCGTTCAGTTAGAATAGGATTGCAATATCCGGAACCGGGTTGGCAGAGGATTGAGCAGCATGAGTGCCATCATACGGGTATCTGAAAAGTCGGGCGCGCCGTTCGGGGAGCGCCCCATCTTCACCAATTCCACAACGCAGACGACGAGGAGGTAACCATGAGTCCCTATGTTCCGTTTGTAGCGCTTTGGGCTGTGCTGGCTGTGGCGGTCATCGGCTTGATCGTTTACCGCAGATTTGTATCGGCGAGCGAAGATGACATGATCCACATCAGCGATGCGTCCGGAGCGGTCACGTCTCAGCAGGTGACCGTCGCCCAGAAACTCGACCAGATCGACAAGTGGGGAAAGATGCTGACCGTGGTCGCGGTCGCATACGGCGTTGTTTTGGCCGGCATTTACGTGTATCAAAGCTGGGTGTCGGGAGTTTAACGGCGGAATGCGGCGGGCGATTCCTCGGGTTGCCGCCAAGCCGGGAATTGCCCTGCTGGCTTTAACTTTCTGGGCCGCCGGCGGTGGTTGGGCGGCGGCTCCCAAGCTGGACTGCGCCGGTTGTCACGACCAGGCGCAGAAGCTGGCCAAGAGCGCGCACGCGGGCTTGGCGTGCGACTCATGCCACGAGTCGCACGACGAGTATCCGCACCAGGCGGGCATTCCGAAGCCGCAGTGCGGCGCTTGTCACGCCGATCAGGCCGGCGACTACGAAAGCGGCGTCCACGGCCAGGCCCGCAAGCACGGAAACGAGAGCGCGCCCGATTGCGGCGTTTGCCACGGCAGCGCGCATGAGCTGCTGCCGCCCAGCTCGCAAGCCTTTCGGATGGCAGTGCCCGATACTTGCGGCATGTGCCACCCCGGGGTAGCCGATCAATACCGCGCCAGCGTTCATGGCCAGGCCCTGGCCAAGGGCATCACGCAGGCCCCGCTTTGCACCGATTGCCACGGCGAGCACAAGATCATCAAACCGAGCAACGCGGCTTCGCCCGTCAACGCCGCCAACATCCGCGAGACGTGCGGCAGTTGCCACGGCGACGTACGGCTCAGCCGCAAGTTCGGCATGCCGTCCGACCGCCTGGTGAGCTTCGACGCTTCCTACCACGGCCTCGCCGCCAAGGAAGGCGTCGAGACCGTGGCCAACTGCGCCAGTTGCCACGGCGTCCATAATATCCTGGCCTCCTCCGACCCGAATTCCACCATCAACCCGAAGAACCTTCCCAAGACCTGCGGCCAATGCCACCCCGGCGCCGGGCAGCGATTCGCCATCGGCCAGGTGCACGTGGCGGACGGCTCAAGCGAACCGCCGGTGCTGACTTTCATCCGCCAGTTCTACCTGCTGCTGATCCCGGTGACCATCGGGCTGATGCTGCTGCACAACGGCGGCGATTGGATTCGCAAACTGGTCCGCGCGCGGTTCCGCCCGGGCGCGCCCCAGTTCGCTAGCCGCGCTCCCACCGGGCTCCGCATGCTGCCGTTCGAGCGCGTGCAGCATGCGTTACTCGCCCTCTCCTTTATGACCCTGGTGTGGACCGGCTTCGCTCTCAAGTACCCGGACCAGTGGTGGGCGCGGCCGTTGCTCCTGCTGGCCCGAACGCACGACATGCGGAGCCTCATCCATCGCGTGGCGGCTTCGGTTTTCATCGCCGTCAGCCTGACTCACCTGGTGTCGCTCATCGTCAGCCGGAAACTGCGCAACCACTGGAAGGAAATGATTCCCAAGGTGCGCGACGCGCGCGAAGCCAGCAGCAACTTCGCCTACAACCTGGGACTGGGAGACGCACCGCCCGCGCGATCGTCGCACAGCTATATCGAAAAAGCCGAGTATTGGGCGGTGATCTGGGGAGCCGTCATCATGACTTTGAGCGG
>Ga0208820_1000889_pt1 | contig 18456 bp, 17 predicted proteins | sample June2015DPH_16_5_FD_184713 | JGI IMG/M metagenome (GOLD analysis project Ga0208820, IMG submission 184713) | Peatland microbial communities from SPRUCE experiment site at the Marcell Experimental Forest, Minnesota, USA - June2015DPH_16_40... | ecosystem: Environmental > Terrestrial > Soil >...
CTTTTCGGGCGAGTCTCTCAGCACTGCTTTCAGGATGCGGTGCACGATGAGGTCGGGATAGCGGCGGATGGGCGAGGTGAAATGGGTGTAGGTGGTGGCGGCTAGAGCGAAGTGTCCTCGATTTTCTTCGGAGTAGCGGGCTTGTTTCAGCGAGCGCAGCATCAGAAAGCTCAGGATTCTTTCTTCCGGCTTGCCGGCTATCTTCTCCGTGAGTTTCTGATACATGCGCGGGGTGATGTGGACTTCTTTGGGCACTTCGATTTCGCGGACTCGCTTGCCGGTGCCGCGGGCGTCGCGACGATCGGCTTTTAGTTGCACGCGCTGAATGGGCAGGGCGCCTACTCCTAGCGAGTATCCGAACGTGGCGGCGATGACTTCGAAGTCGTAGACGCGTTTGGCGTCGGGTTTCTCGTGGATGCGGTAGAGCGAGGCGATGCGTTTGTTTTCCAGATAGTGCGCTACGGATTCGTTTGCCGAGAGCATGAATTCTTCGATTAGGCGGTGGGCGATGTTGCGCTCCGATCGTGTGATGCTCTTCATCATGCCGAGTTCGTCGAACTCGATGACTGGCTCGGGGAGATCGAAATCGATCGATCCTCGGCGTTTGCGCTTACGGTTCAGGATCATGGCCAGATCGCGCATGCGCTCGAAGTGCTCGACTTGGGCGGCGTATTCGCGGCGGGCGGCGGCTGCCGCGCCCAGGTTAGCGCTCAAATGCGAGCGCGAACCTGGGGCACCATCGTTTTCGAGTATGGCATTCACGGCGGTGTAGGTCATTCTCGCAGCGGAGCGGATTACGCCTTCATTAATCTCATAACCGACGATCTCGCCTTGGTGGTCGATCTCCATGGTGCAGGAGAGCACTAGACGGTCGACTTCGGGGCGCAGGCTGCAAATGTCGGTCGAGAGCTCTAACGGCAGCATGGGGACAGCGCGGTCGGGGAAATAGACGCTGGTGCCGCGCAGACGGGCTTCCTGATCGAGCGGCGATGTGGGGGTTACGTATTGGGCGACGTCGGCGATGTGGACTTGCAGTTCGTAATTGCCGTTTTCGAGTTGGCGGACGTGGACGGCGTCGTCGAAATCGCGCGCGGTTTCGCCATCGATGGTGACTATGGGGAGGTCGCGGTAGTCGCGGCGGTGGCGCAGGGCGTCGGCGGGGATTTCGGAGGCGATGGCTTGGGCTTCTTCGACCACTTCGGGCGGGAAGCGGTGGGGCAGGTGAAACTTGCGGATCATGATCTCTACGTCGACTCCGAAGTCGTCTTCTTCGCCGAGAATTTCGATGACGCGGCCGCGCGGTTGCTGCGTGGCGCTCGGCCAGTCGGTGATTTCCACGTCTACTACTATTCCGTCTAGATCCTTCCAGTCGGTGTGGACCGCGGCTTCTTCGCCTATTACACGATCGCGCGAGTTGGATTGGGAGCGAGCGCGCAGGAGCGACTTGTCGGACGGGGCCGGCGGCTTGCCGTCTGCTTGCGCTCGCGGTCGGGGGCGAGACGCCCCCGCGACAGCCGCCGAGGACGGCGGCGCTACGTTGGGGATTTCCATTCCTGGCGGGATTACGATTTCCTGCGTTACTTTTTCGTCGATGGGCTTGACGTAGTTGTGGCGGTGTCCGTAGTGGAAGATGCCGACCACGGTCGGATGCGCACGCGACAGGGAGCGGACGATGCGGCCTTCGGCGCGGCCGTCGGTGCGGACGGCGGAGACTTCGACGAGGACGCGGTCGCCGTGCATGGAGGACCCGGTGGCATGCGGAGGAATGAAGACATCGCCGGCGAGGCGGGCCTTGAGACTGGCATCGAGCGAAGTGGCTTCGGGAATCACGAAGCCGAAGCCGTCGCGATGCATGGTCAGGCGGCCCACGAGCAGGTTGCGTCCCTTGGCGGGCTCGGGAATGGCGTAGCGTTCGGAGTCGACTTGCAACAGGTCGCCTTTATTTACGAGCGCGTACAGGCGGTCGGTCAGTTCTCGGCGCGCTTCGCCCTTTACGCCGAGTTCGCGCAAAAGTTGCTTATGGCTCGCCGTCTGCTTGGGCTGGCGGGCGATGTGGCGAAGGATGGCTGAGTCGGAGAGCATGGGGCGGTCGTTGGTCGCTGGTCGTTAGTCGTTAGGCCGTTGAGTGATGGCTATTTGGTCGTTAGCCTCCCGCCGTGCTTGCTGCGCCACTTTGACACTGCCAGAGCAGACATCCCCCTCCCGCGTTCCGTCAAGCCAGCGCTTTAGCTGCTTTGTGCGCTGCTCGGTGAGGAACTGGAGTGCCGAACAGTGGCACATCGGGTATACCGTGCCGTATTCGGCTTGCTTGTTATCCTTCGGATAAAGCGCTTCTAATTCGGCATCACGAAACGCCAACCACGCCCGCTGCGCGGTTTTCAATTTTGCGATGAACTGCTGATCGTTCGCGTATTCTTTCAGAATCTTGGAGTACGTCTCATTCAGCGCGACATCCGCCTTGTGAAACTGTCCGCAGGCTTGTTCGTCGAGTTCACCTTGCGTTTGGGCGTGTAACCAAGAGGCAGCGAAGAAAATGACGATCGTTACGACCCACGGGGCGCTCCAATGCGGTCTCATTCTCTCCTCCAGGTACTAGCGTCGACCAAGGTATTTCTCTTCCAGAATTCTCCGGTGATGCAGTTCGTGTCCGGCGATTATGAAGGCTAGGGCGCGCACCGTTACCTCGTTCTTGTTGGCGACGCCGCGGCGGGTCCAGGCGGGCTCGTCTAGATTGCGAAGGAGCGAGATGGTGGCTCGTCTGACAGCGATGTAGTCCTCGATCAGGTCGGCCAGCGAACGGCGCGCGAATGGGGCATTGCGGACGTAGTCGTCCTGCTCGAAGCCTTCGATCGGAGTCGCGTCACCACGCGAAATGCGCAGGGCCCGGTAGCTCATGATGCGCTCGGTATCGTTGATGTGGCCCAGCACTTCCTTCAGGCTCCACTTCTCAGGTGCGTAGCGGAGGTCGCCGTCAGCCTCGGTGCGTCCGGAGAGAAGGAGAACCATCTGGCGGCGCTGGTTATCGAGCGCGGCGAGCACGTCGTTGCCCTTGACCAGGGAGATGTAGTTATCGTGGTAGGGTGAGTACTCTCCAGGCTGGGGCCGGAGGGGGGCGGTCGCGGTTGGTGTCGTTTGAGTTGAAGTCATGATTCCTCGTCAGGGATGGCACTCGATTTAGCTGTGCCCCACGGCTCCATACTATCGCGACATTACCGCGACGGAAGTATTGCGATAGAAGAATTACCTCTGGCTGGCAGGGGTTACATGATCGATGCATGGTCGAAGGTGCAATTCTGGGGGAGGAACCACAATGGGAAATATGAAAATCAATAAGAATGCTGGATTTCCACAAGCGTAGGGGCCACTCGGGAGTACAATTTGCTTTGGCCCCCGAAATGCGGCGGTGATTCAAAATCCGTTAAGATAAGGAAAGGATTTCGACGACAATGTGGAAGCCCACGAATCAACCTGCGACGCCCTCCCGGCCAAGTGAGCCGGAGCGTCCGAGCACGACCACTGCGACGACGGCACCGCTTATGAGCACGAGCGAGCCCGCGGCTATGCCGCGCCCGGTAACGACGACCACCACTTCGGACCAAGCCACGATCGGTAAGTCGCTGGTAATTAAAGGTGAGGTGACCGGTTCCGAGTCTCTGTATATCGATGGCCGGGTGGAGGGATCGATCAACCTCTCCGGCAATCGGGTAACGATTGGCCGCAATGGAGTAGTGGCGGCAAACATCAGCGCGCGAGAAATCGTGGTGCTCGGCAAGGTGCGGGGAAACCTGACGGCGAGCGACCGGGTGGATATCCGCAGTGACGGTTCGCTGACCGGCGACGTCGTGGCGGCGCGCATCTCGATTGAAGACGGCGCGTTCTTCAAGGGCGGCATCGACATCCGCAAAGCGGGAACAGCGGGAGCAAAGACCGACTCGAAACCGGAAGAAGTGGCGAAGAGTCCTGCGACTGCGTCGCCGGAACCGGCGATGTCGGCGCGGGCGTAGGAGCGCTGTTCGCTATTCGTCATTCGCTGTTCGCTACTCGCTCCTGAACGAACGACGGGCAACCGGGTTTAGGAAACGGGCCTCTTTTGGGGTCCGTTTTTTTTCTTCTGCTTAGGGTTGCGACGTCGCATAGCCAAGAACGACGGACGAAGAGCGACATGGCGAATCTACGGTTGTTGTGACCCCTGGCACTGCCGGGCTTCGCTCGGCTTGGACGGGGCGTAGCCCCGTCACCACACAAGCGCTATTACGGTTCCTTGCCTGTGGCCATCGTTTCCGCGGTTTCGCTCTCCGCTACGCCCGGGAAGGGAGCGGATCTTTTCCTGCGCAGGTCTGTTGGCAATTCCGAACGCAACAACCAGAGTCCTGCGGCGACAGCTGCGGCCCAGGTTAAGGAGCCGAGAGCGAGGGCGAGGAGATCGGCGCGGCGGCTGCCATCGAGTGAACTGGTGCGCATGACTTCATGACTCAATCCGCCGGAAACGGCGCCCACCAGCGCCGCCTTTCCTAATTCTTTCCAGTTCAAGCCGCCGAGCGGCACCATGCCGCGAATATGCAGGAGCAGGGCGATGGCCAGGGCGTTGGCGGTGATGCCCAGGTCGGAGGCGATGGCTAGTCCGGTGACCGACAGCGTGTGAAAAAACAGCGCGTACATGGGTAGAGAGGCGACGGTGATGAGGCTGGTGGCGATCATCGGAGTCAGGGTATTGCCCGAAGCATAGAACGCGCGGGCATAAAGTGCCTGACTGGACCACAAAGCCAGCGAGAGCGAAAACCAGAAAAAGTAGATGGCGGTGGATTCGGAATCCGCCAAGGTGAAATGCCCGCGGCGATAGACGAGATCGATGAGCGGGACGGCGATGGCCATCATCCATCCGGTGATGAGCAGCGAAGCGGCCGTGATGCGATAGACGGAAGCATTCACGGTGGCGGCGAATTCTTCGAACTTTTTTTCTCCGAACAGACGGGAGAAAAAGGGGAGCGACGCCTGGCCGACGGCCTGTCCGAGAATAGCTATGGGAACTGCGAAGAGACGTTTGGCATAGTTCAGCCTGGCGATGTCGCCGATTCCGCTGGAGGCGAAGTAACGGAGGATCCAGTCGTCGGCGGTGACCAGCGAGACGCCCAGCATCAGCGGGATGGAGAGGCGCACCCACTCGCGGAACGCGGGGTTCTTCACATCGAACGAGGGACGGTAGCCGGTGCCGATTTTGGCCGCGCCGAGGGCGTTGATCAGAAATGGTCCGGCAATGCTGCCGGCGAGCGCGCCGAAGGCAAGGGAGGCGATTCCCATCTGGCGTCCTGCAATCACTCCACCGGCGATGATGAACACGTTGTAGATCAGCGGACCGAAGGCCGGCAACAAGAACAAACGGTGCGAGAGCAACACCGCGGAAACGACTCCTCCTACATAAAAGAAGATCTGCGCCGGTAGAAGAATGCGCGTGAGATGAACGCAGAGCTGCAATTGCCCGGGCGTGAAGCCGTGGAACATCCAACCGGCGAACTGCGGAGTGAAGATCTCGGCCAGGATGGTGCCAGCGATCAGCACCGTGGTCATCACGGTAATGATGATCGAGAAAGTCTTCTGGGCATCCGGCTCGCGCTTTTCCGCCAGAAACCGGGTATAGATGGAGATGAATGTGATGGAGGCGGTGCCGCCGGCGACGATGTAGTTGAGCCAGTCGGGCAGAGTGAACGCGGCTACATACGCGTCGGTCTGCTGCCCGGCGCCGAAGGCGTAGGCGATGTAGGCCTCGCGGATGTATCCGATCACGCGCGAGAGCGTGATGGTCGTCATCAGCAGCAGCGTTGCCGAGAAGGCGGTGTGCTGGTGCGATGGGCGGAAGAAGCGGAGCAGACGCATCCTTCGCAGATTAACGCATCTGGCGGGGTTCGTGTGGGGACGGGCACCCTCGCCCGTCCGAGCCGAGCGCAGCTCGGCAGCTGTCGGCGATCACAGCGAGTTGGACTCGCTGCCGAGCGCCGGCTTTTCGCGGGCGAGGCGCCCGCGTCCACACGATTCCAGGCGAGAACCTCCTCTACATATTTGAACTATATAGACTTGCCTGTTGATCTGCGTCTTACCTGCGCTGCATTGTCATCCCGCCGTCCAAGCCTCATAGTGCCCGCAGAAACGGAGGCACGATGGCTACCTCATTTGCCGATTTTGCGGAGCAGATCAATCCCAAAACTTTGGCGGAGGCTGGGCGCGCCGGGTTCCGGCAGGCTACGCGCGTCCACGGAAGTTTTCTGGCTGCCGCCGAGAAGCGGGCTCTCGTCTGGATGGCCGAGCGCATGCCTGTCTGGGTCAATTCCGACCACCTGACCGGGCTTGGCTTTGCCGCCCACATCGCGACTGGCGTTTGCTACGCCTTGGCTGCCCATGATCGCCGTATGCTGCTTGCAGCCATTGTGTGTCTCGCGGTGAACTGGCTCGGCGACAGCCTGGACGGAACTGTGGCGCGGGTGCGCCAGCAGCAGCGGCCTCGTTACGGCTTCTACGTGGACCACATCATCGATTCCATCGGCGCTGTGGCGATGATGGGCGGGCTGGCGCTTTCGGGATACATGCATCCGGTGATTGCGATTGGGTTGCTGATTGCGTTTCTGTTGCTTTCCATCCAGTCGTATCTGGCGACCTATACGCTTGGCGAATTCCACCTTTCGTTGTGGCACTTCGGGCCGACCGAGCTGCGTGTTCTGCTGGCGGCGGGCAACCTGGCGCTGTTTCGCTGGGCGTGGGTGATTCATGCGCGCTATCGGCTGTTTGATATTGGCGGCGCGATTGGATTGGCCGGAATGCTGCTGATGCTGGTGGTCGTCAGCCTGAAGAACACGGTGCGGCTTTATCGGGCAGAGAGAATTCGATGAAGAGTCTGTGTAGGGACGGGCGCCCTCGCCCGTCCATGCCGAGCGAAGCTCGGCAGAACCTTTTCCGTTTGATGAAATTCAACGCCGTTGGCGGCATCGGCATCGGCGTGCAGTTGGTTGCACTGGCCATTTTTCGTTCCTGGATGCAACTGGATTATCTTTTGGCCACGGGGCTGGCAGTCGAGATCGCGGTGATCCACAATTTCTTGTGGCACGCGCGCTTCACCTGGGCGGATCGGCCGGCTCTGCGGCGGGGGCACTTGCTGCTTAGGCTGGCCAAATTCAACGCCAGCAACGGGGCGGTTTCGATGGTCGGGAACCTGGTGCTGATGCGGCTCCTGGTCGGCGAAGTGAAGCTCAACTATGTCGCTTCGAATGTTATTGCGATCGTCATTTGTTCGCTGGTGAATTTCCTGCTCAGCGACCGGTTTGTGTTCGAGGCAGAGGCGAAGCCGGCTGCGATCTCGTCCTAGAAGCTGCCGAACTCTCCACCCCGTCAAGCCAACACCGGGCTTGTCGGGGGCCCCGGTGCGCTCGCTTGGACGGGGCAAAGCCCCGTCCCCACACACGCTCCCGAGATGGCTTTAGGGCTTGTCCTTTTGGGGGTTACGGGGCGATCAAACCCGAGATATACTGTTCTTAGTTGCTATGCGCTCGAACGGCTACATTTCGCTTATTGGGGCGTGCTGGATCGAGGGGCGCGCTTGTCCTCGCCGGTACCTTTCCGTGCTGCCTTCGCACGTGCGCGCCAATCTCTTTGGCTGCGACTAATTTTTTCCCTTCGTTGCTCAGCTAATCGCTTCTAGCTCCTGGCTATTAGCTTCTAGCTCCTAGCCAAAGCAGCTATGCTGCTCGAACTCCGGCCTAATAACCATTGAGAACTCATACCCGATTTGGAGGAACTTATGACCACCAAGACTTTGACCGTCGGACCCAAGCTCATTACTGCGATTCCTGGCCCTAATGCCAAGCGCGTTCTTGCGGGCGATGAGAAATACATTTCACCTTCCTACACGCGCTCGTATCCGATGGTTGCCAAGCGCGGGCGCGGGATTGTGGTCGAAGACGTGGATGGCAATGAGTTCTTCGATTTTTCCGCTGGGATTGCTGTGACCTCGACCGGCCATTGCCATCCGGAGGTGGTTGCGGCCATCCGGAAGCAGGCGGGCGAACTGATCCACATGTCGGGCACCGACTTCTATTACGAGGGCATGGTTACGCTGGCCGAGCGGCTGTCGAAGATCGCGCCTATGCCGGGGCCGCACAAGTTTTATTACGGAAACTCCGGGGCCGAAGCCATCGAGTGCGCTTTGAAGCTGGCGCGCTATCACACCAAGCGGCAGCAGGTGATCGCGTTCTTCGGGGCTTTCCACGGACGGACCATGGGCGCGCTCTCGCTGACGGCCTCGAAGCCGCAGCAGAAGCGCCGCTTTTCGCCGCTCGTGCCTGGGGTGACCCACGTGCGCTATCCCGATGTGTATAGGGGCTGTGCAGGCGGTCCGCAGGAGGCCGAGAAATTGGCGCTCGGTTGCGCGCGCTTCATCGAAGACAAACTGTTTAAGACGCTGCTCGCGCCGGAAGAAGTCGCGGCCATTTTTGTCGAGCCGATCCAGGGCGAAGGCGGATACGTCATCGCTCCAACGATCTTCATGCAGGAACTGCGCCGCATCTGCGACCAGCACGGCATCCTGCTGGTGGTGGACGAAGTGCAGAGTGGCATGGGCCGCACGGGCAAATGGTTTGCGGTCGAACACACGGGCGTGCATCCCGACATTGTTTGTATCGCGAAGGGCATTGCCTCCGGGATGCCGCTTGGCATTACCATGAGCAAGGCCGACATCATGGACTGGGTCCCCGGCTCGCACGCGTCGACTTTCGGTGGCAACCCGGTCTGCATTGCCGCCGCGCTGGCTACGCTGGATGTGATCGAGAAAGAAGGGCTGCTGCGGAACTCGCGGGAAGTCGGCGACCACATGCTGAAGCGCATGGCCGGCTGGCCGAAGAAGCATAAGATTGTGGGCGACGTCCGCGGACGCGGCTTGATGATCGGCGTCGAAATCGTGAAAGACCAGAGGACCCGCGAGTATGGCGCCAGCGAGCGCGATCGGATCGTGCAGCGGGCGTTCGAGCGCGGCATTCTGTTTCTAGGCTGCGGTCCGAGCACGATTCGCATTGCGCCGCCGCTGGTTGTCACCAAGGACGAAGCCGACGTTGCCATGGATGCGCTGGAAGAGTCGATCGTGAGCGTTGAAGCTTAGAGCGTTGAAAGATCATTGAAGCGGAGAAGAACGCGTAATCGCCGGGGTGCTCATGCTGAACGGAACTGTGGAATCGATTCACCTTGCCTCGGCCGCCCAAGGACCGATGCAATCGGTTGCTCAGGCGGCGGCGATTCCGGGCACCGGACTTGAGGGGGATCGATACGCGCTGAAGTTGGGCACGTTCTACAAGCCCGGTCCGGATTACGAACTCACGCTGATTGAGGCGGAAGCGATTGAGGCGCTGCTTCGCGACTATCGCGTCGAGCTTGCTCCGGGCGAAGCTCGCCGCAACATCGTGACGCGCAATGTGCCGCTGAATCACCTGGTGGGGAGGGAGTTTGCCATCGGCGATGTGCGCATTCGCGGCATCCGCCTGTGTGAACCCTGCGATCACTTGCAGAAAATAACTGGGAAGCCGGTGATCAAGGGCCTGCTGCACCGCGGGGGATTGCGGGCTCAGATTCTCACGCCGGGGACGATTCGCGTCGGCGACGAGGTTAGCATCATCGCCTAGAGAAGCGGCTTGCCGCATTTCCGCGCTTGCGTGCGCGCCGATGTCAATGCCCCCTAAAGGGGCATCTGATTTTGAAGAACTTACGGTATCGCTAAAGCGATACCCTGATACGAATCCTGCGTCGCCCAAGCGGTGCGCTGCTACGAAGCCTGCATCGCCCAAAGCTGCTACGAAACCCGGCTTTTTCCGCGGCCTCTAGGAATTCTTACAGGAAGGAGAGCGCGATGCCACGCTTTACATCTCGCACTTTTGTCGCTCTGGCGTTCGCCCTGGTGATTTGGGGCTCTGCTTTTGCCGGCATTCGCGCTGGCCTGCGCGCTTATTCGCCTGCGAATCTCGCTATCCTGCGTTTTCTGGTCGCGTCTCTGGTGCTCGCCATCTATGCTGGGGTCGCGCATTTCCGCCGTCCGCTATTGGGCGACATTCCCGGGCTGGTCCTGACCGGCGCCATTGGAATCACCTTTTACAACCTGGCACTCAATTACGGAGAGACTCGCGTGACCGCGGGCGCAGCCAGCTTGCTGATTGCTTCCACGCCGATCTGGACGGCTCTCGGGGCCCGATTATGGCTGCACGAGAAACTGACTGCGATCGGATGGTGTGGAGTGTTTGTGAGCTTCGCGGGAGTCGCGCTGATTGCCAGCGGAGAAGGCGGAGGGATCCGGTCGTCATTCTCACTGCAGGCGCTGATCATTCTCGCAGCCGCGGTTGCCAACGGGCTCTACATCATTCTGCAGAAGCACTATTTGGGCAGGTACAGCGCGCTGGAATTTACGGCTTACGCGATGTGGTTCGGGACGGCGATGATGCTGCCCTTCGGTAATGGTTTGCTGCGCACGTTCCGCGCCGCTCCCGCGTCGGCGACGCTGGCGGTCGTCTATCTCGGTATTTTTCCGGGTGCGCTCGCCTATGTTGCTTGGGCCTACGTGCTTTCACACGGCGCCGCCGGACGCACTGCGACGCTGCTCTACGTGATTCCGATCTCGGCCATCGGCATTGCATGGATTTGGCTGGGCGAAGTGCCGAGGCTGATCTCACTGGTCGGCGGCGCGGTGGCGCTCGGCGGCGTGGTGCTGGTGAACACCGTGGGAAAAAAGAAGCCCGATAAAGGGAAGCTGGTGGAAGTTGAGAATTCGTCTATCATGAAGGTATGCGTGTGATACTAGAGGCACAATTCCAGCTCTTCGGCGTCCTAAAGAAAGAGAATGGCTGGTACATAGCCCATTGCCCTCCGCTGGACATTACTACCCAAGGAAGGACTGAGGCTGAAGCCAAGAAGAATCTTGCCGAGGCATCCGAACTTTTTGTTGTGAGCTGCTTCGAGCGGGGCACCTTCGAGCAAGCACTTCGCGAACTGGGATGGAGTGTTGTGGCGGGTCGCCCTGCGGCACGACAGGGAAAACGTTCTGTGATTCCGCGTAAAGGGTCATTTCGTTTTCCGGTTCCAGTTCCTTTTGGCTTTGAGAAGGCCGATGTCACGCCTAAATCCGCTTCCTTGGCACAAATTAGTTTGCGTGTTTGAACAGATTGGCTATCGCCAGGCAGGCCAGAAGGGTAGCCACCTCAAACTGGAAAAGCCCGGTGTCGCTCGGCCATTGATCGTGCCGAAGTATGGCGAAGTTGGGAGAGATATTATTTCTAGCCTGATTCGAACCGCTGGGATCACGCGGGATGCGTTCCTATCTCTTTTGGAGAATTGCTAGCGGACAAGAGCGCGGGCGGCGAATTGTACCGGACGGGCGGTGATGAGGATCACATCACGCGCGGTCGGTCCAAGCTAGGGTGAAATGGGGTTTCCCATGTTCGCCGGACGCTTGACGCAAGCGACAATACGCGCACTGGACTGGCTGGCGGCTAGAACGCTTCCGGCGGAGGACTTGCCGGCGCACCAGCGCACCGGCCGGCGCGGTGAAGAAGACGCTTATTTCTACCTTCGCCGGCGGGGCTACACGATCATCGCCCGCAACTACCGCTCCCCGCATCATCGCGGCGAAGTCGATCTCGTCGGCTGGGAGCTGGACGTCTTGTGTTTTATCGAAGTGAAGACTCGGACGACGCGCGACGTCAAGCCCGCCGAAGCCGCTGTAGATCGCGATAAACAAAGGGAGTTATCGCTGGTCGCCCGCGACTTCCTGCGCCACATGCCGGCTTCGTGCCAGTGGCGGTTCGACGTGCTTGCCGTATACTATGAGCTTGGACATCGCCGACCCTCCTTCGAGTTGTTCCAAAATGCGTTTTCTGTATCGTACAATCGGAAGTTTGCGCGGACTCCAACTGAGAGGATTTAGTGCCTGAACTAAGAAAAGACCCCATCGTGGGCCGGTGGGTGATTATTTCCACGGATCGCGCCAAGCGGCCTAACGACTTTGTGCGCGAAGCGGTGAAGATCAAGGGCGGATTCTGCCCCTTCTGTTACGGCAATGAGAGCAAGACCCCGCCGGAGATTCTGGCCTACCGGCCCAGCAACAACAGCAATGCTCCGCAGAAAGACAGTCCGGGTTGGACCATCCGCGTGGTTCCAAACAAGTTCCCTGCACTCGGCATTGAAGGCAACTTGAATAAGCAGGCCGAGGGCATGTTTGACAAAATGAATGGCATCGGCGCCCACGAAGTGGTCATCGAGACGCCCGACCACAATGCCACCCTGGCCTCACTTCCTTCGAAAAAAATCGAAGACGTTCTATGGGCCTTCCGCGATCGTATTCTCGATCTCAAGAAAGATCGGCGCTTCAAATACATTCTGCTTTTCAAGAACCATGGAGAGGCAGCCGGCGCCTCGCTCGAGCACTCGCATTCGCAGCTGATTGCGTTGCCGATTGTGCCCATTTACGTGGTGGAGGAACTGCAGGGAGCCAAGCAGTATTACATCTACAAAGAGCGCTGCGTCTTCTGCGACGCCATCCGACAGGACATCGAAAATGGCACCCGAGTCGTGGCGGAGAACGAAGATTTTCTGACTCTCGCCCCGTATGCTCCGCGCTTTCCCTTTGAAACCTGGATCCTTCCCAAAACCCATGAGTCTGCCTTCGAGAACTCGTCGTCGCACATGTTCGAAAATCTCGCGAGAGCGCTCAAACTGCTGCTGATGAAAGCGGACCGCGTACTCGATAATCCGCCGTACAACCTGGTCGTACACACGTCGCCGGCGCAGGATCCGGCCAATGAGTATTACCACTGGCACATCGAATTCATGCCCAAATTGACCAAGACGGCGGGATTTGAATGGGGCACTGGTTTCTACATCAACCCCACACCGCCCGAAGAGGCGGCGAGGTTTTTGCGCGAGGCGAGCGTGGAGGATGCGGCTCCCAATACAGTGGCGGTTCGCTGATTGGGTTGCGTGGCCTGCTGCGTCTGTACCCGGGCATCGCGCCCGGCTGGACGGGCGAGGACGCCCGTCACTCCACAAGCCAATTATCCCTGGGTTCGGTCGAGAACTTCCGCATGCCACGCCATCTGAATTGCTTCCAGCTTGGCTTCGTTCGACTTCGCGGGATCGTCCTTGAAGCCGGGGAGCGCGATCACATACTTGTGCAGGTCGGTGAAACGAACCGTGAGCGGGTCGAGCTTCGGATGGATTTCAGAAAGCAGAATCCCGATGTCTTCAGGATCGCTCCAGGTGAGTTCTTTCGGCATAGTAACCCCGCTTTTCGTCTTTCGCTGTTCGCCATTTGCGTCGTCACTTCACTTTCGTTCATCCGCGGAGCAAAGCCAAACAGCGAACGACCAATAGCGAACATCTGGTTCTTAGTGTTCCTCAGAAACGTAATTCCGGTTCCACGCCGGGATTTCCACGACCACTTTGCCCGGTTTCGTGATCACGGTCTGGCATCCAAGGCGCGAGTTTAGCTGAAGATCGGCCGCCATGTCGAGCTTATCGGCTTCGTCGTCTTCCATCTCCGAGATCAGGTCCGCGCCTTCCTTCACCCAGACGTGGCAGGTCGTGCAGGCGCAGTTTCCTCCGCAAGCATGATCGAGAGGAATGCCGAAGTTCAATGCTACATCGAGCAGCGACTCTTCCTTGCCATGGTCTTTATAAGGCAGCTTGCCGTGTTCAAAGGTCACCGTCTTGCCTTGGGGAAGAAAGGTGACCTCAACCGTGTTTTCACCGGGAGCATCCATAGTGGTGGTTCCGGTTTCCTGCGTTTTTTCTTCAGACATGTGTGAAACCCCTATTCAAACTCTGCCTTCGCCACCGGATGGCCGGCTTGCGGCCCTTCGGCCAGGTCGGTGTCGTCCATGGCCTTTCCCTTGAGCGCGGTCGAAACGGCAGTATCCATCATTAATTCGGCCAAACGCATCGTAGCCTCGTTGAGCGCGTCAATGCCAGCGCGGATCGCATGAAAGTCATCGCCATCCTTTACCGCGACCAGAGCTTTCTCCAGCGTCTCGACGTTGCGGCGTTCCTCGGTCGTAAGCTCGTGCCATGCCTGATTCTTCTTTGCTTTCGCGAGCGCCGTCAGGATCGTGTCTGCTTCGCGTCGCGCCTCAATGATCTGCCGCTGCCGGAAATCCTCTTCCGCGAAGTCGAACGACTCGAGCAGCATGTTTTCGACCTGTTCGTCGGTGAGGCCGTAACTGGGCTGGACGTCGATTTCCGCCTCTTGTCCGCTGCGCTGCTCGCGCGCCGAGACGCGCAGAATGCCGTTGGCATCGATCAGAAACCTCACTTCAATGCGCGGCATGCCGGCGGGCATGGGTGGAACGCCCTTGAGATCGAAGCGGGCCAGCGACCGGCAATCGCGTGCCAGTTCGCGTTCGCCTTGCAGCACGTGAATCGCGACGTTGGTCTGGCCATCCACCTGGGTGGTGTAGTACTGCGTTGCCGAAGCCGGTACCGTCGAGTTGCGCAGGATGATTTTGTCGGTCACGCCGCCCGCCACTTCGATTCCAAGAGACAGCGGGGTTACGTCGAGCAACAGCATCTCTTTCGTGATTTCGGAGCCGCCGCCCAGAATATTCGCCTGCACAGCCGCGCCGAGCGCAACCACTTCGTCGGGATTTAAATCCGTGTGTGGCACGCGTCCAAATAGATCCTGCACCAAACGCCGCACCTTTGGGATGCGCGTCGAGCCGCCGACCAGCACGACTTCGTCAATTTGCTCAGGCTTCACGCCTGCGTCCTTGAGTGCCTGCTTGCAGGGGGCAACGGTGCGGTCGATGATCGGTTGGATCGTCTGCTCGAAAGCCTCAAGCGAAATCTCGCGCTGATACTTCTTCCCACCGGGCAAATCGACATCGAGTTTCGCCGTGGGCTGCGACGAAAGTGCAATCTTGGCTTCAATCACGGCCTGGCGGATGCGCTGCACGGCTTCGCCGCTGCGGCGAAAGTCGCGCCGAAAATCGAGTCCAAGTTCGCCGCGAATGTCGTCGAGCGCGATTGCGATCAGCAGATTGTCGATATCGTCTCCGCCGAGATGGGTGTCGCCGTTGGTGGCGATCACCTCGAAGATGCCGTCATGCAGCTTGAGAATCGAGATGTCGAATGTACCGCCACCCAAATCGTAAACCACCACGATGCCGTGCTTCTTCTTGTCCAGGCCGTAAGCGAGCGATGCTGCCGTCGGTTCGTTCACCAGCCGCAAAACATTCAGCCCGGCGATGCGGCCAGCATCTTTTGTCGCCTGCCGCTGCGCGTCATTGAAGTAGGCGGGGACGGTGATGACCGCCTGGGTTACGGGCGCTCCGAAAAAACGCTCGGCATTGCGCTTCAGCTGGCGCAGCACCAGCGCCGAGATCTCAGGCGGCGTGTAGGTTCGCTCACCGATCTTGATGCGCAGAACCTCACCCTCATGAAGGTCATCTGCCAACTGGAAGGGAAACAGCTTGAGCTCTTTCTGTATATCCTCGAGGCCGCGCCCCATCAGGCGCTTGATCGAATAAACCGCCCGCTCCGGCGTTTCGATCAGATACCTGCGCGCGGCGTTGCCCACTATAACCTGGTTGTTCTCGTCGAGCGCCACCACCGAGGGCACAAGGTTCAACCCGTCTTCGCCAGGGATGACGACGGGAGAATCCGCCTGCATGTAGGCCACGAGCGAGTTCGTGGTGCCGAGATCGATGCCTACTATGTAGTCAGTAGCCATTTGGTAGAGAATTGCAGAGGTCAGAGGTCAGATTGCAGAGGTAAAACCAATCGAACTCATGTTTCACCTCTGCTATCTGACCTCTTACCTCTGACCTAGTTTTCCAGTGCCTCATTCACGTCCCGCACGAGGTTCCGAACATAGTTCCTGCGGTTCAGCACATCCAGAATCTTATCGAGAATCTTTTGCCGGTCGGCTTCGGCTCCGTCGGTGGTTTCGTCGTCCACGGATTTGTCCCACTTGTTCCACTCGGCCTTCAGTTCGTTAAAGAGCGCGGCGTATTTTTCTTCCAGAGAAAGTTTGGCCTTGCCTATTTCCTCAAGCAAGGCGGGGTCGTCTTCGCCCATCTTTTTCTGGGCGCGCAGTTCTTCCAGATGCATGTTCAGTTCGAAGACTTCCTCAAGGAGATCGGCGGGCACCACCTGCTTTTTCAGCTTGCCGGTAGCGCGCGCCTTTTCCGTCGCCTGCTTCGATTGCTCTTCCAGTTCGACGCCTTCGAGGCGCAACAGGTATTCGGTACGCTTGATCGGATCTTTCAGCGTGCGGTAGGCATCGTTGAGCATGGAACTTTGTTCTAGGCTAAAGGCACGTTCCTCGGGGTTCGCCTGCGCAAATAGGTCAGGATGAAGGCGGCGACTCAGCGCGTAGAATTCTTTTTCCAGTCCGGCCGTGTCCAGGTTGAGCTTGCGCGGAAATCCGAAGAAGGTGAAATAGTCCACCGGGACCGGCGGCTGCACTTTGCCGCACGAACTGCAGAAGTGCACCGCGCGCATGGTGCCGCACGACCAGCAACTTGGCGTTGCCTCTCCGGCGCCGTGTCCGGGAATGATTAACGACGACTTGGATTCTATGTTTGCCATACAAAATTTAGGGCGAGCGCGCGGCCCGCCCTCACTATCCCCTGTTTGTGTGGCGACTCAGGGCAGGCTCCGCCCCGTCACCACACGATTTCTGGCTACGAGAAAGAACTCCCGCAACCGCAAGACTTGGTCGAGTTCGGGTTCACGAATACGAATCCTTGCTGCATCAGGGTTTCGTGGTAATCGAGAGTCATCCCGTGCAGATAGATGAAGGACTTCGGGTCCACAAAAACCCGTACATCTCCAAACTCAAACACGCGGTCGCGCTCGCGCGGTTGCGTATCGAACCGAATGTTGTAAGTCAGTCCCGAGCATCCGCCGCCCTGCACGCCCAAACGAAGGCCGCCCTGCTCCGGCGAAACGTTTTCTTTCACCATGGCGGAGCGAATCTTCTTGAGCGCGTTGTCGGTGACCTGGATCCCTTTGGCCGGAGCCGTAGGGGCGGCGGATTTGACCGCTTGGTCTTTGACCGCTTGATCTTTGAGCGCTTCGTCTTTGACTATTTGGTCCATGATTGATTCTAGACGCTTCGAGCTTCGGGCTGCGAGCTAGTTACGCGTGAGACGGGGCAAGCCCCGTCTCTACAGCCGAAAACAACCTACTGCGCTGCCCGCACTTCCACTGGTTTCGAGGATTCCTGCTTCTTTTTCCAGTCGCCGATCGCTGCTCGGATCGCATCCTCGGCCAGCACCGAGCAGTGAATTTTCACCGGCGGCAAGGCCAGTTCCTTCACGATCTCGGTGTTCTTGATGGCGAGGGCCTGGTCAACCGTCTTGCCCTTGACCCACTCGGTCGCCAGCGAAGACGACGCAATCGCCGAACCGCAGCCGAAGGTCTTGAACTTGGCGTCTTCGATGACGTTGGTCTGCGGATTCACCTTGATCTGCAGCTTCATCACGTCGCCGCACTCGGGCGCGCCGACCAGTCCGGTGCCCACATCGGCATCCTTCTTGTCCATTGAGCCCACGTTGCGTGGATTGTTGTAGTGATCGATTACTTTATCGCTGTATGACATGCAATCTCCTTGGAAACTCTTTATTTGCTCGCCGCCAGAAAACTCGGTCGTCCCTCCGGGACTTTAATCGCTTCGTCCACTCTTCCCAGCGCTGAAGCGCTGGGCTAAGTTCGGACGCCCCTCCGGGGCTTTATTCCAGCCTCTAGTGCGCCGTCGGTTCCGCCGCCCACTTCACACTCTTCAAGTCCACACCTTCTTTCGCCATCTCGTAGAGTGGCGAGAGTTCGCGCAGACGCAGTACTGTTTCAACCACGCGGTCGGCCACGTAATCGATCTCGGCCTCGGTGTTGAAGCGCCCGATTCCGAACCGGATCGAACTGTGCGCCAGATCATCGCCGGTGCCGAGAGCTTTCAATACATAAGACGGCTCAAGTGTGGCGGAGGTGCACGCCGATCCGCTTGAAACCGCGATATCGTTGATGCCCATCAGCAGCGACTCGCCTTCCACGTAGGCAAAGCTGATATTCAGATTGCCCGGCAGGCGATGTTCCATGGAGCCATTGATGTAGACCTCGTCGAGGCGGCTCATGATGCTGTCTTTCAGACGGTTTCGCAGGCCCGCCATCTTGCAGGATTCCTGCGGCATCTCTTCCTGCGCAATGGCGCAAGCCTTGCCGAGGCCGGCGATACCGGGAACATTGAGCGTCCCCGAGCGCATTCCGCGTTCGTGCCCGCCGCCGTCAATCTGCGCCACCAACTGCACCCGCGGATTCTTGCGGCGCACATACAGCGCGCCCGCGCCTTTCGGTCCATACAGCTTGTGCCCGGTGATGGACGCGACGTCGATGTTCATCTTGTTGACGTCGATCGGAACCTTGCCGATCGCCTGCACCGCGTCGGTG
>Ga0208820_1000897_pt1 | contig 18341 bp, 17 predicted proteins | sample June2015DPH_16_5_FD_184713 | JGI IMG/M metagenome (GOLD analysis project Ga0208820, IMG submission 184713) | Peatland microbial communities from SPRUCE experiment site at the Marcell Experimental Forest, Minnesota, USA - June2015DPH_16_40... | ecosystem: Environmental > Terrestrial > Soil >...
CATCTTCTCGGTGGTGTTCTATTACCACTTCGCATTTCTGGCGATTTCGATCGCCCTGTTCGGCCTCGGCGCCGGCGGCGTTTTCTCGTACGTGGTGGCGGGTTGGAAGGCGCCGCTGTGGACCAGCCTGGGCCGGCTGAGCTTGCTGAACGGCCTTCTGGTGGTGGGCGCGCTGCTCGTCCTGCTGGCGCAGACGAATAACAATCCCACCAACTGGGACCTGGCGCTGATCTATTTCAGCACCGCGCTGCCGTTTTTCCTTTCCGGCGCCATCGTGTCGCTGGCCATCGGCGAAACCATTAAGCACGTAAACCGGGTCTACTTCTTCGACCTGATGGGCGCCGCCGCCGGGTGCCTGTTGCTGTACCCGCTGCTCAACGGCTTCGGCGGGGTCAGCGCGGTGCTGGGCGCGGCCATCACGTTCGCCGTCGCGGCCGCCATCTGGCACAGCGTTTCCGGTTCGGTGCGCGGCCGCGTGGGATCGGTGGCGCTGGCGCTGGCGCTGGTGGCGTTTCTGATCCTGAATCAGCGCTACCACGTGATCGACGTCCGCCACGCCAAGGGGCAGACCATCTCGCACGAGATCTTCCAGAAATGGAACGTCTTTTCGCGCATCGGGCTGGTGGATCGCTCGAGCGAAGGCCGCTACAGCATCGTGATCGACGCCGACGCCGCCACCGACATCGCCACCTTCGACTTCGACCACCTCACCGCCGGGCAGCGCCACGATCTGATGGACCAGGGGCCGGCACTGCCCTACGCGCTCCGCCCCAGCGGCAAGACCCTGATTATCGGGCCCGGCGGCGGCTGGGACGTGGCGCGCGCGCTGGCTTACGGCAGCCACGATATCACCGGCGTGGAAATCAATCCCATCATCGCCACCACCATCATGCAGGAGCGCTATCCCGCGCTCAGCCACGGCCTCTACCTGCGGCCCGACGTCCACATTTACGTGGAAGACGGACGCAGCTTCGTGCGCCGCAGCACGGCCAAGTATCAGGTGCTACAGGCGACGCTGGTCGATACCTGGGCTTCCACCGCCGCCGGCGCATTCGCGCTTTCGGAAAACAATCTCTACACCGTCGACGCTTTCCGCGATTACCTGCAGCACCTTACCGACGACGGCGTAATCGCATTTACGCGCTGGGGCTTCGATCCGCCGCGCGAAAGCCTGCGCCTGATTGCGCTCGCCCGCGAAGCGCTGTCGGAATTGGGCGAGCGCCAGGCGTGGCGCCACGTGATCGTGGGCCGCTCCGGTTCGGTGCACGGATGGGGCGCGCAGGATACCGAGATCATCAGCCGCAAACCCCTCACCGCCGCCGATTGCGACCGCGCCCGCGCCCTGTTCGCCGCCGCCAACATGCAGGCCATCTACCTGCCCGATGCCGCCATGGAAAACCCGTTCTACGAGCTGCTGCACACGTCCGATCCGGCTGGCTTCGAGCGCAGCTTCGTCTTCGATATCCGCCCGGTTACCGATAACCGGCCCTTCTTCTTCTACACCGTGCAGCCGCGCGACCTGCTGGTATTTCTGCGAACGGCCTCGCATGACACGGCGGACTACAAGGTGAACAAGGCCGTGCCGCTGCTGTTCGGGCTGGCGCTGATCTCGTGCCTAGCCACGCTGCTGATTCTGCTGTTGCCGCCAGTGGTTCTGGGCACGCGCCTGCCGCGCCAGCCGGGGGTGCTGAAATTTCTGCTCTACTTCCTGTTCATCGGCGCCGGCTACATCCTCATCGAAGTGGCTCTAATACAGAGATTCGTGCTCTTCCTCGGCCACCCCACGCCGGCCCTCACGGTGGTCATCTTTTCCCTGTTGGTTTCGAGCGGGCTGGGCAGCGCCGCCGCCGGCCGCCTGGCGGCGCACCGGGAAAGCCGCCTCATCAAAATTCTGGGTTGCGTGGCGATGCTGGCTGCGCTGATCGGGCTGGTGCTCGGCTCGCTCCTCACTGCGCTGGTCTGGCTGCCGCTGCCTCTCAAGGCGGCGATTACGGTGGCGCTGATCGCTCCCTTGGGATTTGTCATGGGCATGCCCTTCCCCAGCGGGCTCCGCCGCCTGGAACAGTGGCATGCGCCTTCGGTTCGCTGGGCCTGGGCGCTCAACGCAGCGGCCAGCGTTCTCGGATCGGTGTTCGCGCTGGTCTCGGCCATCTACCTGGGCCTGGTCGAAACCATGATCATCGGCGGCCTGTTCTATCTCGCCGCGCTGGCCGTTGTGGCTAGAGTCCACATCGGCGATTCCTCCGCTCCCCAACCCGGCGCCAATCGAGTCGTGCTGGCGAGCTAGCAAGAAGTCAGGAGTCAGAAAACAGGAGTCAGAATGACAGCGGCGTGCGCAGGCGATTTCCTTGGTCCGCATCTTGATGGTAGACACGGAATGAGCTGCGGAGGATCTTCACCGCCGTCGAGACGCCTTCGCTGCGGACGGTCTGCCCCGCCACATGGAGCACCATTTTGACGGCGCGGGCAGGCCAATCGACCTCGAGTTCGATCATGTTTTCCGCAGGGATGGCATGAGCGCACTCGAACAGCAGCCCGCCACGAGAGATATTTAGCAAGCGGCCGGTTCCCGTCCGGACTACCCTTCGTCCCAGGATCAGCTTGTACTCGATGCGAGCCTGGATCGGATAGCGCCGGTCGGCGCGGCGTTCCGCCGCCAACACGGGACTCGGCGAGATATTCGCTTCCACTACTGAAGCCTCCGTGTCCTCCATTATCGGGAGTGACCGCACACTTGGCATAGACCCACTCGCCCGTAATGGTACTTGCAGGGTATAGTACCCCTATCGCCGGCGCATGGAGGCTAAAATCGGATATTTCGCTCTTGGTTTCGGGCAAGAGCGCGTCAGCCGTGGGATCCCGAGGCGAGGTAGTTGCGGCCAAAACCGCGAATCAAGCCGAGCCATTCGGACTTTGCCGCTTCATCCCGGTGCTGCGGTTTGCGTTTCCATACAGCCCCGGGAGGTGGCGTGGCCCCTGCCGGGTCCTCTTCATTGGCCAGGGCGACGACATGGAGATCCGGAGAGCTGCAACGGAGCTTCTCCACGAATTCGTGAAGGCCATGCTCGGCCATCGGCGTGATCAGTATGTCGACTGAAAGACGGAGCTTAACCACGATCTCCGCGGCATCGGCGACTCCTTTGGCGGGTACGGCTACATAGCCGGCCGCATCCAGGATTTGGCCCAGCCAGAAGACAAATCCCAAATCCCTATCGACAATGAGGATAGTTTTCAACCTGGATCCACCTAATGCGCCAGACTGCAATTCACACTCCACAGATGACTGATTGATTTCACATGGATTAAAGAATACGTGTCTCCAGTAATGTGGAAAAAAACCCTTCTTTTCAGGACACTCGCCGGTTAACAGCTTCGCCTCCGCCCGCGTCTTTCCCGCAGAATTCCATTTCCCGAGGAGGGACAAACGGATGCGAAACGTACTGCGAATTACGGCGCCCGCCGCGCTACTGGCGGGATCGCTATTTGGCGGCGGCTTCTACCTGCAACTGGGGAACCCGGAAGCCAGCCCGGAAGCTCGTAAACTCAACGCGGTGGTGACCGTCAAGTCGGCGGGCTGCGTGAAACCCGACGCAAGCAAGATAAGCGCGACGGCCATTGGAGTCGTGAACGGCGAGCGGCGCGAGATCCCGCTGAAACTGGAACCGCTCTCCACTCCCGGCATGTTCGCGATCACCCAGCAGTGGCCGAACCAGGGCCGCTGGGTGATCCGCCTGGAGGCCACCAACGGCGGCCTCTTCACCAGTCTGCTGGCGGGCGCCGGGCCGGATGGCGTGGACCGCTCTCACTACATGTCCGCCCACCAGCGGTTCGGCTCCGCCGACATCGAGGCCATGCTTCGGTAGTAACATGCAAGCAATGCTCGTCACCATTCCCGAGCCGGCCGACGACGAGAGCCTGATTCGGCAGGCTGCGGGCGGCGACCGTGCCGCCTTCGGCGAGCTATATCTGCGGCACGCGCGCATGGTTCACGCCATTCTGCTGGCGCGCGTGCCGCCGGCCGACGCCGAGGATCTGGTGCAGGATGTGTTCATGGCGGCCCTGAAACGGCTGGGGGAGTTGCGCACCGCGGCGGCTTTCCGTGGCTGGCTGGGCGCCATCGCGCGCCGCCGCGCCATCGACTACTTCCGCGATGGCCGGCGGCGCGCCGAGTTCTCGTTCGGCACGGAACAGGAAAGCCACGCGGCCGCTGGCGCCGATCAGGCGCTGGTCACTCTCGACCTGGTCCGCCGCCTGCCGGAAGCCTATCGCGAAACTCTCATCATGCGGCTGGTGGAAGGCATGACCGGCCCTGAAATCGCCCGGCAAACCGGCCTCACCGCGGATTCGGTGCGTGTGAATCTTTGTCGCGGCATGAAGATGCTGCGTGAATTGTGGAAAGGCGACGCTCATGCGTGAAGACTACCTGTGGGACCGGTCCGGGCCGCCCGATCCGGACATCGAGCGTTTGGAAAGGGAACTGGCGAGCTTGCGCTACCGGTTCGTCCGCCCCGTGCCCGGCGCACGGCGCAGCGGGCGCGGCGCGTGGCTCGCCATGGCGGCCGCGGTGCTGCTGGCCGCCGCCCTTTTGTTCCGCGGCTCGAGCGCCCCGGCCGCTGCCACTGCCTGGCGCATGGGAAACGCAACTGTGCTCGAAGGCCAGGTCCTGCGCACCGGAGACTTGGGAGTTACGCTCGAAGCCGAACCGGTGGGCCGCGTCGAGCTGGGCCCCGGCTCGGAGCTGCGCGCCGCCACCAGCCGCCACCTGGAGTTGCGCCGCGGCCGCCTGCACGCTTTCATCTGGGCGCCGCCACGGGAATTCGTGGTGGAAACGGCTTCGGCCCGCGCGGTGGATCTGGGCTGCCAGTATACGCTCGACGTGGATGGGGCGGGCAACGGGCTGCTGCGCGTCGAGACCGGCTGGGTGGCGTTCCAGTCGCAGGGACACGAATCGTTCATCCCCGCCGGGGCCGTATGCCCGACCCGCCGGCGCAATGGTCCAGGCATTCCATTTTATGAGGACGCGCCGGAGGCGCTCACCGGTGCTCTGGCAGCGTATGAATCCGGCGATGACGCGGCGTTGTCCCGCATGCTTGCCGCAGCCAGGCCGCGGGACGGCCTCACGCTCTGGCACCTCCTGCCGCGTGTTCCGGCCGCCGCGCGCGGCGATGTCTTCGACCGCTTCGCCCAGCTTGTGGGCGTTCCACGCGAACTGCGCGCCGCCGCCGTGCTGGGCGATGCCAAAACGCTGGACCTGTGCTGGAACGCGCTCAACCTGGAAGACACCGGCTGGTGGCGCGGCTGGGAGCGCCCCTGGCGGTAGCGGCGGGTTCGCCGGGCCAATCGGGCCGGGCATGCCCGGCCCCTACGAGTGCTTTGTAGGGGCGAGCGATGCCTCGCCCGCGGCTTGCGCGACAAGCGCCATCGTAATTGCGAAATGGCGCCCCGCTTTTCCGTGCGCGAGCGGGCGTCGGAAAGACAGATGATCACCGATGATGACTTGCATTTTCTTATCTGTGTTTATCCGTGTTCATCCGTGGCCGGTTTATCTTGGTTCATCCGTGGCCCCGTGCCTGGCGCCGGCCAGCTTGCGGTAACGGCCGGCGAAGTAGACGAGCGGCGCGCCTTCGCGGATTTGGGCTCGCACCATTTCGCCCACGATCAGATCGTGGTCGCCAGCAGTGAAGCGGTAGCGGGTGGCGCACTCGATCTCCGCCAGTGTGTCCGCGAGCAAGGGCGCGCCGGTTTCGCCAGCGTGCCACGCGAGACCATCGAAGCGGTCGTGTCCCTTGCGCGCGAAGCGTTCGGAGAGTGCGCGCTGCCCGGCGGCCAGCACGTTGACCGCGAAAAAACGGGCGTCGCGAAACGCGTCGATCACGCTGGCCGAGTGCCCCAGCGCCACCAGCACCAGGGGCGGATCGAGCGAAACGGAGGTGAACGAATTCACCGTGAGGCCGTGCGGCGTGCCTTCCCGGTCCACTACGCTGGCGATCGTGACGCCGGTTGCGAAGCGGCCGCAGGCGCGCCGGAAATCGTCCGCCGCCACGCGCTCAGCGCGGTCTTGTACCCCCTCGCTTGACATGTGGATAAATTCAATCCTATCATATGGTTGACCGCTACTGGGCAGTAAAGCTGGCGCGCTCCCAACAGGAGGATGTTTTGATCAAGCTGGATATCATCAACGAAGTCGTCAACCGCACCGGCATCACCAAGACGAAAGCCGAAATGGCTGTCGAGACGGTGTTTGAAACCATGAAGAAGGCGCTCGAGCAGGGCGACCGCATCGAGCTGCGCGGCTTCGGTGTGTTTAACGTGAAGCCCCGGAAGACGGGCATCGGGCGGAATCCGCGCACCGGCGCGGAGGTTTCCATTCCGCCGGGCAAGGCGGTGCGATTCAAGCCCGGCAAGGAGTTGCAGACGCTGCAGTAGACCGCTGCCGCGCGTCGCATTGTGACTCCCCAGGATTTCCCGCCCGCATCATATCCGCTCTACGCCGTGAGCGGAGCGGTGGAGGCGCCCGGCTTGCCGGAGGCCCGCTTCCGCGACCGTTACTGGGTGAACGCGCTGCTGTTTCTGGTCACGCTGGCTTCGACCACCACGGTGGGAGCCTCCATGCAAATGTTCTTCGACCGCAATCTGCCCTTTGACGTGGATTACAGTTTTGCCATGTACCCCGAGCTGTGGCGTCACCCTTCGGCGTTGCTGGCGGGGCTGCCGTTTTCGCTCACCTTGCTCGTCATCCTGATGGCGCATGAGCTGGGCCATTACCTGGCCGCGCTGCGGTACGGAGTGAATGCCAGCCTGCCTTACTTTCTGCCTTCGCCGTTCCTGGGGACGCTCGGCGCCTTCATCCGCGTGCGGTCGCCCATCTGCTCCAAGCGGGCGCTATTCGATATCGGCATCGCGGGGCCGCTGGCCGGCTTCGTCTTTCTGCTGCCGGCGCTTTCCGTCGGCCTCGCGTTTTCCAAGGTGATTCCGGGCATCGCCAACCAGGGAAGCCTGCAATTCGGTGTGCCGAGCCTCGAGTGGCTGTTCGGCAAACTGATTTTCCCGGGCGTCGCGGCGAGCGACATTTATTTGCATCCGGCCGCGCGGGCGGCCTGGGTGGGCATGCTGGCCACGGCCTTGAATCTGTTGCCCATCGGACAATTGGATGGCGGCCACATCGTCTACGCGTGTTTTCCGCGGCGCCACGCCGCCATCTCGCTGGCGCTCAGCCTGCTCCTGCTGCCGCTCGGCGCGGCCTTTCTGATCGACCAGCGCAGGTTCTGGTTCGGCTGGCTGCTCTGGGGCCTGGTGCTGCTGATTTGGGGACGGCGCCATCCCATGCTGTACGACAGCGGCGAGCTGGATCCGGGACGGCGCAAGCTGGCCGTGCTGGCGCTGGCGATCTTCCTGCTCTGTTTCACTTTTGTGCCCGCGACCACCGGCGGTTTGTGAGCGGCGATGAAAATCACCGCGACCATCATCACCTTCAACGAGGAGCGCAACATCGCGCGCTCGATCGAGAGCCTGCGCTGCTGCGACGAAATTCTGATCGTGGATAGCGGCTCGACGGACCGCACCACGGAGCTGGCGGAAAACCTCGGCGCGCGCGTGATCGAAGCCAACTGGCGCGGCTACGCCGGGCAGAAGAACTGGGCGGCCGATCAAGCCAGCCACGACTGGGTGCTTTCGCTCGACGCCGACGAAGCCTTGAGCGAAGCGCTGGAAGCCGAAATCTGGCGGCTGAAGAAATCCGGGCCGAGCCACGACGGCTACACCATGCCGCGCCTGGCGCGCTATATGGGCCGCTGGATTCTGCATTCCGGCTGGTATCCCGACCGCAAGCTGCGGCTTTACGACCGGCGCCAGGCCAAATGGGTGGGCGACTTCGTGCACGAAAGCGTGGACGTCTCGGGCCGCGTGGGACACTTGCAGAGCAACCTGCTGCACTTCACCTGCGAATCGCTGGCCGAGCACATCAAGACCATGGAGCGCTACACGACGCTCGCGGCGCAGGAACTGGCCTCGCGGCGGATCCAGGTGCCGCTCTCGCGCGTGCTGTTCGCGCCCGCCTGGGCGTTCGTGCAAAGCTATTTTCTGAACCGCGGTTTTCTGGACGGCCCGGAGGGGCTGACGATTTCCTACATGGCGGCGTTTTACACGTTTCTCAAATACACGAAAGCGAGAAACATGAGCTGATGCGCATCCTGCATCTGGATGCCGGGCGCGAGATGCGCGGCGGGCAATGGCAGGTGCTGCGGCTGATCGAGGGCCTCGCCGGCGCTGGCGTGGAATCGACGCTGCTGGCGCGTCCCGGCTCGCCGCTGGCCACCGCCGTGCGCGCGCGCGGCTGGCGCGTCGAGCCGCTCGGCTTGGCGCGGGCCGCGATACTGGCTCGGCGGCACGACCTGATCCACGCCCACGATGCACGCTCCCACACGCTCGGCGCCATCGTGCGCGGCGCGCCGCTGGTGGTGGCGCGGCGGGTCGCCTTTCCGATTGGCTCGCGCTGGAAGTACGCGCGCGCGCGCCATTACCTGGCGGTTTCCGAATTCGTCAAACGGGTGCTGATGGCCGGCGGCGTTGCCGAGCCAAAGATCAGCGTGGTCTACGATGGCGTTCCCGTGCTGGCGCCATCCACCGGAACCCGCGTGCTGGCGCTGGCCAACTTCGGCGATCCGCAAAAAGGCGCGCCGGTGGCGATGGAAGCGGCGCGGCTGGCGGGCGTCGAGCTGCTGCTCACCGACAACCTGGAGCGCGACCTGCCGCAAGCTTCGTCGTTCGTCTACATCACCCACGCCGAAGGGCTGGGCTCGGCCGCGCTGCTGGCGATGTCGGCGGGCGTGCCGGTGATCGCTAGCCGCGTGGGCGGATTGCCCGAAGTGGTGCGCGATCGCGAAACCGGGTTGCTGGTGGAAAATTCGCCCGCCGCGGTGGCCGGCGCGATCCTCGAGCTCGCCCGCGACCCCGAGTTCGCCCGCCGGCTGGGCCAGGGCGCCCGCCGCGCCGTCGTCGAGAACTTTACCGTCGACCACATGGTGCGCCGTACCATGGAGGTTTACCAAAAGGCGCTCTCATGATCGAATCCTGTCTTGCGCTGCTGTTCGGATTGCTCATCGGCAGCTTCCTGAATGTGTGCATCTATCGCTGGCCCCGCGATCTTTCGGTGGTGCGTCCGCGCTCCTATTGCCCTGCGTGCGAGGCGGCGATCTTCTGGTACGACAACGTGCCGCTCGTGAGCTACGCCATCCTCGGCGGGCGATGCCGCCACTGCCGGGCGCGCATTTCGCCGCGCTACCCGATTGTGGAGCTGCTCACCGGCGCCTTCTTTTTCCTGATGGTCGAGCGCTACGGGCTGACGCTGTTCGCGGGCAAGATGTGCGTCTTCACCGCTATGATGGTAGCGCTGCTTTTCACCGACCTGGAGGAACGCATCCTGCCCGACGAATTCACCGTGTGGGGAACCGTGCTGGGCCTGGTGTTCGCCATCTTCGCCGTGACCCCGGACGGGGCCGCATCTGTCTTCCTGTGGGTCGCCGGCGTGCACTCGTACGGGTGGTTCGCGCGAATAGCGGCCGCGGCGATTGCGGCCGCATTGCCGGCGGGCGTGCTCTGGGGCGCGGGTTGGCTGTATCAGAAGGCCAGGCATCGCGAAGGCGTGGGGCTGGGCGATGTCAAGATGGTGGCCCTGCTGGGCTGCTATCTTGGCCTGGAAGCCGGGCTGGTCGCACTGGTCTTAGGCTCGCTGGCAGGCTCGGTGCTGGGCTACGCGTACCTGAAATTGACGCACAAGGACCCATCCACCTATGAACTGCCCTTCGGCACGTTCCTGAGCGGAGCCGCGCTGGTCGTGGTGATTTTCAGTAGGCCGCTTTTCCGCTGGTAGGGGCGCGGCTCAAGCTGTAGCCGCACCCGCCCCCGCATTCTTCCGCGCTTCGTGTTAGTAATAGACCTTCAGGTCTCAAATCCAGCAATTCACATTTCAGGACGGCTATGAGTATACGTTTATCCGACGGCACCGAAATCCCAATTGAAATGCACAAAGTGCGTATTGTGCAGAAAACGCGGCTGGCTCCCGCCCGCGAACGGCTCAAAGCGACAGAAGAGGCGGGGTACAACACGTTCCTCCTCCGCTCCCGCGACATCTTTCTCGACATGCTGACCGATAGCGGCACCAATGCCATGAGCGACAATCAGCAGGCCGCCATGATGCAGTCCGACGACGCCTACGCGGGTTCGGAGAGCTTTTACCGGCTGCTCGACTCGGTGCGCGAGGTCTTCGGTTACGAATACCTGCTGCCCACTCATCAGGGCCGTGCCGCCGAGCACCTGCTGGCCAAGACTTTCGTCAAGCCCGGCCACGTCGTGCCGATGAATTATCACTTCACCACCACCAAGGCGCATTTCAACCTGGCGGGCGGCAAGGTGCTGGAACTCTATGGACCCGAGGCGCTGAACACCCAAAGTGCGCACCCCTTCAAGGGAAACATGGACCTGGACCGGTTGCGCGAGGCCATCACCCAGGCCGGCCCGGCGAATGTCTCTTTCGTGCGCATGGAGGCCACCACCAACCTGATTGGCGGCCAGCCGTTTTCCATGGAAAACCTGCGCCAGGTGAAGGCGCTGATCGAGCCGCTGGGCATTTTCCTGGTGGTGGATGGCAGCCTGATTTCCGAAAACGCCTACTTCATTCGCCAGCGCGAGGCCGGGTACGAGAACACGTCCATCCGCGACATCGTCCGGGAAATGATGAGCATCGCGGACCTCCTCTACCTCTCCGGCCGCAAGAGTTGCAGCGTGCGCGGCGGCTTGATCGCCACCAACCGCAAGGACCTCCATGACGCCATCCGTCCCTGGCTTCCGGTGTACGAGGGCTTCTTCACCTACGGCGGCATGTCCTCGAAGGAGATCGAGGCGATGGCGGTTGGCATCCGGGAAATGACCGATCTGGACGTGGCCGGCTCCTCGGCGGACGCCGTCAAGTACTTCGTTAGCCTGTTGCTCGAGAAGGGTGTCCCCGTGGTCACGCCCGCGGGAGGGCTGGCCTGCCATGTGGATGCGATGCGCTTTATCGATCACGTGCCGCAGTCGGAATACCCCGCCGGCGCGCTGGCGGCCGCGTGCTTTATCGCCTCCGGCGTGCGCGGCATGGAGCGCGGTTCGGTGTCCATGGATCGCGACGAAGAAGGGCGCGACGTTCCGGCGGATCTCGAACTGCTGCGGCTCGCCGTGCCCCGGCGGGTCTATACTATGTCGCACTACCAGTATGTCGCGGACCGTTTGCAATGGCTCTACGCCCACCGGCGGCTGATTGGCGGCCTGGAGTTCTTCGAAGAACCGCCCGTGCTCCGCTTCTTCGCCGGCCGTATGAAGACCAAAGGCGATTGGGGCACCGCACTCATGGAGGCATTCGAGAAAGATTTCGGCAAGGACTGCTGAGAGGGTTACGACGTGGCGCACGCACTCGTGCGTGCCGCGTCGGCACTCGTGCCGACGCCGGGGTGGGAACATAGGGAAACAAAAAACACCGGCGGCAAAGACCGCCGGCGTTACCGTGCCGCGCTTCTTCGTAACGCCGGCGGTCTTGCCGCCGGTGTATTGCGAGCCACGCCGGCACGAAATGCCGGCGCCTGGTTTCCGGTGTGCCGGCAGCCGTCGAGAAGAGTATCGACACGGCACGCACGAACGCTTGCGCTACGCCGGCCGCTGGGAGTTGCTCCCCCCTACTGGCCGAGGATGTTGTACGTGGTGGTTCCTGGCACGCGGACCTTGGAATAGGCATCGGCCCAGGTCTTGTGATACGGATCCTGCGCGTACGCCTTCAACACGTCGGGGCTGGCCATCTCCATGCACATGCCGTACTCGCGAACCGCGGGTCCTTCCATTCCCGTCAGGTGGAGCGGCGATTGCAGCCTGCCGTACCAGACTTTCATCACGCCCGGGATCTTGGTGGGCAGGGCGTCGCTAGCCTGGTAGAAGGCTTGCCAATCGGCTGGCGTGGCGTCTTTGATGGGCGTCCACGCGAAACAATGCATCAGGGTTTTCTCGCCGGCGCGCGCTCCCGGTGAGATCAACAATGCGAGGGCCGCGCACGCTACGAGGTGCGCCATGCTGGAAGACTTCATCGGCTGTTTCTCCTTGGGGCGGCTGGTCCGCCACTCTTGGATCTTATCACCGACGAAAGCGAAAAACCGCGCCCGCAAGCGGGCGTTGGCAAGCCAAAGCGTGCCCTACACGCCCCAGCAGTAGTCTTCGACGGCCCGTTCGATGGATGGGTCGTGCTCGGTGAGGCGCATTAACTCGAGGCGGATTGCATCCACCAGCGCGCGCCAGCTCGCCTCGATCACGTTGTCGGAGACGCCCACCGTGGACCAGCTTCGGCGGTGGTCCGACCATTCGATCAGCACACGCACGTTGGCCGCCGTGCCTTTCTTCGAATCGAGCACGCGCACCTTGTAGTCCGTCAATCGCACTTCGGTGACTTGCGGGTAGAGCTTGCCCAGGCACTTGCGCAGGCAAAGGTGCAGCGCGTGGAACGGGCCGTGCCCGCTGGCGGTAGCGGAATGCGCGCCCTCTTTGGTGCGCAGCGTCACCGAGGCCGTGCTGTGCGATCCGCCGGTTGCGCCCGCGCGCGTCGACACTTCGTAGCTATCGATATCGAAGTAGTGCACGCCCGGATTCAGCGCCTCGCGCACCAGCAGTTCGAAGGTGCCTTCCGCCGCCTCCAGCTCGTAGCCTTCGTATTCCATCTGCTTGATCCGCTCCAGCAATTCGCGGCGCGCATCCTCGCCCAGCCGGTCGGCCAGCCCGTGCTGCTTCAGCTTGTATAGAATGTTGCCGCGGCCGGAAAGATCGCTCACCAGCACGCGCTGCCGGTTGCCCACCGATGCCGGCGAGACGTGTTCGTACGTGGCCGCGTCCTTCAATACCGCGCTCACGTGCACGCCGCCCTTGTGCGCAAACGCGCTCTTGCCCACGTACGGCTGGTCGCCCGGCAGCGGCAGGTTGGCCAGCTCGGCGATGAATTTGCACGTGGCGGCCAGGTTGGCCAGCCGCTCCGGCCCGATCGTGGTATGGCCCAGCTTCAACTCCAGGTTGGCGATGATGGAAGACAGGTTGGCGTTGCCGCAACGCTCGCCATAGCCGTTGAGGCAGCCCTGCACGTGCGTGGCGCCGGCCTCGACAGCCGCCACGCTGTTGGCTACCGCGCAATCCGAATCGTTGTGGGTGTGGATGCCGATCACGCCGTCGAAACGCTTGCGCACCTCGGCCACGATCTCCACCAACCGCCCGGTGAGCGTGCCGCCATTGGTGTCGCACAGACAGAGCACGTGAGCGCCCGCTTTCTGCGCCGCTTCGAGCGTGCGCAACGCGTAATCCGCGTTGGCGTGGTAGCCATCGAAGAAGTGCTCGGCGTCGTAGACCACTTCCTTGCCGTGCTGCTCGAGGTACGCGACCGTCTCGGCAATCAGCTTGAGGTTTTCGTCGAGCGTAATCCCCAGCGCGCGTTCGACGTGCAGGTCCCACGTCTTGCCGAAAATCGTCGTCACCGGAGTGCCGGCTTCCACCAGCGCCCGCACGTTGCGATCCTCGGCCACGCTGTTCTTGGCGAAGCGGGTCGAGCCAAACGCGGCCAGCCGCGCGTGCTTTAGTTGCAGATCGCGCGCGCGCTCGAAGAACTCCTTGTCCTTCGGGTTCGATCCCGGCCAGCCGCCTTCGATGTAATCGATGCCCAGCTCATCCAGTTTCTGCGTGACGACCAGTTTGTCGTCCACCGAAAAGGATACCGATTCCCCCTGCGTCCCATCGCGCAGCGTGGTGTCGAACGTAAAGATCTTCATATTCCACCCGCTTGAGAGCCTGTCATGCGACAAGCCAAACTGCCCTTCCGCTCCTCAAAAACCGCCAAGAACCATGGCCACGGATGAACACAGATAAACACGGATAAGAAAAACAAGAGCTTTATCGGTGTTCATCTGTGTTCATCCGTGGCTCGAAATGAACTCTTCACGGCTTCTGGAGGAGCGGCTGTTACTTACTGCTTCACCGTCTCCGCGTCCTGCGGGACTCCGGCTTCCTTCTTCTTCTTGAGGAACGGCATCATCTCGCGCAGCTCGCGGCCCACCACTTCCACCGGCTGATGGCGCGCGGCTTCCCGCATCGCCAGGAAATTCTTGCGGCCGGTCTTGTTTTCCTGGATCCAGTCCCTGGCGAATTCGCCGGATTGAATCTCGCCCAAAATCTTCTTCATTTCCGCGCGCGTCTGGGCATTGACGATGCGCGGGCCGCGCGTGTAATCGCCGTACTCGGCCGTGTCGGAAACCGAATAGCGCATATACGCCAGGCCGCCTTCCTGAATCAGGTCGACGATCAGTTTCAGCTCGTGCAGGCACTCGAAGTAAGCGATCTCGGGCGCATAACCGGCTTCCACGAGGGTTTCAAAACCGGCGCGGATCAATTCGCTGACGCCGCCGCACAGCACGGTCTGCTCGCCGAAGAGGTCACTCTCGGTTTCTTCCTTGAAAGTGGTTTCGATGACGCCGGCCTTGAGATGGCCGAGCGCCAGGGCGTATGCCAGCGCCTTATCGAGCGCGTGGCCCGTGGCATCCTGGTGAACCGCCACCAGCGCCGGCACGCCCACTCCCTCGGTGAACAGTTCGCGCACGCGGTGCCCGGGCGCCTTGGGCGCGATCATCGACACGTCGATATCCGCCGGCGGCGTGATCTGCTTGAAGTGAATGTTGAAGCCGTGCGCGAACATCAGCGTCTTGCCGGCCGTCAGGTGGGGCGCGATATCTTTGGTGTAGACATCGGCCTGAATATGGTCGGACACCAGAATCATGATGATGTCGGCGGCCTTGGCGGCATCGGCGGCCTTCAGAACTTTCAGCCCGGCGGCTTCGGCTTTAGCCCAGTTCGGCGAACCGGGAACATCGCTCACCACCACGTCCACGCCGGAATCACGCAGATTCAGTGCGTGCGCGTGGCCCTGGCTTCCGTACCCGATAATGGCGACCGTGCGTCCCTTCAAGAAATCCAGATTTCCGTCTTTTTCGTAATAACGCTTCGGCATTTTCTCTCCAGTTCCTAGAAACTCATCGAATAGACTGAACCAACCGCTCCCTAACGGTCGCGGCTCCGTTGCGGAAGGCGACCGCTCGGAGCCGCGACCGTCTTTCGGAGCCGCGACCGTTAGGGAGCGGTCCGTTCCTAAACCACTTTCTCTTCCACTTTGTTCCCGTTCTTCGTGGGAACCGGCGGCTGCAGCCGCAATTTCTTGTTGTCCAGCGCAATCGCCAGCGCGCCGGAGCGCGTGACGTCGATCTCGCCGTAGCTGCGCATCACGCTGATGAACTCGTTCAACTTCTCCGGGTCGCCCGTCACTTCGATGGCGAATCCCTCGGTGGAGGAATCCGCCACGCGCCCGCCGAATATCTCGGCCTCCTTCAACACCGCCGTGCGGCTGTCCTGCGCGGTCCGTATGCGCACCAGCACCAGTTCCCGCACCACCGCCGGCGATTCGGTGAGGTCGGTGGCTTGCAGCACGTTGATCAGCCGGGTCATCTGCTTGATCACCTGCTGGCGCAGCGCGGCGTCCACGTCCACCACGATGGTCATGCGGGAAAGCTCCGGATCGAGCGTGCGCGCGACCGTCAGACTTTCGATGTTATACCCGCGCTGGGTCAGCAGGCCGGTCACGCGCATCAGCGCGCCGGGTTTGTTTTCGAGCAGCAGCGAGATCACTTGCAGCATGGCATCTCCTATTTGGCCGGCACCGGAACCGGTTGCGGGGGCCCCAGCACCATTTCGTGGATGGCCGCTCCCGCCGCCACCATCGGGTACACCGATTCGGTGGCCGTCACCTTCACGTTCAACAGGTAGGGGCCCGGCTCGGCGACCGCTGCCTCCAGCGCGGCGGCAAGTTGCGACGGTTGGTCGACAACGCGGCCCTTGAATCCGTAAGCGCCGGCGAGTTTCTCCACGTCCGGGAAGCAGTCCAGTTCCACGCCGCTCAGCCGGTTGTTGTAGAACATGGTCTGCCACTGGCGCACCATGCCCAGGTAGCCGTTGTTCATCACGACGATCTTGACGGGCAGGCCGTTGCCCGAAATCGTCGCCAACTCCGGAATCGACATCTGGAAACCGCCATCTCCCACGATGGCGAAAACCAGCTTGTCGGGATTCGCAAACTGCGCGCCCATCGCAGCCGGAAGTCCGAAGCCCATCGATCCCAAGCCGCCCGAGTTGATCCACAGACGCGGGTGGTTGAAGCGGATCAACTGCGCCGCCCACATCTGGTGCTGCCCCACGTCGCTCGCCACGATGGCTTCGCCGCCGGAGAGGCGGTCGATCTCCGCCATCAAGTGCTGCGGCTTGATCTCGCTCGAGGAGAAGACCGGCTCGAGCGGGTGCTGCGCTTTCCAGTCGCGAATCTGCTTCCACCACGCGCGCCGCGCCGCGCCGACCTTCTCTCCGTGTTGGTTGGGAGTTTCGCGCAGCATCTTGTTGAGGCGCGTCAGCACCCGGTTCACGTCGCCCACAATGGGCACGTCGGGCACGCGGTTCTTGCCGATCTCGGCCGGATCGATGTCCACGTGGATCACCTTGGCATGCGGCGCAAACGCCGCCAGCCGCCCCGTCACGCGGTCGTCGAAACGCACGCCCAGGGCCACGATCAGATCGCAGTTCTGCAGCGCCATGTTGGCCGCGTAGCTGCCGTGCATTCCCGGCATGCTGATGAAGTTGGGATGGTTGGAGGCGAGCGCGCCCAGTCCCATCAGGGTGACCACCGCCGGCGTGTCGGTCAGCTCGACGAATTCGCGCAGCAGGCCGCTTGCCTCGGCCGCGATGATGCCGCCGCCCGCGTAAACCAGGGGCCGCTCCGCCTCCTCGATCATTTGCGCCGCGCGGCGGATCTGCCCGGTGTGCCCTTCGGTGAACACTTTGTATCCGGGCAAGTGCACCGAGGTCACCGGAATATAGTGCCCTTGCGCCTGAAAAACGTCCTTCGGAATATCCACCAGCACCGGCCCGGGACGACCGCTGGACGCCACATAGAACGCCTCGTGGATAGTCTGCGTCAGGTCTTCCAGGCGCTTGACGAGGTAGTTATGCTTGGTGGCGGAGCGCGTGATGCCGAACGTGTCGGCCTCCTGGAACGCGTCGCTGCCAATCAACTTGGTGTGCACCTGGCCGGTGATGGCCACCACCGGAATCGAATCCATCAGGGCGTTCACCAGGCCGGTAACCAGGTTGGTTGCGCCCGGGCCGGAGGTCGCGCAGCACACGCCCACTTTCCCGGTCGACCGCGCCCAGCCTTCCGCCGCGAACGCCGCGTTCTCCTCGTGGCGCACCAGCACGTGGCGGACCTGGTGCTCGTACAGCACGTCGTAAAACGGAAGCGTCACGCCGCCCGGATACCCGAACATGCAATCCACGCCTTCCTTCACCAGACACTCCACCAGCATCTGCGCGCCGGAAATCAAAGTCGTCGCCATACTCTTCCCCTCAACCATTGGTAATTCAAGTTTCTGCATAACAAAAAAGGCCACCAGCCGGTTTTGAACCCCGCTGATGGCCTCGGTTACTGCTTCCGGCTGGCCTTCAAGCGGGGCCGGCTACGATGACCAGGCTAATAATAACGATGCGGACAGGAATCCCTGCGAGGTGAGCAGATGCGGAACGGCCTGTGCAAGCGTGAGACATGAACTAAACTTCGAGTTTACCCTGCACGTTTTCTAAATGCAAGCTCGATGTGGCATAAATAATGCTAATGGCTGCATTACGTGCCCCAAAAAGGAACCAGCCACAGATGAACACGGATGAGCACAGATAAAACAAAATCTTGCCTTCCTGCCTTCCTCTGTCTTGTTTTCTTGTTATCAGTGTTCATCTGTGTTTATCTGCGGCTCAGATTCGGTTTGGCTATCCGATATCCCGGTGCGTCACCTTGGCGTGGTACCCGGCCTTGGCCAGGTTGCGGGCGATCTCGTCCGCCATCATCACCGAGCGGTGGTGGCCGCCGGTGCACCCAAAGGCGATGGTCAGGTAGCTCTTGCCTTCGCTGATATAGTGCGGCAGCAGGTAAATCAGCAGGTCCGAAATGCGGCTGGTGAATTCCGCCGTCTGCGGGAACGACCGGATGTATTGCGCCACCGCCGGATTCTTCCCGGTCAGGTGTTTGAACTTCGGGATGTAATTCGGATTCGGCAGGAATCGCACGTCGAAGACCAGGTCGCTATCGGGCGGCACGCCGTTGCGAAAACCGAAGCTGGTGACGTACACCATGATCTTCGATTCTTCGCCCTGCCCGCGAAACCGCTCGCCGATGAACTCGCGCAATTCGTGTACGGTGAATT
>Ga0208820_1000899_pt1 | contig 18322 bp, 18 predicted proteins | sample June2015DPH_16_5_FD_184713 | JGI IMG/M metagenome (GOLD analysis project Ga0208820, IMG submission 184713) | Peatland microbial communities from SPRUCE experiment site at the Marcell Experimental Forest, Minnesota, USA - June2015DPH_16_40... | ecosystem: Environmental > Terrestrial > Soil >...
GCTTCTGGGAGGACCAGTGCGGAAGGGGGACGTGGCATGACTCCAGCATAGTGGCACCTGCTCTTATTGTCCAGTTATTTGTTGGACACTACACTAGCGCCTGATCCAAGTTGCCCATATTATGGGTTTCACGTATTATGGGTTTGTGAATATCACGCTTTCCATTGACGAGGAATTGGTTAAGGAAGTCCGCAAGATTGCGGTTGAGCGCGATACTACCTTGACTGGTCTGGTGCGCTCCTACCTGCAAGAACTTACCCTCGAACATGCGAAATCCGGCCGCAAGCGAAGAGAACTGGAAGCGCTCGAACGGAGTTTTGACGAGCTACGGGTCCGGGTGGGAAAACGAACTTGGAAACGGGAAGACCTGTATGCCCGGTCCTGATTTCCTCGACACGAACGTGCTGGTGTATGCCTACGATGCCAGCCACCCCGAAAAACAACGAGTGGCCCGCAGCCTGTTGAAGACTGGGATTGCCGGGAAGGCCGTAATTTCTACCCAAGTTCTGGCTGAGTTTGCCGCTACGCTGCTGCACAAGATCTCTCCTCCGGCGAAGGTGGATGCGGTTATGAAAGGGCTGGACGCACTGGCACCGATCCGCCTGATCGCTCCAGATGCTGAACTGGTACGCCGCGCCGTCGAGGCGAGGGCCTCATATGGGCTTCACTTCTACGATGGCATGATTGTGGCCGCGGCGGAGCGGGGCGGCTGCGGGCGAATCTGGTCGGAAGATTTGAACGCAGGCCAGACATATTTCGGCGTCAGTGTGGCAAATCCTTTCGAGTGATCTGGGGCTGAACCTTCATTTCTCCTGCTACAATCGCTAGCTTCATGATTCAAGGGAACTTCCTGCTCGACACAAACGTATCTCTCGTGTGCTGTTAAAGGCGAGCCAGCGGTCGGGGCGGACACTCGGGGCAGGGCCCCTAAAGGGGCGTCTGATTTTCGGAAAGTTACGGCATCGCTAAAGCGATGCCCCTTCAAGGCTGCGCGGCTCACGGAGTCTGGTTTTGGAAGAAGCCCAGGTTGTCGGATTGCTGGTCCGTCGCTGCGTTGGGGGCGATGCTGCGGCTTGGGAAGAGATTGTGCAGCGCTATCACCGGCGGATTTACAACGTCTGCTACCGGTTTGCCGGGGATTCCGACAACGCTCAGGACCTCACGCAGGAGGTCTTCATCAAGATGTATCGGACGTTGAACACCTATGACGCTGGTAAGGGCGCGTTTATGACATGGGTCACCACCATTACTCGCAACCTGCTGGTGGATCACTTCCGGAAGTCCAAGGGCGACCGGATCACGGATTCTTTGGATTCGGCGCCCTCCGAGCGGGAGGATGCTCAGCCGCTTAGCGAGCAGATCGCGGACCGGGGGCTGCCTCCGGATACCGCGGTGCAACGACGAGAAACTCGGGAAATGGTGCATTTGGCTTTGCAGAAGCTGTCTCCGGAGCTGCGGGAGGCGGTGATTTTGAGGGATTTACAGGACATGGACTATCGGGAAATTGCCACGGCTTTGAGGGTTCCGGAGGGGACCGTAAAGTCTAGAATTAACCGGGGACGAGCGGAACTTGCGCGTCTCCTACAACGTACCTATAGGCAGGTGATGTGATGCCAGAGGAAACCAAGCGGGAGATGGAATGCACCGAGTTCGAAGCACTGCTTGGCGACGCTTTGGATGGCGACGGGCAGTTGAGCGGGGCTCGCAAAGAGAGCTTTGAGGCTCACCGGCGCGTCTGCGCGATTTGCGGTCCGCTGTTCGCGGAGGTGCAGGCGGGGCAGAAGTGGCTGCGGTCGCTGGAGGCCGTCGAGCCTCCGGCTTATCTGGTCCGCAACATTCTGGCGGCTACGAGTGGCGTGGTGAGCCGGCGATCACTGGCGGCGGCGGCGACGGCCGACGGCAGGACGACTCCGCGTGGCGAGCGGGTGCGGGAGTGGTGGGATTCCTTCTCCGCTACATTCTTCAGACCGGTGGCGGCGTTTGTGCGTCAGCCGCGGTTTGTGATGTCGTTTGGGATGATCTTCTTCTCGTTCTCGCTGGCGCTGAACGCAGTGGGCGTGAAAGCGAAGGACGTGGCGAAGATCGACCTACGGCCAGCGGCGGTGCGCCATGCATATAACGGCGCGCAGGTCTGGGTGGTGCAGCACTACGAGAATATCCGGTTCGTGTACGAGATCGAATCGAAGCTGCGCGAGCTGAAGCGGGCCAACCCTCCCGCCGAACCCCTTCCCGCGGAACCGAAAGAACATCGCAAGAACGATACCAGTGGGCAACCAGAGCAAAGACAGGATCGCAACTACTCGCGCGAGGATAGCCAGATCGTGCTGGCTGCAATAACGGGGGAATCGAATGAAGTCCGTAGCTGCGGGCTACGAGCTGCGAGCTACGAGCAAACTCAAGCTCGCTCGTGGTTCGAAGCTCGAAGCTCAAAGCCACCTGTTGTGACGGCGACCACGAACAGGAGGTTTGTATGAACTGCGCTAATCATGCCGATGCGCCAGCAGTGGCCTATTGCCGCACATGCGGAAAGGCACTGTGCGCGAACTGTACACGTCCGGTGCGGGGCGTGATCTACTGCGAGGACTGCCTGGGAGCGAAGATGGAAGGCGTTCCAGCGGGGGCGGCTGGATTTGTTCCCGGGACATTTTCCCCGGCGCCGGGGCCGATGGCTCCTCCACCACCTCAGCCCGGAAGCAGCGGCCCCAACCCGGCGGTGGCCGGAATTCTTGCTGGATTTTTCCCCTTCGGCGTGGGCGCGGTTTACACCGGGCAATATGCCAAGGGACTGGCGCATCTGGTCATCTTCGGATTGTTGTTTGCCGGGGCTAATGCCGCTGGCAGACACGACAACGACGCACTGCAGACGGTCTGCATCCTGGGCCTGGTGTTCTTCGTCATCTACCAGATTATTGATGCGGTGCGTTCGGCGCGCGCCATTCAAGTTGGTCTGCCCCCTCCCGACCCTTACGGTCTGGCGGCAACTTTTAGCGGCGGGACAAAGATCGAGACCAGCAGAATTCCGATGGGTGCGATCGTACTTATTTTGCTGGGCGTGCTCTTCCTGCTGCATACCATGGGCTTGGGCGAATATGGACTGGATCGTTTCTGGCCGTTGATTTTGATCTTCGTCGGCGCCTGGATGTTCGCGCGCAACTGGGGCACGCTGGGTTCGCATGGTCCGGACTGTCAATGTTCGCGCTGCCGGACACGGCGGATGATAGGCCCCCGGCTGGCTTTTACAATGTGCCAATGTGCACGCTGCCGCATGCGGCGGATTTCGGGGCCGGCGATCGTTTTTACGATCGGCGTCTTGTTCCTGCTGAGCAACCTGCACGGGTCCAGCCTGGGCTTCCACCGCACTTGGCCGGTAATTCTGCTGGTGGTGGGCGCTTTGAAATTGCTGCAAGGAAGCGCATCGGTGGAAGGACACATTCCGTTCACGGGGTTCGGCGCCAAAACCCCAAGTGCGGGAGGGCCGATTCCTCCCGCGGCACCGGACCCGCCGATTCCGCCTGTGCCGCCAACTGGTGAGGTGAACCGTGGCTAGCCCAATGATGCCGCCGCCGATTCCGCGTCCTCCGCACCGTTCGATTGCCGGTCCGGTCGTACTGATCCTGTTGGGGATCTTGCTCCTGCTGGGGACGATGGGGATGATGGATATCCACCACCTCTGGTCGCTCTACGCGCGCTTCTGGCCTGCCCTGCTGATCCTGTGGGGCGCGCTGAAGCTGATCGAATACGAACAGGCCAAGCGCTATGGCCAGCCGGTGCGCGGCATTGGCGTCGGGGGCGTTTTCCTGATGCTGTTCCTGATCGTGGCCGGACTGATTGCAACCCAGGCGGCGCGGGTGGACTGGAAGAACCTCGGGGAGCATATCCAGCTGGGCGATGATGAAGGAATCGAGGAAATGTTTGGCGGATCCAGCTTCGACTACAGCGGCGAACTCAGCAATGCCTTGCCGGCGGCGGGCAACAGCCTGCACGTCGATAGTCTGCACATCAATGACGATCACGGCACGATTACGGTCAATGTGTCGGACGATAAGAAGCTGAAGGTCTCCTGGCGCAAGAAAGTTCACGCCGAAAATCAGCAGGACGCCGACCGCTACAACGCCAAGACCGATCCTTCGATCACACAAGGGGATAAAGTGCTCACGCTGAACGCCAATACCCAAGGCGCGGGCGACAAGGGCGTGACCACCGACTTGGATATTTATGTGCCAGTCAACACCGCACTGGTGATCGCCTCGGGCCGAGGCGCTGTGACCATCGCGGGCATGGCCGGCAATGTTGAGGTTGACCATCATCGCGGAGAAGTCAACATCAACGACCACACCGGGAACGTCTCGCTGAACATGGAGAATGGTTCTGTCCGGTTGGGGCATGTGAAGGGCGACGTGACCGTTCAGGGCAGGGCGAACGAAGTGGCGGTGGAAGATGTGGATGGCGCGGTGCACGTGAATGGAGAGTTTCGGGAAACTCGGCTGGCTCGAGTCAGCAAGACGGTGAGTTTCCGCTCGGCGCGCACGGAGATGGAATTTTCGCGCCTGGATGGCAGGATGGATCTGGATTCTGGCGACCTGCGCGCCGATTCGCTGAGCGGACCGATGCGTCTGAAGACGCGCTCGAAGGACATAACGCTCGAAGGCTTCTCGGGCGACCTGCGCCTGGAAGACGTAAACGGGACGGTCTCGATTGGGTTATACAAGCCGGGGAATATCCAGATCGACAACCGCCGGGGCGACGTGCAGGTTTCGATTCCGCCGAATACGGCGATCAAAGTTGAGGCGCGGACGCACGAAGGAGAAATCGAGAGCGAATTCGACGAAATCAAAGCCGACAATAAAGACAAGCAATCAAGCGCCAGTGGTTCGATCGGAACGAACGGCCCGCGGCTGGTGATGAACTGCGACAAGGGAACGATTGAGATCCGCAAAGGGACGGTTGCAGTCGCGGCTCCGGCTCCGCCGATTCCGCCGGCGCCGCCGGTCGCGCCGGGGAAATCGGGCGCGCCGGCGAAGGCGCTGCGGGCTCCGAAGCGGGCGCCGGTGGAGAGTGAGAATTAGGTGGGCGGCTGTTGGCTCAACACTTCGCTCACGGTCAGGGTTGTGAGCGAAAAGGCTGGTTACCACAGTTATCCATTATCCTTTATCCACCAAGACACGTTTGCGCTCATACGCGAAGTGGGCTGAGAAACGGCGAATTCGGCTTGACAGTCTGGTTACGGGGAGTTGGGCTAACGTGGGCGGCGTCGTGGGCCGCCAGCCAGACTGCAAAGCTGTACCATTGGCCCGGCACGCATAGTTCTTCGGAGGTTTCTCGGGCCGGGGCCCCAACTTGAGTCCCAAGAACCGCGTCAGCTTTGCTCTTGCTAAATTCCGCAAGGCCGTCGAACTCAGGATGCAGTATGGCGATTGTGCGGGCGTAGAAGGGTGCGCAACTATCGTCCATAAGAAAGGTGTTTCCTGGCCCTCTTTCCATTTCGAGTTTCCAACGGGCATACTCCCACAGGCTGTGATATGAAAATGCGGTGAAGCCATGGTTGAAGCGTGACCTAATTTCCTCTACGAGAAAATCCAGCACTTCTGGATGGTTCCGATGGAACTCATGAAACCTCCGCACCTCTTTGCAATCCTGAGAGCGCGCCACTAATTCATCAATTGCGTCCATCTTTTGTCTATCCCCAATTAGGACTGGTCTCATAAATGGCTTTCCGAGCAGGCTGCCCGGCCCTCAGGGGCTAAAGCCCGCATTCTATCGGCCCTGAACGGCACGGCTGAACAGGCTGCGGAAAAAGTCAGATATCGACAGCCAGCCCCTTAAGGGGCGGCTGATTCGGAAGAACTTGTGGTATCGCTGAAGCGATACCCTGATACGAAACCCGAGTTTTTCAGCAGCCTGTGAAGCCGTGCCCTACCCAAAACCATTTATGAGACCAGTTGTAGCGTTGACCCTAGCACCGCGGCGTGCGCTTACACAAAGCACTGAAGAACGTAGGGCGGGGCGGTGGGTAGCAATCCTCTTAGATGGAACTCAGAATCCAGGCCCACGGAAGCCCACAGTGGAAACGACCGAGGTCCGTACATCGCGAAAAAAGTGGGACATAGCCACTGGGCAGAACGGGCACTCCACCGAGTTGGGTAATGCTACAAAAGGAGTAGTTCCCGGAACTTAGTGCTTTTGACTAAGCCACGAGGGTACTTGTAAAGAACTCACCACAGGATTATGAGTTGGGTAGGTGCCTACAGCTGTTTCCCCCCCGAGCGCCAAGCACTACAGACAATAGGAGGATCCAAGAAATGAAAAGGCTTGGTTTATTGCTACTGGCAATCACCCTGATGCTGGCGGGAAATGCCTTCGCTCAAAACGTGGGGGACAACAGCGTTTATTTCGTCACCTATTATTCCAACGCGAACACGGCTGGCGCCCCGGATGCGGTCGTGCGTATCGTCAACGACGGCAGCGGCTACGCAATTGACGGCGACTTCGCAAAAGTAGGTGTGGCAGGCGGAATTCTGAATGCGGCGATCTACGTGTTCGATGACAGTCAGGAGTTGAGGTCGTGCTGCGCCTGCCCAATAACCTCAGACGGTCTGCTTTCCGAGTCCGTGAATAAAGAGCTCACGTCCGACACATTCACCATCCATGGAGAGTTTTCGCGTGGCGCTATCAAGGTCATTTCGTCTTCGAGTAGCGACCCGACCAACCCGGTGCCGTATCCCGGACTGCGGGGATGGGCAACGCACATCGAGGCAACGACGAATACATTTCCTGCTCCCGGTCCGGGGCACGCTGTGAACGTCAAGGAAGCGGGGCCGTGGTTCGTTGACGAAACCGCGTTAGCCGACTCGAACCTCTCGATGATTGAACTATCAAACCTCGGGACGGTGTGTGGTTACGGCCTCACGCTGGCCAGCGGCTACGGACTCTGCCCCTGCACGCTAGAAGACTACGACTTCTAGTCTTTCGGCTTGAGGGGCGGTACGGCAGTGCTGAAATAGCTGGGTTGGAGATAAGCTGTTGCAGCACTTCCTCGTGAAACGGCAGGGAGTTTTTCCCGGCCGTTTTCTTTTTTACTTCCAAGGGCAAAAGAAAAGCCGCGATTTTCGCGAACAATACGGGGACCTGCTTAGATCAACCATCCGGCAGAATCTCACCGCACTCCGGACGATCTTTAGCCTCGGCTTACTTAGCCGGAGAGCTCAGCGGTTTGCCCTTTTCGACGACGAAGGTGACCAGCACCTTGCAAGGCGTCTTCTCCGCACATTCGGCCCAATGAATCTTTTCCGCGGGGACGAAGAAGACCTCGCCCGGGGTCAGCGTCACAGTCGGCATGCCCTCCCGGTTTAAGGTAAGATTGCCCTCCTTTAAATAGGCGAAGAGGTCACCGGGATGGGTGTGTTTCGCTTCTCGGGCGCCCGGCGTAAATTCCACCAACTCCAGTAGACCTTCGCGGCCCGGGACACTGAGGTCTTTTTTCTCTAGCACGGTGCGTTTGATCTCACCCGTCTGCTGAGCATGGAGGGTAAGAACAGAGAACAACGCCAAGGCGAACACGACCGCCAGCCTAACGGAAATCGATTTCGCACGCTTCATAACCGCCTCCTTGCAGTTCGAAAACTTTGTTTGGATGGAACTTCAGAGCTACAACGCGTCCGCGGAAAGTGTCTTTGACCTTGTAGACCATGGCCTTGGAGACCACGCCCATCGCGCCGCCAAGTTTCTCCTCGGTGCGGTAGTCGGCAAGGTCGATGGCCTCCTCTTTTAGCTTTTGGCCGGTTCAGACTGGCTAGAAATTGAGCTTCAAGGCCGCTCCGGTCAGATTGGCATAATATCGCGATTTCACCAGTGATGCTCGGCCTGTTTATGAGATAAGTTTAGGGCCAGCGCCTCTTGTGGTTGCGTAGCCCCCGCTTTTCGCGAACAGCAGGTGCTGCGCTTCGCTCAGGATGGAGCGATAGCTGGCAGCCGGGTTACGGGGCGGACTGCCGCGGACTTAGCGCGGCTGTAGTGGCGGACGCGGCGGTGCTTCCCAATTCTCCGGGCGGCCGCGCCAGCAGTTGCTGGAGAAGCAGCAGATCGCTTTCAACATCGGCGCGCGCCGTCTTTCGGGCGGCGGCGGATTTCAATTCCTCGCGCAAGCGTGCCTTCACGAGGCCTGCGGCAAACTCGAAACCCTGGGGGACGCTCAGAATATTGGCCCGCGCGATGCCCACGGGCGTGACTTCGCCGCTCAGACGCACCTTTAGCGTGGGTTCTCCGGAAGCATCGAAGGCGGGCTCGGCCGCGGCGTGCAAGGACGCCCAGTGGGGGTCATCTGCCGCCGCCGCCCAAGACTCAGTTCGAAGCAGTTCCTCGAATCGGTCCTGAACAGCGCGGCGATCCATGCGCGTCAGGCGCGTCAGGGGCGCATCCAACTGCTGCTGGGAATCGAGGATCAGCGCGTTGCGCGACAGGTTGAAGCGCCCGTGTCCCACATACCCGGCGACCAGGGCGCCTGCGATGTAGGGGTGCAGCGCGAACAGCGGCAGCATGTATTTCTTCGCCGTCAGCGCGCACTCGGTCACGGTGTGCGCGGGCCTGGAGCGCGGGACCGTGCCTGGGACTTGCGGAATTGCGTAGTTCGAGGGCCGCGACGTCCGCAGCTCGGGATGACGGCGGGTGTAGGAGGAAAGCGTTCTGGCCAACTGTTTAGGGGTGGTGACGCCGAGGTCGGCGACGATGCTGCGATGCACGGCGTGGGGATGGTAGAAATCGATGACCCCGCGCGCGAAGTCAGCGCAGTTCGCGGTAATCAGCGTCCAGCGCTGGCGGTTGGGCCGGCTGTTGAGCTTGCGAATCAGCGCCGCGTCCTGCTCGGAGGTGGTCGCAATCTCAAAGGCGTAGATGGTGCGGATATAGGAGGCCCCGATCAACTCGTACCAGACGCCACCGGGCGTGCCGCCATCGGGAAGGTCGGGAACGAGCGATTCGAGGCGATCGCGCCGATAGCGGTCGCGCAGAAAGGCAAGCAGCTTGGCGTCGACGAAGAGCGGGATGTCTTCCTGTTTTTCTACGGCGTAGAGATAAGGGATGAGAGGAATTGCGATCCAGTCGTAACCGCCGATACTGCGGTAACGGCTGAGGACGATTCCGGTTTCGCCCGGGGCACAGAGACGCAGGACGACCGGGGATGCGGCGCAGACGCGGCTGAGGTAAACCGAGGCATGGCCTGTGCCGGCGAGAGCGCCATCGTAGCCGTAGGGCTCTCCCAGGAACAGCGTTGCGTCAGCCCGCGCGTGGGGGATCGAGCACAGGCAGAAGAGCAGAATGGCACTTAACTTCCTCAGTCTCAAAATAGCCTCTAGATCCGCCTTGCGCCCGCCCTTATATAAAGACGTATTTTAATTCAGAGGCCGGTCGTCTGGCTCTCCTTTTTCGCTGCTGCTAACAGTTGCAATATCGTGATTTTACCATGCCTTGCAGTTCGGAAGGCACGGCCCAAAAGGGGCTAAAACCCGCATTCTTCCAGGCCCTGAACGGCACGGCTGAAACTCGTGCCCTTCCCAAAATCCGGCTTTGATCGGAATTTTTCCGCAGCCTGTAAAGCCGTGCCCTACCCAAAACCGATTTATGAAGCCAGATCTACTCTCCTTCGGCAGTCGGCTTTCTTAGTGCTGTTTGGCTGAGGAACTGGCGGCCAGCTCGCGGAAGAGACCGAACAAGGCGGATGCGGCTTTCTGATCGGAGAGATTTTCCAGCGCCACGGTGGCGGTGAAGTGCGGGGAGGTGGAGTTGAAGCGGACGCCGACAAAATCTTTGTCGCGCCAGGAGGCCAGCGCATTCACCACCGGGTTGAGTTCGACGGGCCAGTCTTCCTTGGTGGTCAGAATGACGGGGCCGGGGCGGCTGATGGTCCAGGCGCGAGTGCAGGCCGAGGCTTTCGACCCCGAGGTTTTCGCGCCCGAGCGGCCCGACCAGCGATGGCGGATGACGTCGAGATGGAAGCCCGGTGGAAATCCCATGTCGGCTTCGAAAGTGAGCGTTTCCTGCTGCTGGCGCCAGCGGCTCAGGGCCCATTGCACCGGGAGCGGACGCGGCAACAGGCGAATGGTGAGGCGGGCATCGTCAAACCAGCGCGAGGAAAGATGAAGAGTTGCCTTCAACCGGGAGCTGCTGGCCTGCCATCGCAGATCGGCGACGCGGCCTTTTCCGAGGCATGCCGCCTGGACCGACTGCAGCACGTTGCCGGCACGCTTTCGGTTGTAACGGACAAACCACACATACCAGATGAAGGAGAGTGCGAGTGCCGCGCCCGCGTCAATGAGAATGAAACGCCCCACGTTGCCTCGTGCAAGAAATCCTACTTCTTACGGATGCAACTGCGCAAGGGGGGTGAGGGAAAAAAAGCTGCAGAGCGCTGGCTAGTCTTTCCCGCTGCTTTTCCGCTACTTTTTCCGCTACGCTCGCGCCACGCTACAATCCCGCTACAATAGCGGCGTGCGGTTGCGAATCCGAGAATTCGAGAAACCCGATTTGGACAGGTTGTGGCGGATTGACCAGGCTTGCTTCGATGCGCAATTGGCGTACTCGCGAACGGAACTGGCCTTGTATATGCACCGGCCGGGGTCGTTTACCCTGGTGGCCGAGGGCGAAGGCGACGAGGTTTCGGGCAACGGCAAGGCGCCCACAGCGATTCTGGGTTTTATCGTGGCGGAGATTCGCCGCAAGAGTGGGCACATCATTACCATCGACGTGGTCGCGGAGGCGCGGCGGGCGGGGGTGGGCTCGGCTTTGCTTGGGGCGGCGGAAGAAGAGTTGCTGCGGGCGGGAGCAGTCGCAGTGGCGCTGGAGACTCCGGTGAATAATGCCGCCGCAATTCGCTTCTACAAGCAGAAAGGATATTTCGTGGAAAAGACGGTCGCCGGGTACTATTCGAACCATATGGATGCGCTGGTTATGACGAAGGATCTGCGCCGTTCGCTGGTGCGATGAGTTGCCGGTTGGACGGTAGCGCAGCCCCTAAAGGGGCGTCCGGTCTTGAGGAACTTACGGCATCGCTAAAGCGATGCCCTGATACGAAACTTGGCGTTGCTTTTCGGCAACGCTGAAGCGATGTGCTGATACGAAACTCGTCACCGCTAAAGAGGAAGTGGCTTGATGAAGATTGCTATCCAGGGAGAGCTTGGCTCTTTCAGCCACGAAGCGGCCGAAGAGATGTTGCCGCGGGCGATGGTGGTGCCGTGCGCTCGCTCGCTTGAGGTCTTCGACCGCGTCAAGCGTGGATCAGTGGATGGGGCGGTGATTCCGATTGAGAACTCGCTGGCGGGGTCGGTCGCGGAACACCTCGATCTGATGTTGGGGCGCGAGGTTCATATTGTGCGCGAGTTTCGGTTGCGCATCGTTCACAACCTGATCGCGCTGCCCGGGACCAAGCTGGGAGAGGTCCGGCGCGTGTTCTCGCATCCCGTGGCGCTCGATCAATGCCGCGACCTGTTTGCCAAGAATTCGAGGCTGGAGCCGGTGCCCTTCTACGACACGGCGGGAAGCGTGAAGCATGTGGTTACGGAAAGCTTGCGAGATGCCGCGGGCATTGCCAGCCGACGGGCCGCAGCCGTGTATGGGGGAAAGATTCTGAAGGCGGGGATTGAGGATGACAAGAGAAACTTTACGCGCTTCTTTCTGATCGAACGAGGAAAGATCGAACCAGGAAAGATCAAGCGGGGAAAGCCGCGGGCGGCGCGCAATGCGAATAAGGCGAAGGCGGATAAGACTTCTTTGGCGTTCAGCGTGAAGAATATTCCGGGGGCGCTGTTCAAGGCGCTCAGCGTGTTCGCGCTGCGCGACATCAGTTTGAGCAAGATCGAGTCGCGGCCGCTGCGCGGGCGTCCGTGGGAATACGTGTTTTTTGTGGATCTGCTGCGTGGCGACGATGAAGCCCTACGCCACGCGGTGCGCCATCTAGGCGAAATTACGGATTTGGTGAAGGTGCTGGGAGTTTATCCGGAAGCTTGAGGCATCGGTAGAGACGCGGCTTGCCGCGTCTCTACGTCCCGAGCTTGCCATTCTTGCCGATCCAATGGAGGTGCAGTGATGTGGATCAGCCCTTCTGAATCGTCACAACGTGCTGTGAGGCAGTGCACTGCGTACTTGCTGGGTTCCGCGTAGTTTGGGATTGAGGATGGGAGCGGCGACCGCAAGTTCGGTTGCGGGAGTCGGGCCTAACCCCGTCCGTCCCTTGCAAAAGGCTAAAAAAGGTATAGAATTCAACGACCTAACAAGAAGGCTTGCATCTTTTTGGCAGTTCAGTTCATCCAAGGTTGAGTGAAAGACACTCAAGTGAAAATCATGGGCGATCCTATTACTTACTCTTCTTCCGAGCACACTGCTTACGAAACCACTGAGCGGTCGCTGCCGATTTTGCCGGTGCGCGACACGGTCCTGTTCCCGCATGCGGTGTTGCCGCTGACGGTGGGGCGGGAAAGTTCTGTACAACTGATCAACTCGCTGGGCGAAGACAAGACCATCGTAGTAGTGGCGCAGCGCGAGGCGCGGGTGGACACGCCGCAGCCGACCGATCTGTACGCCATCGGAACGCTGGCGGTAGTGCACAAAGTGGTCAAGATGCCCAACCAGAGTCTGTTTGTTTTTGCGGAAGGACTGGAGCGGGTACGGCTGGCGGATTTCGCGCAGCTTTCGCCGTTCATGCGGGCGCGGGTGAGCACGGTTCCGGAGACGATTCCGCCTAAGGATTCCGAGATTGAAGCGCTGCAGCGGAACGTGCTGACGTTGTTCCAGCAGATCGTGGCCGGTTCGCCGACGCTCTCGGACGAGCTCTCGACGGTGGCGATGAACATTGAAGAACCGGGACGGCTGGTGGACTTTATCGCCTCGTCGCTGCCCTCGCTTTCGACGGCCGATAAGCAGGAGACGCTGGAGACGAGCGACGTCCGGGCGCGGCTGGGAAAAATCAATCAGCACCTGGCCAAAGAACTGGAAGTGCAGCAACTGCGGAACAAGATCCAGTCGGAAGTGCAGGATCGGGTGCAGCAGACGCAGCGCGAGTACTACTTGCGCGAGCAGATGAAGGCGATCCAAAAAGAACTGGGCGAGCAGGACGAGGGCCAGCGCGACACCGACGAGCTGAAGCAAAAGATCGAATCTGCGGGCATGCCCGACGATGTGAAGAAAGAAGCGCTGAAGGAATTGGGGCGGCTGGCGCGCATGTCGCCGATGGCGGCGGATTATTCGGTGACACGGAACTACATAGAGTGGCTGGCGATCCTGCCCTGGGCGAAGACTTCGGGTGGAGAAATTGAAATTCCGAAGGCGAAAGAGATTCTCGACACCGACCACTACGACTTGCAGAAGGTGAAGGATCGCATCCTGGATTACCTTTCAGTGCGGCGGTTGAAGCCCAACATGAAAGGGCCGATTCTGTGTTTCGTCGGGCCTCCGGGCGTAGGGAAAACTTCGTTGGGCAAATCGATTGCGCGGGCGCTGGGGCGCAAGTTCGTGCGTCTGTCGCTGGGCGGAGTGCACGACGAAGCGGAAATTCGCGGCCACCGGCGTACCTACATAGGGGCGTTGCCGGGGCAGATCATTCAGGGGATACGGCGGGCGGAGACGAAAGATCCGGTGTTCATGCTCGACGAAATCGACAAGGTGGGGCGGGACTTTCGGGGCGATCCGGCGTCGGCGTTGCTGGAAGCGCTCGATCCGGAGCAGAACGCGACTTTTCGCGACAACTACCTGGACGTGATGTTCGATCTCTCCAAGGTGTTGTTCATTACCACGGCGAACATGCTGGATCCGATCGCCGAGCCGCTGCGCGACCGCATGGAGATTATCGAACTGCAGGGGTACACCGAGGAGGAGAAAGTTCACATCGCGTTCCAGTACTTGATTCCGCGGCAGATCGAGGAAAACGGAATCACGAAAGAGCAGATCGAATTTCCGGAAGAGGCGGTGAGCCACATCATCCGTCACTACACACGCGAGGCGGGAGTACGGAACCTGGAACGCACCATCGGCACCATCTGCCGTAAGCAGGCGCGCCGGTTGGCGGAAGGTAAGACCGAGAAGTTGGTGGTTACGAACGAGATCGTGCAGGAGTTTCTGGGCGGCATCAAGGTTCGCAGCGAGGGCGAAATTGCCGAGCGCACCAAGCGCGCGGGCGTGGTGGTGGGATTGGCGTGGACGCCATCGGGCGGCGACGTGTTGTTCGTCGAAGCCAACCAGATGAAAGGCAAAGGCGGGCTGACGATCACCGGTCAGATTCAGGACGTAATGCGCGAGTCCATGCAGGCGGGGCTGAGCTGGGTGCGTTCGAATGCGAAGGAGTTGGGCATTGACGAAGAATTTTTCGCCACTCATGACATCCACATACACGTGCCGGCGGGAGCGATTCCGAAAGACGGTCCTTCGGCGGGGGTCACGATCGTGACCGCGCTGGTGTCGTTGCTGTCGGGCAAGCAGGTTCGTCCGCTGACGGCGATGACGGGCGAGATCACGCTGAGCGGGAATGTACTGCCGGTGGGCGGCATCAAGGAGAAGGTGCTGGCCGCCAAGCGCGCCGGCGTGCACGACGTGATCCTGCCGGCGGATAACAAAACCAATGTCGAGGAAGACCTGACGCCGGAGCAGTTGACGGGATTAACGACGCACTACGTGAAGACCATCGACGAAGTGCTGGAGTTTGCGCTGCCGAGTTCGCCGCGCGAGGAACTCCAGGATGCCGAGGAGCGCGAGAAGGTGCTGAGCAGCTAGAATTACATCCCTGTAGAGACGCGGCTTGCCGCGTCTCCTGCCGCATACAAGATGGTGCCAGCGAAGACGGGGCGAGCCCCGTCTCTACACCAGGACAATGCCAGTTGGAATATGGGCTGGCAATTTTTTTCTGTACACCTTTCTTCCTTTCACCTTTCTTCTGTACCACGAGTGCACCGCGTCTCGCGGCCCCTGCTGCCTAGCAGCTTTTTCTCCCAGGCTCTCGGAACGATCCGGATCGAATCAGAAGTTGCAACTTCCTGACAAGGATATAACGACAAAGTTACTAATCCGTGACCAATCAATGACAAGGTTGCGCGTCCACTGCCTTAGGCTTGCCATATCGAGACAGAGGATTCCGATCAATGTTACTTAGCTCTGTGACTTAGCTCAATGTTACTCAGCTTAAGGAAGAAGATCGGGCGGAACCAAGTTCGGGAGGAACCAAGAAATGAAGATACTTTCATTGTACGCATCAGTGATCGCACTCAGCATAGTGCCGATGTCAATGCTATACAGCGATCGTCATCACAACAGCCCAACCACCAACGACAATGTGGCCCAGATAACTGACGGAGCGTTTCGCGATGGATTGTATCTGGGAAGACTTGCAGCCGAGAGCGGCCGTGAGCCTCACGTTGCAGTCGGCCGGTGGTCAACTGCGCAGGATCGGTCGTCTTTCACGGCCGGCTACGAGCGAGGATACGGCGAGTTTCGAGCAAGCCGAGCAGCGCTCGACAACCGCGTGCGGCAAACCAAATAGGCGCTGCGATTCCGTTCGCGAAGAAAAATTGTGAGGGACAACCCCTCCCCGAGGTGCAGTATGAAAGCGAAAGACTTTGTTCTTGCAACCGTTTTGACATTGATTATTTGCATTTCCAGCCAGCGAGTAGTGAAGGCAGGAGATCTCCCCTCGCTTACAACCAGCGCCGGTGCAACCGTAATAAAGGGCGTAGTTAAGTTTGCGGGTATTGTTCCCGCGCCTGAGCCCATCAGGATGTCGGCTGATCCAAGCTGCGCCAAGCAGCATTCTCGACCTGTTCTTACCCGGGAGGTCGTGGTTGATTCGAAGGGCGGGTTGCAATATGCGATCGTTTTTATCGCAGATGGGCTGGGCGATCGAAGGTTTGATCCTCCCACCCAAACGGCTGTCATTTCTCAAAAGGGCTGTCTTTATGAGCCCCATGTACTGGCGGTGCGGGAGAACCAGCCCATCGAAGTGGTGAACGACGATCCGACTTCACACAACATTCACCCGACACCGGCCAACAACCGGGAGTGGAATAAGGCTGAGCCTCCGGGTGCCAGGCTGGAGGAGGCTTTTGCGAGAGAAGAAATCGCGATCCCGGTGAAGTGCAACATCCATCACTGGATGCGAGGATATATTGCTGTTCTCAAGAATCCCTATTTTGCGGTGACCAAGCAAGATGGCAGTTTTGATCTGCAAAATCTGCCGCCTGGGACATACACCATCAAGGCTTGGCACGAAAAACTGGGCACGGCAACTCAGACAGTCACGATTGGCGCAAACCAAACGAAGGAGATCAGCTTCGTTTTCAAAAGTATGTAATCGGGATGGAGAAGATTCTCAGGCGTCCGCAGAGCAACGACACCGCGCATTTGCTCCGCTAGAAGAATCCGCGCAAAGAGACGACAATGGTTCCCGTCAACAATAAGGAGCCACGTTGGGAACCAGTCCAACTCCGAAGCCCGGTCCGAAGCCTGCGAACTCCAAGCCGAAGCTTGGGCTGCGGGCCTGGATGGAGCGCGTGCTGGTGGAGTGCGATCGGGCGGCCACCGGTTTCGACGTCGATGCGGTGCACGATCTTCGAGTGGCGCTGCGGCGCTGCCGTTCGCTGGCCGATGGATTGATGGCCGTCGATCCCGATTCTTCATGGAAGGATATGAAGAAGGCGGGGAGGAAACTCTTCCAGGCGCTGGGCGAGCTGCGCGACATGCAGGTGATGGCGGAGTGGATCGAGAAGCTCGGCGTTGCCAGCGACTCGGCGGCGGCGGGAGACGCGGCGAGCCGCGTCTCTACGGGAAATCAGGGCGATTCGGTGGCAGTTAAGCTGCTCCATCACGTGCACACGCGCGAAGCCGCATGCAAGCAGCACGCCTTCAAAGATCTGCATCAGTTTGACCGCAAGCAATGGCGGCAGTGGTCGAGAACTCTGCCGCAGCGTGCTTCGCGGGTGCGTCCGGGGAGCGTGGTGTATTTGCATCTGGCGCTCGAAAAGTGGACAGCCGCTTACGATCTGCACAAACATGCCCTGCGGACGCGGTCGCAAATTAGCTGGCACGAATTGCGCATCGGCATCAAGCGCTTCCGTTACACGGTGGAAAATTTTCTGCCGCGGCAGAACGCGTTATGGGGCGACGATCTGAAAGAACTGCAGGATCTGCTGGGAGAGGTGCACGATCTGGATGTGCTGTGGGCGACCGCGGTCGAGATTATGGCGTTCCCCGATATGGAAAGCCAGAGCCGCTGGCGCGAAAAATTGAACGTGGAACGCACGAAGAGGATTGAGCGCTATCGCGAGAAGATGGTGGGCCGGCAGTCGCTATGGCGCGTCTGGCGGGCGGAGTTGCCGTCGGGCTCGCAACTGCGTGGCGCGGCGATCAGCCGTCTTCGGGTATGGGCGGGATATCTGGATCCCGATTTTTCGCATTCCCAGCGCGTGGCCCAACTGGCGCTTCTTTTGTACGACGGGTTGAAGAATGCGGGGCTGCTGACGCCGGATGCGGGGGCGTTAAATCTGGACTACGACCCGCGAGCGGTGCTGGAGGCGGCGGCGCTCATGCATGACGTCGGCAAAGCCAAGGGCGAGGCAAATCACCAGAAGGATTCGTACCGCATGATCCGCGGGCTGACGCGGCCTCTCGGTTGGAGTGCGCGAGAACTGGAACTGGCGGCGGTGGTGGCGCGCTATCACCGTGGAGCATTGCCGCGTCCGGGGGGAAAGACCATGCAAGCGCTGGAGCTGCCGGATCGGCCGCTTGCCATGGAGTTGGCCGGCGTTTTGCGTCTGGCCAACGCGCTGGACGTGCGCCATGGGCGCGGTGGGGGCGAAAACGAGAGCGCTCCGCGGCTCGAGGTTAGCCTGCAGGACGGTTGCGTGTTGGTGCGGGCGGCAGGATACTCGGCGCTGGACCGTTCGGCGGAAGGCATTGCAGCGGCGCGACATTTACTGGAAACCCTGCTGCGGCGGCCGGTGCTGGTGCGGGCGCTGCGGAGTTCGGGGGCAAGAAAATCCTCGGGACGTATGCGAATGAGCTAGCGGTTGGGGCGATGCGGAAGATTCAATCTTCGCGGGGTAGCGCCTTCAGATTGTGCGCGACGACTGTGCCGTCCCTCCGGGACTTGAATTATTCCTGCCACTCTTCCCAGCGCTGAACAACTTGCGGAAAAAGTCGGATTGCACGCTGTGCAGCCGGCAGCGTCTAAAGCGGCGATTGATTTTGCTGCACTTACGGCGCGGCTGAAGCCGCGCCCCTTCAAAACAAGATCAAAATCCGAGTTTTTCCGCAAGCTGTGAAGCGCTGGACTAAGCTAGGTCGCCCCTCCGGGGCT
>Ga0208820_1000905_pt1 | contig 18270 bp, 9 predicted proteins | sample June2015DPH_16_5_FD_184713 | JGI IMG/M metagenome (GOLD analysis project Ga0208820, IMG submission 184713) | Peatland microbial communities from SPRUCE experiment site at the Marcell Experimental Forest, Minnesota, USA - June2015DPH_16_40... | ecosystem: Environmental > Terrestrial > Soil >...
ACGGAAAGTAGCTACGCTTTTTCGGGGACTCCGCCCCGAAAAAGTGGCCCCTGCGGGGCAGCTTGCAGTGAGCGATTGCGGTGGCAGACAGGTGACGGTTACGCTCCGAAAGCATGCCCGACCAACTGAGCACCCTCTACGGCGATTTTCTCAACGGCAGTTATGATTGCGTCGATCGTGTGATCCTGAACGCATACTTCACGATGGGGCAGTCGGGCGGAGGCCTGCGCACGTGGTGGCGTGCGCTGTACGGTTCCGATGACAACCTGGACGACAATCATCTGATGCGCATGGCGGGGCGATTCAGCCGCCGTCTGCGAGCCTGGGCCAAGGAAAATAAGATCCCCATGGTGTACAGTTCGCCCGGGGAGCGCAAGCATGACATCGCGTCCGAACATCTCGCCATTCATGAGGTGAAGCCGGGCCTGTTCATGATTCTAGTGTCGAAGGCTCCGGCGCTGGTTTGGGAAGCGCAAATGACAGGTACCGGCAAGCTCGGCCCGCTGGTGCCCAAACAACCATGGCCATACGTCAATCATTATTCGTTTCATATCCTGGACCCGGACTGGGGGCACTTGACGATCAAGATGAGCGGACACCCGCCCTTCGGCGCACAGGTGATGCTGAACGGTCACGAGTACGTGGCCTGTCAGGCGCAAAAAGCCGGAATCGGCTTCCTCCAACAGGACAACTGCTTTACTACTGTCCCCAACGCCGCGGACCTGGCGCAAGTCGCAGATACCTTGTCTCGGGAGGAGATTGCAGGGCGCTTGCTCCAGCTCTGCGAGCGTTGGATTTATACCACCTGCCTCTGTTTTGCTCTCGATCTGGAAGAGCAACAGAGAAGCACCTTTCATTACCAGTACTCCGTGTTCCAGATCGAATACAGCCGCAACCTGCTGTTCCACTCGGGCCGGCAGATGGACGAGATCTTCCAGGCGCTGATTGACCGGACGCGCGGACCATTGAATCTGGATCGTATCAAGACGATCTTCGGCGACAAGAGTCGCCCGCACTATGACAAGCGAAAGAAGAATCCAACCCGATGGGGAGTCGTGGTCGAGAAACCTGCGTATGACGTGACGATCTTCAAGGTCCATTACGGAAAAATGACGTTGAAGATTTATACCAAAGGCGAACGCGTGCTCCGCATCGAAGTCATCGTGCACAACACCAAAGAGTACCGGTGGGGACGCTCCCTGCCGTGTTTTCCGGAGATCGTCATCCGCCTCCGCGGCATTCTGGAGAGATTCTTAAATGCCGTGGGCTGCATGGATGCCTGCTTCGTCAGCGACGACACGATGGAAAATCTTCCCCAGCCTGCACACGTGGGGCAAACCAAGGTCGGTGGAATCGATCTCAACAAGCCCAGAATGCGCCGGGTAGCCAACGCCGTGCTGGCGCTGTCCTCTTCACCCATGGGATTCACGGCTTCGGATCTGGCGGAGAAGGTCCGGGCCATGAGCGGCGAACCCGATTCCGAATATGGGGCGCGCCGCGCCGCCTATGACATCAAGAAACTCCGCGGCAAGGGCATGGTGCGGAAGATCGGAGCCTCGCGCCGCTACGAGACTCTACACGAAGGCCTACGAGCCCTGACTGCTCTGGTGGTCCTGCGCGAAAAGCTAATCCGGCCACTACTCGCTGCCAGCACTCGACCCGAGCCCCACTCCAAACTATCCAATCCGACGCCGATAGATCAGCATTACGAAAACCTCCGCGCCGGCATGCGCGGCCTTTTTATTGAACTTGGGGTGGCCGCTTAAAGATCGACAATTTATTTTTCATCCCTTCGGATAAGAGACTATTGAGCCATGGTTCGCCGTTCGAGACCGAAACGACAAGACCCGTTGCGATCGATCCTCATGCACACGTCGCCCCTTGGAGGGTCGCCAAAAGCGTACCGAGAGTTCGAAATTCACTTCCCTCCGCCAGGCAGTCTGAACCGCAGAGAAATCCCGCCGGCTCTTAGCCCGAAATACGCGACACTTGCCCGTTTTTCGCGATATTAGCTCGCCAACCCTCCAACGATGTGATCGCAGGAGTTTCTAAGGAACGCGTCACTGCGTTATGTGAACTTGTATTACAGTTGCCATCTCCAGCGCATGTAAACTGAGCGCGAGGGAGCCCCATGAAACATATGGGAAAGACGCCGCCCTTTCGTGGGCCCAACGGCGAGATCCTGCCTGGGAGCATCGCCGAAATCGGCTATCAGCGTTTGGGTGGGCTCGATCAATGGGTGATGATCCGGGGCGAGAGCCTCACGAATCCTCCCTTGATCTTTCTGCATGGCGGGCCCGGCTTTTCGGAGATGCGTTTTTTCCGTCACTTCAATGCGCCGCTCGAAAAGAGCTTCACCGTTGTCCACTGGGAACAGCGCGGCACCGGCAAATCATTCGACTGCAAGATCCCCAAATCCTCTATGACAGTCGAGCAGTTCATCGCCGATGTTGCGAACGGGCGAGATGGCTGTAGACTGGGTGCCGTTCTTGAAGTCAAAAAGGAGATTCCGATTCAATGAGTGGATTAAGCGCGGGGACGTTTTTCCAGCATCTGGAACCACTGGATCGGAGCAGCTCAATCTTGCGGATGGTAGCTCATTTAACCATGCGTGCGATTTGCGTGAAGAAATTCACGATTGCAATCTGCGCGACCGTCCTTGCCGTTTCCCCACTTCGTGTTGCCGCACAGGATACTGTAATGAGCGTCGTCTTCCGTCTTGGGCAGTTTGACCGCTCCTCCGAGGAATTTGCTTCTGGGAATCCGACACGGGCGGTTAACTTCGTCATCGCGCAAAGCGACCCCACCAAGGACTGGTTTGCCTGGCAGCCGGCCGTTCTTGCCGCAACGCTCAAGAGCGCTGAAATACCCATCGCCTGCGCGCCCCGCTCGATCTCCTTCTCGCTCGCAGGCGCTCCGGCAGCGCGCTACCGCCTGCATCTTGCGCTGCTGATTGAAAATGCCAGTGTGCCAGCCATGAAGGTCACGATCAACGGCAAGGACGGGAAGTTCTATCTCCATCCACGGCTCGATTACAGCAACGGCGATCAGGGAGACTCTTTCTATCCGGCCTATTCGAGCGCGGATATTGACTTCACCTTCCCCGGCAGTTACCTGCGAATGGGCGCCAACACCATTGCGCTGCAGGCGATCGAAGAGACCACGGAAGCCGTTCCTGACGCTGGCCTCGTTTACGACGCCATCGAACTCGACAGCCAACCCGGAAGAGTGGATTCGCAAACGCCAGCTCTTCGACTGGACCCTACCGTCTTCTACAGGGAGCAGAACAGCGAACTCCTGGAAATCATCGAAGCCTTCCTGAGCCACTCCCAGCCGTTCAAACCGGGAACCAAAGCCGCTCTCACCATCGGCGCGAGAACGTACAGAGCTGATCTAGCTGGCGGTTACGAATTTGGCGAGGAGAAGGCTGAGTTCCAAGTTTACGAATTCTCGTCGCGCACACCGGCGCAACTAACTGTTGAACTCGATGGCCGCAAGCAGCGATTCACGCAAACGATCAACCCCGCCAAGAAGTGGACCCTCTTTCTCGTTCCCCACATCCACGTCGACGTGGGTTACTCCGACTATCAGGCCAAGGTCGCCGCCATCCAGGCCCGCACCCTCGATGAAGCGATGGAGATGACCGCGCGCCATTCTGACTTTCGATTCAGTCTGGACGGCGAGTGGGACCTCGAGCAGTTTCTTTCCACGCACTCCGCCGCGCAGCAGCAACGAGCCATTGAGGCGATCCAAAAGAAACAGCTCTTGGTCCCCGCGCAATACGCCAATCTGCTTACCGGCCTTCCCACGGCCGAGGTGCTTATCCGCTCCCTCTATCCTAGCGCCAACTTCAGCCGCATCCACCAAACGCCATTCGACTACGCCAACATCACCGACGTTCCTTCATATTCCTGGTCCTATGCCTCAATCCTTGCTGCCGCTGGAATCCATACTCTTGCGGGAGGCAGTAACAATTACCGCGCTCCGGTCCTGTTGCAGGGACGCCTGAATGAAAAGTCGCCCATGTGGTGGACGGGGCCCGATGGGGGCAAGGTTCTGCTCTGGTATTCGCGCATCTACCAGCAGATGCAGATGCTTTTTGGACTGCCTCCGGTCGTGCAGGCAGGGCACGAGACGCTGCCGCTGTTTCTCCAAATGTACTCACGGCCTAACTACCGCGCCGATGCGGCGATGATCTATGGAACGCAGGAGGAGAATACCGACCTGTTTCCGCAGCAGGAGGAACTGGTGGAGAAATGGAATCGCATCTATGCCTATCCGCGCCTGCGTTACTCCAGTTTTGCAGAAGCGCTGGAGAATATAGCCGTGCAGTTTGGCAAGGATCTTCCCACGATTCGCGGCGACGGCGGGCCCTATTGGGAGGACGGCGCAGCCTCCGATGCCGCTTACTTGGCCATCGAGCGCCGTGCTGAAGCACGAGCGCAAACGGCCGAGAAACTCGCCACCCTCGTTCCGTTTGTAAATCCTCTGCTCAAAGTGGATGCGGAGGAACTGGGCCGCATGTGGACCGATATGGTGCTGATGGACGAGCACACCTGGGACTCCTACAACAGCGTCGGGGACCCAACCAGCGAGGAGGCCGTCGATCAGCTCAAGGTGAAGGAACAGTTCGCCGTCAATGCCGCAGCACGCGTGGACTTTATCGCCCGGCGCGCGATGGCCAACCTGGCAAATGCCATTCCAGCCGGACAGGGCAGCTTAATCGTCTTCAACAGCCTGAACTGGAAACGCAGCGGACCGGTAGTTATCGACCTCGACAAGGGACAGGAGATTTTAGACCTGAAGGTCGATCAACCAGTACCCTTCGAGATCCTCAGCGTCGGAATCAACTTCAACCGCGTTCGCTTCATCGCCCGGGAAGTGCCCGCGGTCGGCTACAAGGTGTATCGCCTGCAACCGGAGAAGAAGCCCGTCATAGTCACTGGTCAGGAACAGCGCTCCATTCTAGAAAGCCCCTTCTACAAAGTTGTGCTTGACCCGTCAACGTGTGCAATCCGCAGTATCTACGACAAGCAGTTGCAGCGTGAAATAGTGAGCTCTGAGAGTCCGTATCGTTTCGCGGAATACCTCTACGTGACCGGAGGCGACAAGTCCCCCAACACGATCCTCCAATACAGTCACGTTTATCCGAAGCCAGAGTTAGTGGTTCACCCTGCGCGCAACTGCAAAATCGTGTCGGTTCAGCGCACTGCCGACGGAGACGTTGCGCACACGGAAAGCGAAAGCTTCAATACACCTTCCATCCGCGCCGAGATTCGCCTTGATAACCGCGAGAAGAAGATCGAGATACTCGAAGAAGTCGACAAGAAGGAAGTCTTTAGCAAGGAGGCCGCTTACTTTGCTTTTCCGTTTACCGCCGGTCAGCCCCGGTTTCAGTATGAAGTGCAAAATGGCGTGGTCGATCCAGCCACCGACATGTATCCAGGCGCGGGTCATGAGTGGTTCTCCGTGCAGCATTGGGTCTCTGTTGAACAGGATGGACTGTCGGCAAGCGTCCTTCCCCTCGACGCGCCTCTGATCACCTTGGGCGATATTAACCGCGGCACGTGGCCGGAAGAATTCGGCAGGCGTCCCGGAACCGTCTTTTCCTATGTCATGAATAACTACTGGGACACGAACTATCGTGCCGGGCAGGGAGGTCACTTCAGTTTTCATTACGTGATTACAAGCGCCTCTTCCACCAATGCTCAGGATTTGAGCCGCATGGGTTGGGAGGAAGTGACACCACTCGAAACCGATATTGTGACCAGCCAGGACAAGGCCGTCTTGGGCTCCGAGCCGGATGCGCACGCTGTCACTGTCCGCCGCCCCGAATTGCAGCCGAAGGCCAGCTGTTCGCAAGGACTGGACGATAAGCAGCAGAGCTTTGTGGAGATCGACGACCCGAACATCGTGCTCGAAACATTGAAGCCAGCCGAAGACGGGAACGGGACCATCCTCCGCCTTCTCGATCTGGGCGGCACAGAGCGCACAGTGAGTGCGAAGATTCCCTGCCTTCGTCCGGAGCGTGTATGGCAAACCGACGCCGTGGAGCGAGGCCAATCGCCCGTATCGATAGAGGAGAACGGCCAATTCGATTTCACCGTCCACCCAAATGAGATCGTGACGCTGCGACTCATCGGAGGCAGCAAGTAGCTGGTTCTGCCTCGAGAGCATTCTTGTGACTGGCTCAACAGGTGTTCAGTGCTGGCAAAGTGAACCACGCTGGGTGGTCTCCGATGCCCGAACAGAAAGTCGTCATCCTGCCACTGATCGCAAAGACAGAAGGCGTTCGTAAGCGATTGCTGATGAAGAAAGCCTTCGATTTCATTTGTCCGAATCGCAGGGGAATATACCGCGGAGATGTCGCTTTAAGATCGTTCGCCCATCGTTATGGCAAGGGGCTGCAGCCAACACGGCGCCTTTTGCGAGGTTGCCGTCGGCAATGGAACCATGCAATTAACACCCAGACAAATCGACCTCTTAGGTCGGATTCCTTGATGATCAGACAGATCAACTTTCCTGCGGCATGCCTTTGTTGAGGAGCGAGCCGAACGTCTCTACTACTGGGACAGTGATAGAAAACGTGGGACGTCTCGAGTACTCGTACCCTGTCGGAGAAGTCCGCCGGACATTAATTGGCATTGATCAGATGTACAAATATCCGGTTTAAATGCTTAAGATCGTTCGCGAGCAGAACTGATCGCTCACCGCTGCAAACAGCGGCTCGGCAAGTTGCCGCTTCAGTTGTTCGATCAGCTCAAGCTCGGAAGAAGTCGAAGAAGTTGCGGCCGTGGACCCCGATGATGGATAAGCCGCCTCACTCACGATGAGTTCTTAAATAAACGGAGTGGGTTGTGGATTACAAGTGTTTTATGCGGCAGCATCTCCTTCGGCGTTTACTTTGCGGTACCATGGCTTGCTTTTCGTTTTCGCCAAGTCGATTCCACCCAATAATAAGGACAGCTCTTCGTGACTCAAGACTACTTTGCCTTGCGTATCGCCGGACTGCGGCCATGTGAATCGACCTTTGGGTAATCGCTTCGCGCAGATCCACAGCCCACTACCATCCCAGACGAGAAGTTTTAGACGATTACGCTGCGCGTTACAGAACAAGAATAGGTGTCCGCTCAGAGGTTCGCACAACAATCGATCCCGTACGAGTCCGTAGAGCCCGTCGAACCCCTTGCGCATGTCGGTGGCTCCGGCTGCGAGATAAATCCGTGTGGCTGGGCCCAATCCAAACACGACTTACACCCGCTCCAGCACGCTCATCAGGCGTTCAAACGTATGTACATCAAAATCGCGCTGCACTTCGATCCGGCGCCCGCCTGACAACACCACGGCCAGCCCGCAACTCGCTTGCCGCTCCGCCGGCGGTTTCCCGATGGCCAATTCCACTGCTACCAACTTGCCGTCTGAGGGAGCGCTTCTCGTCTTCCTCTTCCACCGCCGCTTCCTCAGATGACGATCCAGCGTGCTGAAGCTCAAACCTCGACTGCGGCAAAACTCGCCCCGCCGCATCCCGCTGCTCACAAACTCTGACACTAACTGCCGAACCTCAGCTCGTGTCCGTCGCCTCCGTGCCGCTACCTGCTGTTCTCCGTTCATCCATCCGCCTTAAACACAGACTTTTCCTATCGAACAGGTGCGTTGCTCAGACGCTTACACTGTAGCGAGATATGCGGCACCAGGCAGGCCTCTCAGCCGTGCCGGTCTTGATGTGTGGCGTTCCACCGAGAAGCCACCACCTGCGATCATCGAATCCGGTAGGCGAACACGCCGGCTTCGCAATCAAACCTGAGTTCACTCTCACTCTTCTTGAAGACGATCTGGCGAAGGATCGTGCCGTTTTCATCTACTGCTTCCACGGTGTGCGGTTGCGGTACACGCCAGGGAAGATCATTCCAACGGAGTCGCACTTGAAACCGTTGGCTCAAGGGTAGCGGCGTCAACAATGTACCCTTTCCATCCTGTGTGAAGCGGAAGGCTCCGTTTGTGGTCACGGCACCAAAGTAAATTAGTTGGTTGCTGGGATTCATGCGTGCGGAGCGTGGATCGGGGGGCCCCGCAGATCCGCGTCTGGGGCTGTGGTGAGGAGGGGGGTCAAAAATAACCGGGCGAGCATTTACGTAGTAACTCGAAGTCGAGCGAGACCATTCCACAACTACGTTCTTCCTGCGCTCGATGGCAGCTTCGATGAGACCGTCCTGGCTAGGAATCCGGGCGATGAAACCGTATTGCGGCAAATCGTGTCCAGATGCGATCCAACTTTCCGTTCCCCGGTTTACCCAAACCTCCCCGCCATTGCCCCATTGGATCTCTTGGCGATGCAGGTTGCCACCCACAAATTCGAAGTGATCCATGCGTTGCAGCGCCAGGCCGCGCATTAGGTCGTGAAGAAGCCAGTAGATTCGCACTGGATCTCGTCCGAACTCGTCCGAGACCATGGCGGGATGACCGGTCATGACCTCAGTGGTGATGTAATCGTCGCTGTACATGCCGTGGGTTCTCTGATCCTGCGATTCCGCGTAGCGTTCGGCATAACCGGCGCCGTGCTGCGCGAAGACATCGTGATATGCGAAGTCAACCCACGGTATCCGCTCAGCGTCGCTGGCATCGACTTGCCAAACATTGCTGTCGGTTCGCTGGGGGCCACCCTCGGTACGCATCTGTGCTGCCGTCGCGCCGTCCAGGTATCCAATGTACTGATCCATCCCGGCCTCTGACAGGATAGGCGCGTTGCCAAGATACTCGCGAATCCAGGAGAAGGATTGTCGCCAAACGTCTCGTGTGGACATGCGGTCGAAGAACTGACCATCGGAAGTGTAGTAATCGTAGGGAGGCTCGGAAGACCATGCGTCGATGTAGTAGGCGTCCGGCGCGAAGCCGGCTTTGATCAACCGAAGATTGCGTTGGACGAACGGCAAGAGGCGGTCCGCCCGTGGATGGTAGGCCTGGGCTTGCTGGGTCGTGTTGAACCAAGCTAGCTGTGGCTTGCGGTCCGCTGTGAAAGCAATGTTGTCGTAGGTGAAACCATCCGAGTCCGGGTAAAAATCAATGTAATTGTCGTGCGGCGCGAAGAGTACACCGTTCTTTTTGCAGACTGCGACTAGATGAAGGAAGTCATCGAAAGTTCCCCATTGAGGGTTGGGGGGATAGATGTCGGGCAAGCGGTAATCGTACCCCCAGTGTTGCCAATTATGAAGGATTACGAGCGAGTCTGTCAGGCCATAACGAAAGGCTTTGCCGAGGGCGATCGTACTTTGATGGTAGCTGTTTCTCCAAAGATCGAAGACAAAGCGGCCTGCTAGACGCGACACCGCGCTGGCGGGTCTAGGATCGTTGAGCTCGCGGAAGCTCTTCACTGCCTCCCAAACATCATGGGTGGGGATGAAACTGAGAATCTGATCGTGCGCGGTGTGAAGTGAATAGGAGCGGAGGTCGGGATCGACACTGACGTGGTCAGGGAACGCGTCCACACCTTGCAGTATCGACATACCATTGGCGAAATCGATCCCAACATAAGAAGTTGCCAGGAAATGGCCATTGGCCGCCAACTCGAATGCTTTCGGGTCTTGAATGACGTTACCAGGGCCAGCGTAGATACGGATGGCGCGTGCGCTCCACGGACCAGCGGCGAGGTCCTCCAAATGGATGTGTGCCCAGGGGCGTGCCTCCGCGTGTTCAATTACAAACCGAGTTCGAAATGCGCCTTTCTCGACCCCAGCTTCTGACACCAGATCAAATGGGCCGGCCCAGCTCTGGAAGCGGTAGCGCATGCGGTAGCGGTCACCGACGGATTCGTCGAGCGTTTCGAGTAAGTGGTTGGCCGACCGAGTGTCTTCCAGAGTATCGCCGAGCACGCGAGCGTTGAAGCCGCGAAAATAGAGTGCCTGGCCGCCCTTCACAAATCCCACGGTTGCATCCAGTAATCCGCGGCTTCCCGGCCACACCCGGACATCGTATCCGCCGACCGTGCCGATCATGCGGGCGATTCCCGGAGGAGGGAACGTGAACGCGGAAAACGGTCGCGCAGTCTGCCGAGGTATCACTGGCTGGGGCTGTACTCCGGCTGGCAGCACGGGTCGCGGGGGATTCGGCAATCTAGCCTCAAGCACAAGAATCGGATGTGCCCGCAGTTGTTTGCCTTGCCATTCAAACTCGGCGAATCCGTGCACGGGGTAATAGGCATTAAAGGTGATCTTGGCCGCAGTTACAGTGAACCGCAATCGCAACTGAGCGTTGGCCTGAACCAAGAACGGGACGGGAGCCGCAGGTTCGGCTTGCCAGCCGTCGATAAGGTGTAGTTGTACTGTTCCTTGCAGCGGCATCTGAGCCGCGTTCACCAAAATGACGGAAATCACCAGTGGCTTATCTGTGATTTGGGCAGGAGCTTCAATTCTCGCGGTTAGAGGGCCAGCTGTGTCAACGGCGGGATGATATGCGAAAGTCGGCGGCACGCAGGCGAGAAGCAGGAAGAACACTCCCCATTGCATACTCGTCGAGCATTTGGTCGACGAAGGTATCTTGAGAAGGATGATCATTGAGTTATTACCCCATGTCGATTCTTTAAAGCCTGGCAAAAATCATGTAGGCCGATCCTGCGTTGGAAAAGACTGCGAGTGGACTTCCATAAGCTATCATATGTTTAATGGTTCTTTGCGCTTTTCTCCCCGCCCACCCCCCATTTGCAAGAGAACAAATTGCGCTACTTGTGCGCTCAATGTGCGACTACTGTGTAATAGAATCAGCATCATAGACATGGCTTCGGCACCCCGGGAGCAGCGAATTGGGGGCGGCGCTTTGGAGGAGGGTTGAATGCTTAGGAGTACGTAAAGATCATATTTATACTTGACTTCTCTTGCTTCTTGTGATTTAGTTTTCTGGGCAAACGCTAGCCAGAAACGCGGCGAGAGGGGGTTTTATGGAGCTGAACTACAGATTGCTAGATGAACATTCTCACATGACCTTGTGGTCTCACCTACGTGGCGGAAACCGCTGGTTCGTACAGTCTCTGGCCATAGTTTTGTCGCTTTTTTTCGTCTCTGTTGCCGCGGCACAAACCTATACCGCCTCTCTGACAGGCGTGGTTACCGACCCGACTGCGGCCGTGATCCCCGATGCGAAGGTCACGCTCAAGGATAACGAGCGAGGTTACGCCTTCATTACCATCACAGATAATGTAGGGCGTTACATTCTGCGTAACTTGACTCCGGGTACCTATACACTGACCATCGTGTCCAAGGGTTTTAAGACATATCTGCATGGCGGGGTTGTTCTGGCGGTGAGTCAAAACGCGTCGATTGATGCCCAGCTTGTGGTGGGTGCAACCGCGGATTCGGTGAACGTAAAAGGGGAGGCACCACTCCTGTCAGCCGAAGATGCTACTACCGGTCAGGTCGTGAGCGGAGCGTTTATCAATAGCCTTCCGTTGCTCGGCCGTGATGTTTACGATCTGGCCTTTCTGGCACCAGGTGTCACTCAGTCAGCGGGGAGTGGCTACGCAAATGGGTTTGGTATCAACTTTATCTCCGACGGCAACCGGAATTCTACTGCGGACGTGATGATCGACGGAGCCAGCACCACGACTCCGGACGCGGATACCGGCATTATGGATGCTGTGATCACGCCTTCCGTGGACGCAGTGCAGGAATTTAAGATAGAGCAGAACAATTACGGCGCGGACAAGGGTCTCGCGGGAGGTACGGTGATCAACGTGGTCACCCGCTCCGGCACCAACACGCTTCATGGCACTTTATTTGAATTCGCGCAGAACACGGTGCTGAACGCCAACAATTGGTTCAATGATCTCAATGGAGTCCCAAAGTCGCCCTCGGGAACTAACGACTTCGGAGGGACGGTGGGTGGCCCCATCCGCAAGGACCGTACGTTCTTCTTCTTCAGTTATGAAGGCCATCGTTCTAACAGCCAGAGTTCGAACACTTGGGGCGTTCCCAGCGCGGCAATGCGTGAGGGTAACTTTAGCGAAATATGTACCGCCGGGTTTTCGGCCTCGGGCATGTGTAATGATCCAAACGGACAATTGTGGGATCCATATTCAAGTACCTATGATGCAAACATTGGCGCTGCTGTGCGGTCCATATTTATTCCCTTCAATAACATAGCAACCTACACGAGTCCTGGCAACCCCAATCTTGACGGCACCGGATATCAGCTTCCAGCGAAGCCGGGCAATCTAATTGATCCCGTGGCCTACAAGATGATGCAGTACTATCCGCTGCCTAACGTCAACGTGGGAACATCAAGCTACAATCGGTTCGCTAACTACTACAGCTCAGGGGACACCAATTCCAGTACGAACCAGTTAAGTCTCAAGATCGACCATCGATTCGGTGGAAACGATACTCTGAGCGGGAACGTTTCGTACATGGCATACAGCAGTTTTGGTCCGATGTGTTGGAACAACGTCATGGACCCGTGTGACCCTGGAAGCGACTCGCTTCACAGGTATCAGCTTTCTCTGAACTATGCTCACACTTTCAACCCTACTACCGTTTTGAACCTGACGGTGGGATATACACGTGCCGGGAGCTACACCCCCGGAAACATCGCTGAGTACCCGAATTTTAATCCGGTGACCGATCTTGGTTTGCCCTCCTACATGATGCGCGCGGGTGTCAGGGCCGCGCCAGCGGTCGAGGTCGATGGCTACTATTGGAGCGGGTCGAATTCTTTTGGAACGCAAACATGGTCAATCTCCAACCAGAATTTTGACAACCGCAGCCTGCAGGCTAGCTTAACCAAGGTGGTGGGTAAGCATGAGTTTAAGTTCGGCGGCGAAACGCGCATTTACCATGTGAATTACCTCCAGTACGGCGCACCCATGGGGATGTTCGATTTTGATTTTTCGGGCAGCTCACAGTATGGCGGATCGGGGGGCGGAGATGCCATGGCCTCGTTCCTGATGAGTACGACTGGTTTGAATAACTGGGGATACTATGAAACGACGACCCATATCGAACCGAGTAGTCAGAGTGTCGCCGGATTTGCTCTGGACAATTTCCATGTGAACCGAAAGCTCACTGTGAATCTTGGTCTGCGCTATGAGGTCGTTCTGCCCGCCACTGAAAAACATAACGATTTGGGTTGGTTAGACCCAAATGTCACATCGGCACTCCAAGTTCCGGGTTTGCCGGAATTGAAAGGTGGGTTCGAGTTTGCCAACAGCAAGGAGCGCTCGGCATACAATCTGGATCCCCATAACTTCGGACCGCGCTTCGGTTTTGCTTATCGGGTCAGGCCCAACATGGTCTTGCGCGGTGGCTATGGCATCTATTATTCAATCAACCATGACAAGGCATCCGGTATTACGGGCGGTGGATACACGGGGTATGACGAGATAACGAATTGGTACACGACCTATCAGAACGACGGTGCCACGCCCTGGGCGCGATTGAGCGATCCCTGGCCCAACACTGGGCCCTCCTTGCCGCCTGGAAATTCGCAGGGGCTGTGGACAGGTATCGGAAATGTGGCGAATGACCCGATTCGAAGCTGGGGAATTTCGCCGCTGATTCAGACTTGGAGCTTTGGCATTCAGTATCAACTGCCCGGCGGCATCTTGGTAGATACGACCTACCTTGGAACCCGGGGCGAACACCTGTATTTCGGCGGCGCCGAGAACCTGAATCATTTGGGGTCTGGGGTTGAATCTCTTTCCTCCTCGCAGATTGCTGCCCTGTTGACCTACGTTCCCAATCCGTTTTACGGCCACATCACAGACCCAACGGCTCCTCTCTCTTCACCTACGGTCCAACAGTACCAGCTGGACCTGCCCTACCCGCAGTTCACGGAGTTCAGCGGCGCCTATTCCGGGAGACCGATTGCGACTTCCAATTACAACGCCTTCCAGGTGCGACTGGAAAAGCGCATGAACAAGGGACTGCAATTTCTCGTTACGTATACGAATTCCAAGTCAATCGACAATTCCTCCGTGGTCAGCAATAATACGGCGTGGTTAGGAGGATTCGTCAGTCTGCAGGATCCCAACAAGCCGAACGCGGAGCGCTCGCTGTCACAGTTCAATATCCCCCAAGTGTTGCAGTTTACCTATGTCTATCAGTTGCCATGGGGCCGTGGCAAGACGTGGGGCAATGGTTGGAATCATCTGGAGAACGGGCTTTTGGGAGGCTGGCAGACCAACGGTATCTGGCGCTTCGACAATGGCATGCCGATCGCTCTGACCCTCACGGGTGGCCAGAGCCTGCCCACATACGGGGGGCAAAGACCAGACCTCTTGGCGCCTTTAACGAGGAACCATGGTTCCGATTGGCTGATGCAATATTTTGCCAATCCCCAAGATGCGGTTGTTCCTGCGCCCTTCACCTTGGGGAACGCACCGCGAACACTTTCTAATATTCGGGCGCCCGGCACGAACACGGCCTCTCTGTCGTTGTTCAAGGAGTTCCAGCTTGACGAGATCCGGGGCAGCCACCTGGAGTTCCGAATCGAGGCCTTTAACGCGTTCAACCATCCACAATTCGCGGCGCCGGATGGCTCGGTGAACGACGGGACGTTCGGCCTGGTCACTGGGCAGGCAAACTCGCCGCGGCAAGTCCAGGTAGCCGTGAAGTTTTATTGGTGAGAAAACACCAACAGGGTATTTGCTGAAATTTCCGAACCCACGGCGATCGTATGAATTCATCGCCGTCCACCTGTGTCCACACAGGGCAAGGGGTGTTTCCATGCGCATTTCACGGTTGCTTCTCCTGGCTGCAATTGGCGTGTTCGCTACCGAGGCACAATCTCAGATTGGACTTTCCGACCCGGAGGCGGCAGCGCTGAAACGGCTATCACCTTCGGCACAGAACGTGGTGCTACAGCTTGCACAGATGACCCGTCTGTCTGTGGATGAGTGGAGTGTCCATCTCGGCGACATTCCCCACGGAGAGGCTGTGGACCTTGACGACTCTGGTTGGGAGAAGGTGAAGGGGCCCTGGCACGGAACGACAGACGCAGTATGGTTTCGATGCTGGATTGAAGTACCAAAGACGCTGCATAGATATGACATTACCGGCGCAAGAATCTGGATCCGCTTTCATGTCGATTCCTCGGGAATGGGTTCGCAAATTCTATATTTCAACGGACGGCGGGTAGCGCTCGGCGAAGACCTGGAGCCGGTCACCTTGTCCGAGCAAGCAAGACCTTGGGAAAAGATACTGGTTGCCCTGAGGCTGCCGCACACGGTTGAGCCGAAGCGCTCCGATGGCGCCGACGTAACAGTGGAGCCAGTTCCCGGGCGGCCAAGTCCGGAACTTCTGTGGAAGGAGATTCTGGCGGCTGCGGACCTGGCGTCAGCAGCGGGGATCTCAGATTCGTTGCAGGAACAGATCGAGGCAGCTGCCTGTGCCGTGGACTTGAATGCTCTGCAGCAAGGGAATCAGAAGGCTTTTGATGCATCGCTGGTGAAGGCGCAGGCTCAGCTAGAGCCGCTGGACCCGCCGCTGAGGAAATTGTTGGTGCAGTTGGCTGGGAATTCGCATATCGACGCTGCCTGGTTTTGGCCGTGGACAGAGACCGTCGATGTAGTCCATCGCACATTCGAGACTGCGGTCCAGCTAATGAATGAGTATCCGAAATACACCTTCACGCAGTCGGCTGCACAATACAGCGAGTGGATGGAGCAGAGATATCCCTCCTTGGAGAAGAGAATCGCTGAACGGGTGAAAGAAAACCGCTGGGAAATCGTCGGAGGGATGTGGGTTGAGCCGGACTTGAACATGCCGGACGGCGAGTCCCTGGTGCGGCAGCTTCTGGTGGGGAAGCGCTATTTCAAACAAAAATTGGGCGTGGATGTGCGGATCGGCTGGAATCCGGATTCCTTCGGCTACAACTGGCAATTGCCCCAGATCTACAAGAAGTCCGGGATGAATTATTTCGTGACCCAGAAAATGAGCTGGAATGAAACCAACAAGCTGCCGTTAAAGCTTTTCTGGTGGCAATCTCCAGATGGCAGCCGGGTGCTGACGTATTTCCCGAGTAGCTATGAGGGAACCATTGATCCAGTGCAGATTGCGGATGACTTTGAGAAAGCCCGATCGCTGAATCCGGGAACGTTCGAGACCCTGCATCTTTTTGGCGTGGGCGATCATGGAGGCGGACCGACACGAGCAATGTTGGATCGAGGTTTGCGGTGGACCGATCCTAATGTGGTTTTTCCCAAGTTAAGGTTTGGGGTAACGCAGGAATTTTTCTCCGATGTGGAAGCCAAGGTTGACTCGGACCATGCTCCGGTCTGGAACTACAAATTCCTGGGGGCTGGGCACTGGCAACTGCCGACACCGCCGGAGGGCAAAATCGCAATTCCGGTGTGGAAGGATGAACTGTATCTCGAATTTCACCGCGGAGTTTTTACCACGCATGCTAAGCACAAACAAAACATGCGCGAAAACGAAGAACAGTTACTCAACGCGGAGAAATTTGCTTCGCTCGCCTGGCTCAAAGGCACGCCTTATCCAGGGACAGAATTCACGGACGCTTGGAAGAAGGTCTTATTCAGCCAGTTTCATGATCTAGCCGCCGGAACCGGCATCGGAGTCATTTATCAGGACGCACAGCATGATTACGATATGGTTCGCTTGACCAGCGAGCAAGCGGACTTGAAATCATTTCGCACGCTTGCAAGCTATGTGAATACGAAGTCTTCCGGAGGGGTGGGTGTTCCGGTGATGGTTTGGAACCCACTTGCCTGGCAGAGAACGGACTTGGTAGCTCTGGATGTGCAGTTGCCGGAGGCTCCCAAGAACGGCATTACAGTTTTGGATGGGCAAGGAAAGGCACAGCTCGCGCAGGTGCTTTCGACGGACTCCACTACGAATGTCTATCGCTTGTTGGTCAAGGCGGAGGATGTGCCGTCGCTGGGATACAAGGTACTGCAGGTCACGCCGGGGACGCGTGCAGTCGAAAGCGATCTGAAAGCAGGCGGGTTCACGCTGGAAAATGGGGCTTTGCGTGTAGTCGTGAACCCGCGAACCGGTTGCATTACCAGTCTTTACGACAAGCGTTCACATTTCGAATCGCTGGCAGCTGGCGGCTGCGGCAATGAGCTCGTCGCTTTCAAGGATCTTCCTAGGGATCTCGCGGTCGACGCATGGAATATCGACGCGGATTTCGACAAAGAGTTCACGAGACTCGATACAGCAGAATCTGTAAAACTTCTGGAGCAAGGGCCGTTGCGCGCGACTGTCCGCATAACTCGCACCTGGCAGAGTTCGAGATTTGTTCAGGACATCAGCTTGTACGCGGGAATCGATCGTGTGGACGTGGTCAACGACATCGATTGGCACGAAACCCATGTCCTACTCAAGGCGGTTTTTCCGCTGGCAGCCTCCAGCAAAGAAGCAACCTATGAGATTCCCTACGGCACAATCACCCGTCCAACTACACGCGACAATAGTTGGGAGGCGGCGAGGTTTGAAGTGCCGGCATTGCGTTGGGCTGACTTGGGAGACGGCAAGCACGGTCTTAGTGTAATTAATGAATCCAAGTACGGTTATGACGGCATAGGAAACTTATTACGGCTCTCCTTGTTGCGATCTCCTGTTTTTCCTGATCCCGAAGCCGATCGCGGACATCATCACTTCGGTTATTCGCTCTATCCGCACGCGGGAGACTGGAAGCAGGCACTGACGGTGCGGAAGGGATATGAGTTCAATTACAAACTACAGGCCAAACAGGTGCAAGCCCACGACGGGCAATTGCCCGCGGAGCACTCCTACGTTGGTATTCCCCAGGAAAATGTTGTGCTGACTGCCGTGAAGAAAGCCGAGGATGGCAACAGCGTGCTGCTACGATTTTATGAATGGATGGGACGCGGCGGCGATGTGCAGATCAACGTTCCGACGGGGGCCAGCTCCGCGATCGTGACGAACCTCATGGAAGAACCCCAAGGTACTTCCTTGCCTGTTACAGATAACAAAGTCACCGTCCCGGTGCATCCGTTTGAGATTGTTTCTGTTCGTGTGGACTACCCACAGCACGATCCGAATCGGCAATCGCAGTGAAGGGGGCTTCGATCCCTGAGACTCCAAAGGCAGATTCTTTCGCAACCCGCTAACCCTAATTTCTCAACAAAAAAATAAAAAGGCTGTCGTTTCGTGGCATAACAGCTATAGCGAGTAGTAATTAGGCCAACGAAGGGAGACAGCCCTATGACAACAGAGTGTAACCAAGAACCGTTTCCATTTCATCCCCTAAATCAGCGAGAAGTCCGCGGGCAGTTTGACGGCGGAGCCATCACCAGTGACG
>Ga0208820_1000910_pt1 | contig 18214 bp, 16 predicted proteins | sample June2015DPH_16_5_FD_184713 | JGI IMG/M metagenome (GOLD analysis project Ga0208820, IMG submission 184713) | Peatland microbial communities from SPRUCE experiment site at the Marcell Experimental Forest, Minnesota, USA - June2015DPH_16_40... | ecosystem: Environmental > Terrestrial > Soil >...
AGCGGATGTACCTCCCAAATGAGTGCGATCGCCGCGGCCAGCCAGACGGCCGCCGCGCCGAATCGGTCACGAAGCTTCTCCCCCTCAAATGTCCTGCACAGGATTCCAAACAGCGCCAGCGCGGCCAACAGATGAACCGTCAGGTTGAACGCGTGGTAGCCCCGGACATTCAGTCCGCCCAACGCATAGTTCAGGGCCAGGGTCAGACAAACCACCGGGCGCCCATTGACCGCCGAATATGGGGGTGCAGACATGGCTTCGCGGATCGGCCACAAATGACGGATGTGCGGATTCCCAGGGATGGAAGTCACGTCGTCAAAAATGAATGGCCCCTGAAAGCTGTTGTGATACGCCCAAAGGCCAGCAGCTATCACCAACAGCGGGATGAACTGACGCGGTTTCAACAGTCCACAAGTTTATCCGAGCTTGCCATGCGCGACCAGCCCTGACTTCCGAAGTCGGGGCCAGTGTTTACTAATTGTAAACCCCGCGCGTTCAAACTCCCAAGCCAGCGCATTGTATCAAGGTCGCGTTGACCTGCCAACTCGACAAACGCGCGGTAAGCATGTCCGCCATGATTATCGTCGAGTCCCATCTCGGTTTCGCTGACCATCCGGGTTTACCCGGCAAAGCGGGTCAGTTCGATGGCCCGCCGGTGGCACGGGCGGGTCTCGCTATCAACAGGAGGGGGAGCGCTTGCCCGGTACGAAAACTTGCCGTAAAATTACCGCGACGTGAGCTGGCGAGAGTTCGGATGAACAGTTCCATCGTGCATTGCCTGCGGCGAGTTGCAGCGGTTTCGTCACTGCTGCCGATGCTGGGAACTGCGACCGCGGCATGCGCCGCCATAACCAACGCCAGTTTTGCCGCCTCTCTTACGTCTGGCTCTCTAAGCGGGGTGCAATTCACCGTTTCCTACAGTTACGACAACTCGGGCATCACGGGCGGGTCTGGAGATTACTTGCCCTTGCAGTCTTTTGACTTCGATCTGCTCGGCACCCATTTTTCCAAAGACGATATTTATCAAGGCGGCCAAGTGATTTTTCACTACGGCATCTTGTACAATGTGACGGCGGCTTTCGATCCATACATTTCGGGGGCGCCCACGAACGCTCCGCTCAATAGCATCGCCTTTGGCTTTGGAGGACCGGGGATCATCGGGTATGTAGACAAGCAGGGACAGTACGGCAGCGGCGCGTTTTCCCTCATTAGCAGCAACATCATTCCGCAGATTGTGTCGGTCTCAATCGTCGGGAGCGACCGGCAACTCGTCTTCACAACGACCAATCACCTCAACTACGTCGTGGAGTACACCACCGACCTGGTCCCCACCAACTGGATTTCACTCACCAATCTGACCGCCACGGGAACGACCACCACCGTTGCAGATCCGGATGCTGCATCACCGTCCCAGCGATTTTATCGCGTGGGGTTGGTGCCGTAGGGCAGATTGGTGGCGTGCCACGGAGCGGGTCCCCGCTCTGGAGGCTTGGCGAGTCGTGCGGTTTAAACTTCCCAGGTCCACCCCTCACTGAACGGCCCGCACTCGCGCCAGGTTCCTTTGAGCTTGGACCAAATCGGGCTTGATCCGCAACGCCTGCTCCCAATGACTAATCGCCTCCGGCACCCTGCCCAGCCGGAGTAACGCGACCCCCAAATTGTAGTGCGCCTCGGCGTAATCGGGCTTGAGACGCAGCGCTTCTTCGTAATGCCCGATCGCCTCCGGCACCTGCCCCAGTTGGACTGACGCGATCCCCAGGTTGTTGTAAGCTTCGGGGTAATCGGGCCTGAGACGCAGCGCTCCTTCGTAATGTCCGATCGCCTCCGGCAGCCTGCCCTGTCTCATCAAGGCGACCCCCAGGTTATTGTGTGCCTCAGCATAATTTGCTCTGATCCGCAGCGCCTGTTCGTAATGCCCGATCGCCTCCGGCAGCCTGCCCTGCTTCATCAAGGCGGCTCCCAGGTTGTTTTGTGGCTCAGCATTATCGGGTTGGATCCGTAACGCCTGTTCGTAATGCCCGATCGCCTCCGGCACCTGGCCTGCTTGAAACAAAGCCTTCCCCAGGTTGTTGTGTGCCCGAGGGTTGTCGGGACATTTCTCCACAGTGTCTTGCCAAATGGTCAGTTCCGAGTTGTAGTCCCGATTGCGTTGGATGGTCAGGAAGGTAAACAGCACCACCACGGACCCACCGGCTAGGCATCCGAGCACGACGCCCTGCTGTTTGTTCAACAGCCGTTTCCCAATCTCGAATGCGCCGACCACGGCCATCGCAACCACCGCGGCCAGCGAGAGGTACATGCGATGTTCGTACATGGGGCTGTCAAGGGGAAGGAAACTCGATGTGGGCGCAAGGATCAGGAAGAACCACGCGCTGATGAATCCCCAAACGGAGTTGACTTTCCATGCCCATAGAGTCGCCGCTAGCAAGATTACCATCCCCAGCGCCAGCGGCAAAATGCTCGGCCATGTCGTTGCGATTAACCCGTAGTAGTCAAAACATAACGGGTGCGGCCATACGGACAGTTGCAAATAATGGAAAATTACCCCCGGCTGGGTCAGCAGGTACTCCCCACAACCGAGGCGAATATACGGATTCCGGGATGCGTTGCCAAAAGTTCCAGCCGAGGCCACGAGGTAACCGAGCAAGACCCAAGTGGCCGCCAGCGCTGCCAAAAGCCACCCATGTCGTCGCCAAGCAACTCGAAACGACCCGGAAACAAACGTGCGATCGTACAGCAGTACCATCAACGGCGCAGAAACCATCACCTCTTTGCAGGCCATGCCCAACGCGCAGGCCGTCACGCACAGGCCGTACCACAGGCGTGGTCGTTCTGAGACTGTCCCGCGGATGAAGCAGTACAGCGTCAGCAAGTAAAACAGGCCCATCATTGACTCGCAGCGCTGGATGATGTAGGTCACCGATTCGGTCTGCAACGGATGAACGATCCAGAGTACCGCCGTGATTAGTGCCAATCCGTTTGCAGCGGCACCGAAACGCTCACGAAGCCTCGGCTGCAACAGCGTTCGCCGCACGATGCCGAAGAGGGTCAGACCGGCCAGAATGTGAACAACCAAATTCAGCGCGTGATAGCCCCACACGCGGGTACCGCCAACGGCGTAGTTGACAGCCAGGGAGAGGTTGATGATCGGACGCCCGGTGATGCCAGACCAGCGCGGCGGCGACAAAGCCTCCCCGATTGGCCAGAGATGGCGGATTGTGCGGTTTTCGAGAATGCTAGCTTCATCGTCAAAAATGAACGGCCCCTGAAAGCTGTTGTGATACGCCCAAACGCCGGCGGCGATGATCAATACGGGGATGAACTGACGCAATTTCAACAGCCCAAGAGTTTATCCGAGCCTGCCACGCGCGACCAGTCTTTACTGCGCTACGCCTCTCCCCAGGTGCGACTCGATGCTTGGGCGACATCGCTTCAAATCCTCTGGGATGGACAAACCTGCGACATTAGTGCACCATCAAGGCCACTCTTGGACTCACGTACCGCCATGGTTCGAAGAATGCAATCGGTCGTATAAGCAACCGGTCAGGGGGCGTGGATTGTGATAACAACATCGAAATCATCGAAGGCCACCGCGTTTGCGCTGGGGCAACACAGAAAATGGACCGCGAATAATCCGGGCTTTGCAACCGTACACGAGTTGGCGGCGGCCATCCGCGAGCGTCGCGTCTCGGCGGTCGAGGTGCTGGAAGCACACCTTGCACGCATTGCCCGGTACAACCCCGCACTGAACGCGATTGTCACACTGAACCAGGAAGGGGCACGTGCCCGAGCCCGGGAAGCGGATGCAGCCCTGGCGCGAGGCCAGGTGTGGGGGCCTTTGCATGGTGTGCCGGTGACCATCAAGGATTCTTTCTCCACCGCTGGTATACGGACGACCAGCGGCTTTCCACCGTTGGCGAATTATATCCCCGACTCGGACGCCACCGTGGTTGCGCGACTTCGCGCGGCCGGCGCGATTGTGCTCGGGAAGACCAATCTCCCGTTGCTCGTGCATGGGTTCCAGACCGATAATCCGGTGTTTGGTCGAACGAACAACCCGTGGAACCTCGCGCGAACGCCGGGCGGTTCGACGGGTGGCGGTGCCGCTGCCGTCGCAGCCGGTTTGTCTCCACTTGAAGTGGGTAGTGACTACGGCGGTTCCGTGCGTATTCCGGCGCATTTCTGCGGCATCTACTCACTCAAGCCGACGGACAATCGTATACCACTTACCGGTCACATTCCGGAACTTCCCGGCCGTCGAGGCGTGCGACATGTGGCCACGCCGGGTCCTCTGGCTCGCTGTGTGCAGGATCTGACGCTGGCGCTGCAAGTGATGGCGGGTCCCGATCCTTGGTATCCCGATGTTCCGCCAGTGGCGCTGACGCCGGTTTCGGAACCATCTTGGAATGGTCTGCGCGTGGCTTGGATTGACGATTTTGGCGGGATCGCGACAACCCGCGAGACGCAAGCTGCGCTCGCAAAGTTGGTGGCTGCCTTGCAGGAACGAGGCTGTACTGTCGTGCGGCGTCTCCCGGACAATTTCGATTTTCCGGGGATTTGGGAGACCTATGGTGAGCTGCGCCAGTGCGAAGTCGGCGGCGCGATGCCGCCGGAGATGGAACAAGAGTGCGCGGCGAACTTCGGAGTAAGCGCCCAATCCGACGATCCCGAGGTGCGCGGGATGGCAAGGAGGTTGAATGCCAGCCTGCGCCAGTACACCGCCACACTGGCGAAACGAGATGCCTACATTGCGGGGGTGGAGCAGTTCTTTGAAGCGTGGGATGTACTGCTGTGCCCGGTCACCGTCGGTCCGGCATTCCCGCATTGCGCTCCTGGCACGCCGATAGCGGTGGACGAAGGTCATGTCCCGTATCGATTGGGAGGCACGGGTTATACCAGCCCATTCAACTTAACGGGCAACCCGGTGGTTGTGCTGCCCCTGACCCGCTCAAATGAAGGACTGCCGATTGGCCTACAGTTGGTTGGCCGACGCTGGGGAGAAATGAAACTGTTGGCCGTCGCCGAGCGTATCGCCGAGCTGACGATTCCATTTGATTGTCCCCCGGGATACTGATCCGGTTTTCGGTAATCGGTGGCGGCAGTAACAGCAATGCAGTTCCACGGTAAGAGAATTGGGAGGATGGACACAGTGCAAACATTCGCGTTCGCAATCACTGCATTTCTAATGGGGGCGATACTCTCCGTGTACTTGCCCATGAACAGTTCGGTTTCCCGACACATCGGCTCCTCCATGGCTGCGTCGGCAGTCTTCTTCGTCGTGGCCACCGTCACTTCCATTATGATCATGATGTTCGCAGGGGAGTATCACGCGCTGGCCAGAATCAAGAGCGTGCCTGTTTCTCTATACATTGCGGGCGTGATCAGTGCTTTCTTCATTGTTGGGACCACGTTCCTAATCCCCAAGGTGGGCGCAAGAACGTTTTTCATCCTGCTGGTTTCCGGGCAAATCCTGATGGCGATGGTCATCAGTCATTTCGGCGTCCTGGAATCCCCGCAGGATCCGATCACCCTGAAGAAGACGGTTGGAGCAATTCTGGTAATTGCCGGGGCGTGTCTATCGGCGCGTTAGCCCACGACAAGGTTCTATTTCTTTGCCGCAGCTTTGGTGTGGAACTTGTACGCGTCGGGATGTCCGGCAAAACAAAGCCCCATGGTCGATCCCTTCACGTCTTCGTAGGAGACGCCCTGTAACTCCAGGGCGATTTTCTCCGCGGTAAGTGGCATGGTCTTGATTCGCCGGCCAAGCGCATCTTCCACCGCGTTGGCCACCATCGCCGCCGCTGGAATCATCGTGTGTTCGGCAGTCCCGCGGGCCCCGAATGGCCCATCGGGTTGCGGCACCTCGACGATAATCGGAACAATCTCCTCCGGCACATCCATGGAGGTCGGAATCTTGTAATCCGTAAAGTTGGCGTTGACCAATTTGCCCTTCAGGTCGTAGCGGATGTCCTCGTACAACACCGTCGCCAATCCTTGAACGACACCGCCAACAATCTGACTTTTCACAAGGCGTGGATTGATCGCCTTGCCCGCGTCCACCGCCAGTACAGCTTTGAGCACGCGCGCCTTGCCGGTCTTCTTATCAATCTCCAGGGTCACAGCCGCGGCGCCCACCGTGTAGTGCACGTTGGGATGTCCCCCCTGACTCGTCTCCGGGTCGCTCAATGCCGAGGTGAACTCGGGCATGAACATGCCACTGCCGAGAATCGGCCCCCCGAGGAAGTTCCCGCGCTTCATCTGGATGCCGTTGATGACAAAATCGCGGAGGGGCAACTCGAAGTCCGCGCGTTCACGGGACTTCACCCGCTCATTTTCAAGATACAACGTGTCGCGAGACAGACCGTGTGCCCGCTCGACAACTTCAAACATCTTGGCGCGTACGTCGAGAGCCGCGGCTTTCACGGCATTCCCGCAACCCCACGTCACGTGAGAGCCGACGGTCTGCCATTCGTATGGATTGCGGTCGGTGTCGGGTAACTCCACACGAATCTTCTCGACCGGCACGGTGAGGATCTCGGCGGCAATTTGCGCCATCACGGTCAACAGACCCTGTCCAATTTCCATCCCAGAGATCGTGATGTTCAAGCTCGCGTCCTCGTTGAACTTGATGAAGGCACAGGACGCAGCGTTGGGCGGCATGGCCGGTGCCTTCCAGAAGCACGCGAACCCCTTGCCGATGACCTTGTTGGGGTTTTTGGAAACCTCCTTCTTTCCCCAGCCAATTTCCGCCGCCACTCGGTCGATCGATTCGAGGAGGCCGCTCGGATTCATCTTCGCGCCGTATGCCAGCGTGTCGCCTTCGCGGATGGCGTTCTTCTTCCGGAACTTGACCGGATCCATGCCAAGTTTGTGTGCCATCCGGGTCATGTGAGATTCCAACCCAAAATGGAATTCCGAATAGCCAAAACCACGATACGGGCCACCCGGTGGAAGGTTCGTGTAGACGCAGACAGAATCGATTTTCACATTCGGGATGCGGTACGGTCCCGTGGCGGACAGCCCAACCGCATTCACCACATTGGCGCCGTATTCGACGTAACCGCCGGCATCCCAATGCAACGTATGCTCAATCGCCGTGAGGGTGCCGTCCTTCTTCGCGCCCAGCTTGATGCGCGCGATCACGCCCTGTCGTTGATAGGTGTTGTAAAACTCCTGGGCGCGCGACCAACGAACCTTGACGGGGTGGCCTTTCACCATTATCGCCAACGCTGCGCCGATGATTTCCATTGACACGCCGGCCTTGCCGCCAAACCCGCCGCCGACGTAGGGCGTCACCACGCGGATATTCTGGTGAGACAACCCCAGCGGCGCGAGCGCCTGCGCCAGCACGTGCCGTTGCGTATATGGCGACTGGGATGCCGACCACAGCGTAAGTCGTCCAGACAAATCGTACAAACCGACAACGACATGGGGTTCGATCGCGCAATGGGCGTAGCGGGGGACCGTGTAGGTGTCTTCCAGAATGACATCGGCCTCCGCGAACCCTTTCTCGATGTCCCCCTTTCTGGTTTTACGCCAGTGGGCGATATTCGTGCCCGCCCGCGGGAAAAACCACGGACAGCGGGTGTAATTGCCAAGGTCCGGGTGTACCAACACCGCGTCATCCCGCAACGCTTTGGTGAGGTCGAGGACAGGCTCGAGTTCCTCGTAGACAACTTTCACGAGCTTGGCCGCGCGCTTGGCGGTTTTCGCGTCGCGCGCAATCACCGCGGCAACCTGTTCGCCAACGAACCGAACACGATCGGTCGGAAAACTGAACCGATCCTGCATGTACAATCCGAAGCGGTAGGGAAAATCCTTGCCGGTGACCACACGCACAACGCCGGGGACCTTCTCGGCGGCGGATGTATCAATACTCTTGATCAACGCGTGTGCGTAAGGGGTTTCGACAATTTCCGCGTGAAGCAGTCGTGCGCCGAAATCGATGTCATCCACATACGTGGCCGCCCCTGTGATCTTCTCCAACCCGTCGATGCGTTCGGGTGATTGGCCAACGAATTTGAGCTGATTCATGCGCGTCTCCCCGCTTTCTTGCCAACCGCGACAATGGCGTCAATGACCGGCTGATAACCGGTGCAACGGCACAGATTGCCCGAAATGGCCTCTTTGACTTCCTCCGTATTCGGGCTTGGATTCTTGCCAAGTAACTCCGTTGCAGAAAGGACCATGCCCGGCGCGCAATATCCGCATTGGAACGAGTTGTGTTTGAGCAGAGATTGTTGCACGGGCGTCAGGCCAGACTGAGTCAATCCTTCAAGTGTTGTGATCTCGTGTCCATCAGCTTCAATGGCGAGAATCAGGCAGGTGCGAACGGTCTTGCCATCGAGGAGGACCGTGCAGGCTCCGCAGTCGCCGCGTTCGCAACCGATCTTCGGGCTCTTGACTCCCAATGCGTCTCGCAACACATCCAGAAGGATGTCGTTTGGCTCAACGTAGAGGCTGCGGGTCTCGTCGTTGAGTTTCAAGGTGATCCGTTTCCTCATGGTCGCCTCCTATATCACGCTGGTGCCATACGCCGGGCCCGAGTCCGTCAGTCGCGCGACGGCGGCACGAAGGCCTCGCTCCAACATCACGCCCACCATGTACATTCGATATTCCTTGGTCGAGCGGATATCAGTGATCGGCGCAATTTCCTCCGGCACGAGTCGGACGGCTGCTCCAATCAAATCATCTGACAACTCACGGCCGGCCAGTAGCGCCTCAATCTTCTCCCCGCGAATCGGACGCGGGGCTACGGACCCGAAGGAGATTCGGTACTGGTTGTCGGCAAACGCGAGCACCGTCACACTGGCTTGGGCGAGGTCTTCGCCTTCGTACCGGCGCAATTTGACAAAGCAGGCGGCGTGCTTCTTCTTGGGTAGGGGCACTGCCACTCCCGTCGCAATCTCACCACGTTTCAGAACAGTCTTGCGCGGACCGAGGAACCAATCGCCCAGTGCCACTTTCCGCCGGCCCGATGGGCCGGCAACCAGCACTGCGGCATCATACACCAGGAGAATCGGACCGCTGTCGCAACATGGCACTGCTGAGCAGATGTTTCCGACCATCGTGGCCCGATTGCGAATCCCCACCGATGCGACCCAGCCGGTCATTTCCCGTATCACGGGAAACTTCTTCGCCACCACCGTGGAATCCCGCAGGTCGCTGAACGTGACCAGGGCGCCGATGGTGAGGACGCCGTTCTTGAATTCAATCTTGTCCAGGCCGGAGACGCCTTTAATGTCCACGACCGCGTCGGGCGCCACCATATTCTCGGCAATCAGGGTGATCAGGTCCGTCCCGCCGGCGAGGATGCGGGCGCGCGTTCCGTAGCGCGCCAGCGTTTTGACCGCTTCGCGCAGCGTGCCGGGCTTCACATAATCAAATTCGTGCGCGATTGCCATGGTGACCTCCTTATTTCGGCGGGAGCAGGGCCACGACGCGCCCCATCGCGGATTCCATTTCGATGCCGCGCAACGGGAAGAACCCGATCCAGCACCGCTGGTTGCTGAGTTTGTCGATCTCGCCGCCGATGTTCTCGGCGTGGACGAGTCGTTTCGGGAACAACTTAATGTGCATGACCTGGTAATACTCGTCCGGCGGAAACATCTCATCCCAACTCTTGTGGTATCTGGCTTTCAGTTTTTTCTCGGCCTCGGCAAACCGGGCGGGATGCCAGTTGCGAATGATGGTGTTCATCGGATGGTCAGCGCTCCCGCAGTCAAGGCCGATCCATTTGAGCTTCATGTCCAATGCCCATTGGTGAAACCCGGGGCCGGGGCCCGGATGTTTCACAAAATAGCGCAGCTCATCGGATTGTCTCTGGTCCCACGCATAGCGGTGGTAGCCGGTGTTGATGATCAGAATGTCACCCTTCTTGACGTCGACGTTCTTGGTGATTGTTTCCGGCGAATAGAGATCGTAGTCACCCACGTCCCTGGAAATATCCGCGACCACACCGGGCCCAATCCACTCTTCGATTGGCACCTGACCGATCGAGCGTCCGCTGGCGTGAAAATGAATCTCGCCGTCCATGTGCGTGCCAACATGATTGCTGGTCGTGATGATCTGGCCGTTGGCGCCCTGTCCCATGTGCGCCCCGGCGATGCGCTTGAAATATTGGATCCCCAGGGGCATGTAGCTCGGCCACGGCGGCGTATGGATGCTCAGCGGCTGCGTCAGGTCATACACCCGGACCTTGTCCATGAACTGCAAGAACTGGTTGGTATTCATCGGCTCTCTTTCATTTTCTGGTTAGATGCTTGGCAAGCCCTTCAAAAGCCTTCCTAAACGGTTCGACGGGGGCATTCAACACGCCGGCACCGATCTGGCCGACACCCGGCTCCTTGTGAGCGACACCCGTGTCGATGAATGGCAGAATGTTCTTCTCGACGACCTTGATTGCATCAATTCCTGTCGGCGTGCCACGGAAGTTCAAATACGGAATCTGATAGGTATTGTTTTCGCCGGCGGTGATCTCATACATCTGCCGTGTGTATCGAATCGCATCGTCGCTGCTGCCGCCCACAAACTGCACAATGGCTGGTGCCGCCGCGATGGCGAATCCCCCCAATCCATTCGTCTCCGTGATCGCGCTGTCGCCGATGTCGGGATTGGCATCTGCGCGTGTAAACCCCGGAAAGAACAGTGCGTCGGGCACATCGGCGGGGCCTGTGAACCATTCATCGCCGGTGCCCGAGAGTTGGATGCCGAAGTCGGTGCCGTTGCGGGCCATAACAACCAAGACGCTGCTGTTCTTAACACCCCGCGCTGCGTCCAGGGTGACTTTGGAGGCCGGCATGGAAAGATTCAAGAAAAAGTGATCGTTGTGATTGATGAACTCCAACACTTCCGCAGCAACGGTCGGATCGTCGCAGGTCGTCACGATCGCGGGCGCTATCGCTCGATAGAAAATGGAAGTGGCCGCCCGGTTGCGATTGTGAACCTCATCCCCCATGTGGAGCGCCTGGGCGATGATGTTCTTGAGATCGACTTTACCGAGTTTGGCCACCGCCTTCTTCAGGACCGGATACAGCGTCTCTTCCATCCAGCGGAGCTTTTGAATCACCGGCTCACTGTAGGCGCCGTAGCGCAGCACTTTGCCGAGGCCCTCGTTCAGCGTGCAATACGCGAAATTGCCGTGAGCCTCGTTTCTCAGCACGAACACGGGCATCGACGGCGAGATGATTCCCGCCATCGGGCCGACAGAAGCGTGCTCGTGACAGGGGGAAAAGCTGATCGCGCCAGACGCCGCAAGCTGCTCGGCCTCCTCGACCGTTTTCGCTCTCCGCTCGTACAGTAATGCACCGATCATGGCCCCACGCATTGGTCCGCACATCCGATCCCAGGTAATGGGCGGTCCCGCGTGAAGCAGCATGTCCGTCGTCATGCCTGGAACGACGTCGATGGCCCGCTCCAAACCGACAAGCTGCGGCATCCCACTCAGTATGATCTTCACGACTTTGGCGTTGGCTTTCTCGATCTCGGGACGAAACATCTTCACGCGATTGGCCAGCGTGGCGTTGACCTCGATCGAAGGTTTCCAGTCAACCTGTACGGATGGCACGCCGGAGTCGTCCAGCGCCTGTCGGAAGGCTGGCAAACCGATATTGACGACCTTCAGTTCGCTACTGAACAGTTGATTGACCGACATCATTTTTTCCCCAGACATTGAACAATCCGGCCTGCCAGTTTACAGGCGGCGGCGTTCGATGGCATCACAATTGCACCGGCCCTTCGCAGAGCGGCCTCGACGTGGCCGCGGTTTTGTGGGTCCTGATTGGTGCCGGTGATCGAGCAAACGACGGAGACTGTTCGAGACGCCTGGCGAATCACGCCCGAGAGTTCAGCGCCTGGGTCAGGATGGGAGCCATAGCCAAGCACGACATCCAGCAGTATCACCGCCGTTTCCGGATCGGCCGCCTCCTCGAGGATTCGGCGATTTCGCAGTGTGTAATCGATCATCGGATGCGGACGGCCGACGGTGAATTCGTCTTCTCCCAGATCAATCACCGTATGCTTCTGGCTGACGAGAGAATCTCGAAGAAGCTTCGTGCTTCCCACGGGAGCATTGGAGTACACACCCGTAAGCATGTCCTTGAAAAGGATCTGGGCCTCGGCGCAGAATGTGCCGCCGCTGAAGAGTCCGCGTACGTATTTCTGGGCTTTCTTGCGCTTGGCCGCTTCGCGTTTCGCAATCCGGCGGATCTCTTCATCCCGTGCAGCAAGTCGCCTAGCGATTTCGTCTGAATTCTGTCCTCGCACCAGCGCCACTGCGGTCAATGCCGCTTCTTCGAGGCTGGAGGGAGAACCTTCCGTCGCGGAGGCGCCGATAAATGAGGTTACGATCGGTTTGCGGATTGTCTTCGCGAACTTCTGGATCCGCCGCAGGACGTCTTTGTGTGGCGGTTTAGAGACAAGAAGGATCAGGCGTGTTTGCTCGTCTTTGCCCAGGGCTTTCAACGCTTCCAAGAACATGATTCCGCCGACCTCTTGCTTGACGTCGCGTCCGCCGGTGCCAATCGCTTGCGAGATTCCGGCGCCTTCGTTGGAGATAATGCAACTGACTTCCTGAAGCCCTGTGCCTGCCGCAGCGACGATGCCAATGTTTCCCCGATTGACGGCGTTGGCGAAGGCGAGCGGAACACCATTGATGATGGCTGTACCGCAATCGGGCCCCATGACCAGTAGTCCAAGCTTGCGCGCCAACTTCTTCAGGGCAATTTCCTTCTCCAGCGGCACATTGTCCGAGAACAGCATGACGTGCAGACCGCTCTCGAGAGCCCGCATCGCTTCATCGCCGGCGTAGCGACCAGCGATCGAGATCAGTGCGAGATTGGCGCCGGGAATCACGGCGAGCGCACCGGTCAGATTCGCCGAATGTGATTCGCCTGCGTTCGTGGTTGTATGGACCGTCTTTTTGAGCAGGCCATCGACGGCCCCCAGCGCCGTTTGAGCGGCCGCCTCGGTTTCACCTTTTATGGCGACCAGAAGATCGGTATCGTCCGAGTTGTTGAACGTGGCGCTCAGGAGGTCGCTGGACTTAAGGATTGCCTTGTTGGACTTCGTTCCCATCACCACGGCGGCGTCGATTACGCCCGCCAGGGTGGCGATTTCCTTCCCTACGCGCATCAGCGTGACGGAATCGAAATAGGCGCCTTTGCGAATCTGGCCAATGACCGTCATGAAACCCCCATTTCCCCGCGAACCGTGAGCAGAAACCCGGTCCCCAAATCAGCGCCGGAAGTTCCGCCAATGGCCAGCAACTTTGCGGCGGACTTCCGCACGGCATCTTCGCGTTCGCGTAATAGCGCGTAGACCAGATTCTTCATGCGTCCGAAAAGCAAACCGCGTCGGGCGAGATCCAGGAAGGAGTTGGAGAAAACGTTGCCGGCTTTTGCCGCTCGAAAGATTTCATCGGCAAGCCTCTGATGGCTTCGACCGTGTAATTGCTGCAACAGGTTCAACCCAATGAGCAGCCCAGCGATAAAATCATCGCCGCTGGGAGTGAGCCCCAGACCGCATCCTCTCAGTGTTCGCACCCCATCCAGCATGTGACCGTTCATGATCCTCTGCACGCCGCGACGGATTTGATCCGTAAACGCCCGTTCGAACCCCGGTCGAAAATTCATGATCCGGTTTTCGTCGAGAAGAAACGCGAGGCTCTTCGGGGGGGATACGGCCCGAAGTTCTTTTTCGAGGACGGACAGATTAAGATCGAAGAGATATGGATCCCAGATGTCGAGAGGCACGGTCGAACAATAATAATCGTCGTCGGTAAATGGAAAGCGGTGGGACCCCAAACCCACCGTTTTCGCCTTGATCATCAAAGGCGCAGCCTCCCTCGGTATCAGTTCAACATCGAAATCACGGATCACGATGTTCTGCGGGCCGTCGCCGATTTCCTCGTCGACCAAGGAAACCAACTGGCTCCCGCACCGGAAGTTGACAGCGCGCCGGAAGCGGGAGTGGAACGGGTAGTTTCCTTCCCTAACCTGATCCCCAATACTGACCAGCGTCATGCCGGGTAAAACACCATCCCAAAATTCTTGCTGTATTCGGCCTCGCGTACGACCTCAACCTTCCCGCGGACGGCCATTCCGATTTTGGGAATGGGAACTCTCAGTTGCCCCGTCATCCGCATTCCATTTTCCAGTTCAACGATTCCCAGGCTCAGTTTCGCGACGTTGAAATCCGGGGGAAGATTGTGAACGGTGGTGAACGTCAGGAGCTTGCCATTCTTCGGGAGCGGAACCGTGTCGAACTCAAACGGCTCCTTGTTTCCGCACTTCTTGCAGACCATCCGAAAGGGATAATGAAGTTGTCCGCACTTCTTGCACTGGTACGCGTAGATATCCAAAGCCATGGTCAGTTCTCCCTCTTGAAGACGAGGCAAACGACATTGTTGCCGAAACCGCCAAAGTTGCAGGTAAAACCAATCCGCGCGTCCTTCACCTGTCGCTTGTCCGCTTCGCCGCGAAGTTGCAGGACGATTTCGTGAGCTTGTCCGACACCGGTGGCCCCGACGGGATGTCCTTTGGCTTTCAATCCACCGGAGGTGTTGATCGGGAGTTTCCCTCCCAACCGAGTCTCGCCGCGTTCCAGCGCGAGATGTCCCTGGCCCTTCTTGAAGAAACCGACCTCCTCGCTCTCGACAATCTCCAGAATCGTGAACGCATCGTGAAGCTCGGCGACATCGACGTCCGACGGACTCACACCGGCCATCTGGAACGCCTTGGCGGCGGCGCCTCGTACGGCCAACAGGTCGGTCGGCTCTGTACGTTCGTGAACGCAATGAGTGTCCGTCGCCTGGCCCACGCCAGCGAGGCGGATCAGCGGCTTGTTAAGTTTCTTTGCCACGTCCGCTGACGCCAGGATAACGGCTGCGCCGCCGTCCGAGACCGGACAGCAATCGAAGAATCGCAGCGGCTCAGCCACATACGGATTGTTGGTCATCGCCTCCGGTGAATCGAGAATTCCTTCGATGGTGATCTTCTCGTGCAGGTGCGCGAAGAAGTTCAGCAGCGCGTTGTCATGGTTTTTCACCGCGACCATGGCCAGATGCCGCTCGGTCACACCGTATTTTTGCATGTACAGGCGCGTGAACATCGCGGCCAGCGACGGCAGCGTCACGCCGTAGATGTATTCGGCTAACGGATGGGACAGCGACGCCACGACATCGGTTGCCTCGAGGTTGTTCACCTCCCGCAAGCGCTCTGCCGATGTGACAAGAACAACATCGTGAAGTCCGGAGGCGACGGCCATGAACCCTTGTTTGATTGCCGAAGCCCCGGACGCGGGCCCATTCTCGATGACTTCGGCACCGGCGGGGGTGAGGCTGAGAGTATCCACGACGGCACTGGCCAGGCCGGTCTGGTGGTTCAAGCGGGCGCTCCCCATGTTGGCCACGTACACGTGGTCCACCTTGGAAAGACCGGCGTCTTTCATGGCTTCCATCGCCGGGTAGGCGGCGATTTCGCTTAACGGGTATTCCAGCCGCGTGAAACTTGTGATCCCGATACCGACAACGTAGACCTCACGCATGATCAAGCCTTCCCTTCCTGCTTCCAGCGTTGTGACATCAGCGCGGTGCCCGTTGAGTCATACAGGGAGCGCGTCGCCGCCAGAAGATCGGCGGGCGCCTTGGGTGGATCGGTTGGCGGGAGAATGGCTGCTTGTGCCTTCTCGAGCAGGTGTTTGGGGACGGGTCGTCTGCCGACAACGAGCGTTTCCCTGGCTCGATTGAACAACTCTTTCGTCAGGGCCCACGACGGAACACCGCCAAGCTCGTGCGCAATCTGGAACCGCTTCTCCAATTCATACTCGATCATCCACCGGCGAAATCCAATCGGCGACTCGGCCACAATGAGAACTTCCTTCTGACCGATGATATCAATGTGGTATTCCATCTTGGTCGCAAACGCGTGGGCTCCCACACGCAAGCCGCGCCGAAGCGCCACGGTGTGGTACGACATGCCGATGTCCTTGCTCAACAGACGGCCATTCACGACCGCGACGAGTTCGCCATTGATTTGGGCGACCAGGACATATTCGTCCTGGACTCGATAGCGGTAGTAGGCAAGAAGCTCGCTGTACAGACGGGCGGCCACCACGTCGTAGTAATCTCTCTCTACATGAATCAGTGGTTCGACATGCTGGAGGATGTCAGGAATTTCCTCCCGAGTCACTTGACGAATGACCATCTCTTCGCCGCCGGCGAGCATCATGTACTTGGGCGGAAACGGTGGAATGGGGTTATCGATCGGGCGCAGAATCTTTTCGAGGTCAACAGCCATGATATTCTCGTTCTCCTCCGTAAATTTGGTAAATGGTTCATCCTCCTTCGAGGCAAAAAGCGATCATACTCTATTCGCGTCGCGACTCAAGTCGGAGGCTAAATGTCTTGACATCGCATTGGGTATGCCACATCAGGCCTTCGGGAACATCGTAGTTTCGTATGTGGCTAGCGTGCAATAAGATGCAGCGTAACTTGTCGGTCGTGCCGTTCATATTCGCGTTGCCATAGTGTCGGATTTTCTCCGTGAGCCTGACAACGTGTCAGAGCCGGCTGCACACTGAATTGCCGTGGCGCGGGAGCAGTTCGAGGAAGAGCCGATGGTAACCACAACTTGGGTAGGCCGGACTACACCTTCTCCATCTTCTCGTACACCACCAGTTCTCCTGAGCCGCGGAGATCGTTCGGATGGTAGCGCGGAATCGGCAACTCCAGTTGCTTGAACTGAACGGGAGCGATCTTCTTGTCCACGAGGCCGACAGCGACTGCGACACCATAGATGATGGCCTCCGGTCGAGGTGGGCAACCAGGAATGTAAAAGTTTACCGGAATGATCTTCTCCACCGGCCCGATCACGGGATAGCTGTCAAACCAGACCCCACCGCCACAGGCGCACGAGCCAATGGCGAAAACGAGCTTGGGCGCCGGCATGGCGTCATACGCTCGCTGGAGGGCTTTGGCGGTGGAACGCAGGGCGGGCCCCTGGCAGAGCATCACGTCCGCGTGTCGCGGCGAGCCGACGAGCTTGATGCCGAAGCGCTCGACGTCGTAATACGGCGTGAGGACATTGAGCACCTCGATGTCACAGCCGTTGCAGCCACCGCTGTTGGCGTGGTAGACCCACAGTGACCGACCGAACATTTTCTGACAGAGAGTGTTCAACATGGCCGCTTAGTCCAATTCGATGGTGATATCGTCCGCCACCGGGTCGCTTTCGAGGTAAGCCCGTGAGCAGAAGATCCAACGTTCGTTTTGCAAATCGTCCTGCCGATATCCCTTCATCTTCAACTGCTCCAATGCCGTCGGCTCCGTGAAACAGCGCCCGCACCGCTGGCAGGTGCTCATGAAGAGTTCCAAACGCTGCTGCATGTCGCTGATCTGATTCGTGCCGGTCTCGAAGTCCTGGCTCATGGTGATGGCCTTCTCGGGGCAGACGTCCGCGCAACGCCTGCAGTACGTGCAGCGCCGGCCAAGGTATTTCAAGATCCGAATTTCCTGACAGACATCGAACACAAGTATCTCTCGCGCCGGGCAATTATTCGCGCAACCAGCGCAGCCGGTGCACTTCGTCGCATCGAACATCGGTCGTCCCCGGAACTTCGGCGGGACCGGCTGTCTCCGCGTCGGATACGGCAATGTCACGCGCCCCGCTTTCAAACAGACCAGCGTTTCTTTGAGCTTGCTTACAACCGACATGCATTCACCTCGTTAATAGCCATAACTTGCCAAAACCAGCGCCACGAACGCCACCGCCAGCAGGCTGGCGAAATACCGGATCGCCTGGTCAATCCGGTAACGGGCGTGCGTCGCTGCGACCAGTGTCACCAGCAACACCAGCACGAATACTTTTGCCCAAAACACCACCCAACCCAGCGGGGACGACAGCCCCGAACCCCACGGCACAAACAGCCCCACGAAGAGCGCGCTGTAGATAATGAGCTTCGCCATTTGCGCGTACCGGAACAACGCCAGCTTAGGTCCCGAATATTCCATAAGCGGGCCGTCCATCAGTTCGGTCTCCGCTTCCGAGATGTCGAACGGCACGCGTTGCACGAACGCTTGAAACGACAGCAGAATCACGCCCAACATGATCACGCCCGACCACGAGAAACCGCTGGCCGCGTACACCGAGCCGTTCAGTACCGAGTCCAGCCGAAATGACCGGACGTGGATCGCGCCCACGACGAGGGCGATCGCGAA
>Ga0208820_1000911_pt1 | contig 18213 bp, 19 predicted proteins | sample June2015DPH_16_5_FD_184713 | JGI IMG/M metagenome (GOLD analysis project Ga0208820, IMG submission 184713) | Peatland microbial communities from SPRUCE experiment site at the Marcell Experimental Forest, Minnesota, USA - June2015DPH_16_40... | ecosystem: Environmental > Terrestrial > Soil >...
ACGACTGGTTCGAATACTTGAAACCCTATGACACCTGTGTTGCCCCGCTCCAAAACGTAGCGGAAGTGGTGCGGGACTTTGGGCTGAGCGAAGGCGAGAGTATGGTCCTGCCGAAACTGAGCGACACGCCGGGACGCCTCGGTAGCACGCCGCCGAGTCTCGGCCAACACACGAGTGAGGTGCTCGGATCGCAATGATCGGAATCACCGGTTATTCGGTTTACGTCCCCCAGTTCCGCATTCGACGGGAGACGATCGCGGCAACCTAGGGCAGTACTCCGGATCCCGACTGCAAGCCAGTCCGGGATTACGATGAAGACTCGCTGACCATGGGCCAAACCGCAGCATGGAGACTGCTGGAGAGTAGCCCTGCGATCCGCGGCCTGGCCTGATCGCCGCCTTCGCCGAGGTTCCCGCGCAGATCTTTACGGCTGATTTCGGCGGCTCGCTACGTTGTGACGGGACCGCTCTTCGCATGGCGCTCGAGTGCGGGAGGCCGCGATCGTCGCTGCTATCCTGAACACGATCGGCGCGGGAATCTTAGAGATCATGAAGGAGATCGTCGCCAAGGAAGAAAGGGTCTGAAGATCCCGGAGAGGTGCCGCATGTTGTCAACGATGCCCGATTATCCGCTGACCATCGTGCGGCTTTTTCAACATGGCGCGAAAATCCACAGCGCAAGCCAGGTGGCAACCTGGACCGGAGAGGGTGTCCACTGTACGAGCTTCCGCGAGTTGGCGTCTCGCGCCGGAAAACTGGCGGCCGCGCTTCGCCGCATCGGTGTCCGGCCCGGAGACCGCGTCGGAACTTTTTGCTGGAACACGCCGGAGCATCTGGAGGCGTACTTCGCCGTGCCCTGCATTGGTGCAGTGCTGCACACGCTCAATCTTCGGCTGTTTGCCGATCAACTGGCTTACATCGTCAATCACGCAGAGGACCGCGTGGTGATTGTCGATGAATCTCTGGTGCCCGGGCTCGCCAAAGTGGCGAAGGGTCTGAAGTCAGTGGAGTACTACATCGTGATCGGCGCCGGAGACGGGTTGCCCGGCGATGTTTTGAGATATGAGGATTTGCTGGCGGCGGAGCGTCCCAGCTATGAATGGCCGGAAATCGACGAGCGGTCGGCGGCGGGCATGTGCTACACCAGCGGCACCACTGGGAATCCGAAAGGCGTCGTATACAGCCACCGTTCGACCTTTCTGCATTCCATGACCCTGTGCGAACCTTGGGCGTGCGGCCTGACCGATCGTGATCGCATACTACCTATCGTGCCCATGTTTCATGCCAACGCGTGGGGGCTGCCCTACGCGGGATGGATGGCAGGTTGTGATTTCCTGTTGCCTGGCCGTTTCCTGCAGGCCGAGCCGCTGTGCCGAATGATCGAAAGCTGCCGGCCGACGGTTGCTGCCGCTGTCCCCACCATCTGGAACTCTGTGCTCGGCTACGCCGAATCGATGCCGGTGGATTTTTCATCGATCCGAGTGGCGCTATGCGGCGGGTCTGCCGTACCACGCAAATTGGCGGAGCAGTTTTTGCACAAACACGGCGTCAGAATCGTGCAGGCGTGGGGCATGACCGAGACCAGTCCGCTGGCTGCCATGGCCCATCCTCCCAAGAACTGCACAACCGACGAAGAAATCAACTGGATGACGAAATCGGGCAGGCTCATCCCTGGAGTTGAGTTGCGGCTCTGCCTCGGGGACACGGTGCTGGACTGGGACGGCAAGTCGGTCGGTGAGATCGAAGTGCGCGGGCCGTGGGTGACAGCTTCTTATTATGGCGATCCTTCGCCCGAGAAGTTCCACGACGGCTGGTTACGGACAGGCGATATCGGCACAATCGACGAGCTTGGGTACATTCATCTGACCGATCGTGCGAAGGACGTGATCAAATCCGGAGGCGAATGGATTTCATCCGTAGAGCTGGAAAGCGCGCTCATCGACCACCCGGAGGTGCTCGAAGCGGCGGTGATCAGCGTTCCCGACAAGCAATGGGATGAGCGACCGCTGGCCTGCGTGGTGCGGAAGCCCGGTTCCAGAATCACCGCTGATGCCCTCAGAGCCTATCTGACCGGCAGAGTCGCCAAGTGGTGGATCCCGGAAAGATGGGCGTTTATTGAAGAAATACCCAAAACCAGCGTAGGAAAATTCGATAAGAAGGTGCTTCGCGCCGCACACAAGAAAGGAGCGATCGAGGTACACACAACACGTGAACCATGAGGTCTTGAACCAGCCGTCGAACGCGATTCTGAGTTTCACATTTGCCGTTACCGTACACTACCCTCAACCGTTTGCCTCTCATCAGAGGAGTCCTTGCACTCTTAGACTTACTCCCCTTGTGAACCTGGCTCCAGTCACTCAGGAAACGGAGCCGATCAATTACAATCCCATGCCGAGGAGGATTCATGGCAAATCTAAAGGGACTAGCGGGCTTTGTGTCGGAGTTGCGGTCGGTGAGAACGAATCTGGCGAATGAACTTCGTCATGTTGACGCCGCTCTTTCCGTTCTGGGCAAGTTTGGCGGCGGGCGTAATTCCACCAAACCGGCGCACACCATGTCGGCTGCCGCTCGTAGGAAGATCAGCGTGGCGCAGAAAGCGCGATGGGCAAAGGCGAAAGGTCACGCGCCGAAACCTAAGCGCACAATATCAGCGGCGGGCAGAAGGAGGATCGCGGCGGCACAAAGGGCGCGGTGGGCGAAGATACGGGCGGGGAAGAAGTAGGATGCTTAGAAGCCCAGCGGAGCCTGCGAGCATGAGGCAGGCTTTCATACTCAGTGCCCGGTCTACTCTCACATCGTAGTCGCGGAAGCTTAACGAAATCAGCAGGAGCTATTTGCCCGACCTGAATTAGAAAGGAGTCATGTTCATGAGTCTCCCCACAATTCACCGCGTCGTCACCGGGCACGATGAGAATGGCAAGGCCATCGTCTCCTCGCAGGGGCGGCTGCCCACTGTGGTTGAGATCGCGGCAGTTCCGGGGATGGTGTTCCATGAGGTGTGGGCCACCGCTGGCAATCCGGCAGCAATCGACAACGGCATCGACCCAACGCTCATGCCACTCCGCTTGCTGCCGCCCAAGTTCGGTACCCGCGTTCGCTTTGTGGACTTTCCGTCCGAAACGCCGGACGTTCTGGTGCGTGGCAGCGAGAAGGCTGAGGACGCATTCGCGCAGATCGGCGACGTGGCGGCGTTGACCATGAAGACCGATTCGCCGCACCCGCTGATGCACCGAACCGAAACCGTGGACTACGGGATCGTTATCGAGGGCGAGATCACTCTGGTGCTCGATGATTCTGAGGTGTTGCTCAGTCCCGGCAGCGTAGTAGTGCAGCGCGGCACAAACCATGCGTGGGCGAACCGCTCCGGGCGGCCGTGCAGGATGCTCTTCGTGCTGGTGGACGGAACCTACGATCCAACCATCGCCGCCACGCTGGCTGGGCGCTGAGCGGAAGTGTGCGGGCAAGGCGAGATGAGCGTGAGTTGTTCAGGACGAGCACTCCGGCCTAAAGGAGAGCCGCAAGGTCGAATCCTCAAGCAAGCCAAATCTTCCGCATGATCCGACCCGCGATCTCCGCGCATCGAAATTTTAAATGAAACCGCAACCTCATCGTATGGCATAATACGTCCGCCTCCCCGAAGAGCAGTTCCCGCCGTGGACGCCACACCGGAGAGGCGAATGACCTGAACCCGGCGAGGTGGGCCCCCCGTGAACCAGCTAAGTTGGAAGTGCTACCTGTTGTCCCTCCTGAGAATTCACCATTCGGACTGTCAACCTTGCAATGCCCGTGAAAAGTACGGAGAGGAGATGCGAAAGCGATTGGAAGAGTTGAGTTGGCAGACGCTTCCGCATTCCCCCAACAATGGGGTCCTCGATTCCAAGCCCCGCGAAGTTATAAGCACGCCTATTTCGTTGGCGCAGCAGGAGAAGAAGATTGCTTAGCCAACGGAGCCTGTGTGTGTTTTCACGTGTTTTCATCTCCAATCTTCCTTGATAGCGGCTCACTGTCTTGCTAAGTAGAAGCCATCTCTTCGAGTGAGCGGAATCGTGCGGCACGCCACTGTCACTTCATAGCTGCCATCAGGAAAGTTGTCAGAATCGGCGATGTCCATGTCGGCATACTCTGAAGCCATTGGTTCACAAGGCATAGCGAGCTTGATAGCTCGCACTCGGCAAGACCTTTCATGCCCTTCACCACGAAGTATTCCTTGAAGCACGACTGACTCTCTACGGCTTGACATTTTCCCGGTTCCTTCGAGAACCATATTACCTGTTTCGCACCGTTGATTCCTAGCCGCAGTCTCTCTGTCGAAATGTCGAAACCGCATGATTGCTGGATTCCGGCGCTCTAGACTCTCCCAGCAATCCCGCCATGGCTCGCCCGATGGGCGTCGTTAGATCCAGCGCTTCGGTCAGCGATACGAACCCGACCCCGAGATGGCTGGCCTTCTGGTTTAGCATATGCCTGTCTAATGACGTTAGGCGCGCCAGTGTTTGAGTCCAGAATCTGGTGAGATCAGATTCGTCAATTCGGCGTAATGTCGCCGCTTTGCGTTCGACATTCATAGTTTACGGCGTGTGCAAGCCCATTCTCATCTTCACCGCAGCACACCTGCGGATCCGCAACAGTTTGGCGATTGAACTGCGCTCTCCATACCGGTCACATAGCTAAAGGCAGGCACATATGGAGCGTGTCCTTGCAGCCGGTAAAATCGCGTTTGGAAACGTTTTATTCGTGACGGACTTTTCGACCTCGTCAGATTTGGTTCTCACGTATGCGGTCGCAGCATAACGGAAGATTTACTCTATATGGGACGATGAAGACGGCTTGGGACTGCAGGCCGGGCGTGTCCTGTACAATTTTGCTCCGGATGATTTCGTGCGCAAAATGGTGGCTAGGCGTGGTGATCGGCACGCTGATGCTGATTCTGGCAGTGCAGGCCGAACCAGTCACCCAGCTCAAAGCAACCGACTATGTCAACGATTTTGCCCACGTTCTGGATCAGAACACCATTGCGCAGATGGACGATATCTGCCGCCAGATCGACGAAAAAGCGCATGCCCAGATCGCGGTGGTGACCGTCCGGTCACTCGATGGGTCCGACATAGAAAATTACGCGGTCGATCTTTTCCATCAGTGGGGGGTCGGAAGCAGGTCCACCAACCGCGGAGTGCTGATCCTGTATGCCATTGACGACCATCGCGCCCGCATTGAGGTGGGCTATGGGCTGGAGCCTATCCTGCCCGATGGGAAGGTGGGTGCATTTCAGCGGGAAGCGGTCCCGCTCATGCGCGCGGGCGACTACAACAAGGCGCTGCTGCTGGTCACCTCGCGCGTTGCGAAGGTCATTGCCGATGATGCCGGTATTCAGCTTACGAACTTACAGCCGGAGGCTCCGGTTCAGCCCGATAATCAGCCGGATGGAGGCTTGTCGCTCGGTGCGATTGTAGGGATTGTCATCGTCATATTGATCATCCTCTTTACGCCCTTGCGCGGCATTTTGTTCTGGATTCTTTTTTCCGGAATATTTGGGGGGGGTGGAGGATCGAGGGGCGGCGGAGGGTGGGGTGGTGGCGGGTTTGGTGGTGGCGGTGGTTTTGGCGGATTCGGCGGTGGTAGTTCCGGTGGCGGCGGGGCTAGCATCAGCTGGTAGCCAGCGAGGACGCAAATGGTTCCGGAGAAAACGATCAGCGACTTTGTCAGCCGTCTGCGAGCGGCGGCTGGAGCGAACCTGGAGAGCGTGATCCTGTTCGGATCGGCGGTAGCGGGAGACTTTCATCCCGAGTTATCCAATCTGAATCTGTTCTGTGTGATTCGCGACAGCTCATTCGCGGCATTGCAGGCCCTGGTGCCTGCCGTGAAATGGTGGGACGCGCAGAAGCAGCCGCCGCCCCTGTTCATGACCCGTGACGAGATCGCGCGCTCGGCTGACGTGTTTACGATTGAGCTGATCGACATGCAACAGCACCACCGCATTGTTTTCGGCGCAGACGTCCTGCAGGGCTTGTCGATTCCGGCGAACCTGCACCGCGTCCAGGTGGAATACGAGCTGCGGGAAAAACTCGCGCTGCTGCGCCAGCACCTCCTGCTCGCCTCGGGCAGCGACTCACGCCTGTGGGAGTTGCTGCTACGATCGGTCTCGTCGTTCACCACGCTCTTTCGCCACGCGCTGATTGTGATGGGTCACGATGCGCCGGTTGGGAAGCGAGAAGCGGTGCAGGCATTGTCAAAACAGATTGGGTTTGATGCGTCGGGCATTCTGCAGGTGCTGGACGTGAGAGAGCGGAAATCCGACCGTAAGAAGTTCGATGTGGCGGACGTTTTTTCGCGATATCTGGCAGCGCTGGAGCAGGTAACCGCCGCAGTTGATAAAATGCTGGACTCGGGCGCCGTGGGCTCATCGTAAAGTTCGCGGACGCTGCTTTTCAGGAGAATCTTATGAGCAAAGGACTGATCGCGGTCGTTGTTATAGTCGTAGTCGTTTTGCTTGTGTTTGGCCAATACGTAAGCGTGAGGAATACGCTGGTCAGTAAGAACGAGGCAGTAAAGGCAGCCTGGTCGCAAGTCGACGTTGTGCTGCAACGCCGCGCGGACCTGATCCCAAACCTGGTGGAGACGGTAAAGGGCTACGCGCAGCAGGAGGTAACGGTGTTCGGCGATGTCGCGAAGGCGCGCTCTGCCCTGCTCTCCGCGGGCTCGCCGCAAGAGAAGATAGCGGCCAACGGTCAGCTCGATGGAGCTCTCGGGCGCCTGCTGGCGATTGCCGAGAACTATCCTCAATTGAAGTCCAACGAGAATTTCCTTCACCTGCAGGATGAACTCGCGGGCACGGAGAATCGTATTGCGGTCGAGCGCAAACGCTACAACGACACTCTGCGCGACTACAACACTTACGTGCAGCAGTTCCCCAACAACCTTTTCGCGGGAATCGCGGGATTCAAGCCGAACGAAGCTTACTTCGCAGCTTCGCCAGGATCGCGCGAAGTTCCGAAGGTAAACTTCTCAAGTCCGGGCGCAGCGGCTCCGCAGGCGAGTCCTCAGCCGGCGCCGGTGCACTAGCAGTCCGGCGTGCCGGAAGCCATCTCATAGATATAGAACTCGCCACCGCTGAGGTGTGTGCATCGCTGCCATGCGATCGGAGCCTATTCCGCTGGTCCGCGCAACTTGCAGAACATGCGCCCAGGCTAGAGCACTTAGAGCGGGATCGGGGTTTCAGATCGTCCGGCAATCTCGGCCATTCGCGGCGCACGGAATTTCGCCGTGGGTAGCGGAAGCGATGAAGAGAGCGTCCCGCCAGTAGCCTATCGAGTCGCAATGCCCGGTCATCATGGCCTCCGTATACGGTCGCCAAGCTGGTACAAAAGGCTGCTAGCACTTGTGAAACGCCCGAGCCGACCCAAACCCCTCGGGGCAGCCAAATCCCAGCCGAATCGCTTTGCCGAATGGGTCACCCAAGGCAGACCGTCCATGGGAAAATGAATCCCCGATGAATGCCGCAATTCCAGAGCGTAGGCCCGCGACCGAGGAAATCTCGGGTGTAATCGAGCGCGTCACCTTCCACAACGACGACAGCGGCTTCTGCGTCCTGCGAGTTAAAGCACGCGGGCAGCGGGATGAAACAACGGTCATCGGGTCGCTGCCTTCAGTGACCGCCGGGGAATGGCTGAGCGCGGAGGGCTGGTGGGTCAGGGATAAGGAACACGGGCTGCAATTCAAAGCGACGACCATGAAGACCGTGCCGCCGACTACAGCCGAAGGGATCGAGCGGTACCTCGGCAGCGGCTTGGTCAAAGGGATCGGGCCGATTCTCGCGAAGAAGCTGGTCGGGCGATTCGGAGCCGAGGTTCTCGCCGTGATCGAGAACCGAGCCGCCGAACTGCAAACGGTCGATGGCATCGGCCCCAAGCGCCGGGAGCGGATCGCCCACGCATGGCAGGAGGCAAAACAAGTCCGCGAGATCATGCTGTTCCTGCACAGCCACGGCGTCAGCACCAGCCGGGCGGTACGAATCTTCAAGACCTATGGCGAGCAGGCAATCGAGAAGGTGCAGAGCAATCCGTACATGCTGGCGAAAGACATCTACGGGATTGGCTTCGCGACCGCCGACCAGATCGCGCAGAAGATTGGGATTCCGCGAGACTCGCCGAACCGGGCACGGGCGGGCATCGACCATGTGCTGCTGGAAGCGACTTCGGACGGACACTGTGCCCTGCCTCTGGAGAAACTCAAGCTCGCGGCGGTGAAGCTGCTGGAGGTGGGGGAAGGGACAGTCGAGCAGGCGTTGTCGCAGATGCTAACGGGCGGATGGCTGTTGCTGGAGGAGATCGACGGCGAACCCCTGATCTTCCTGCCACACCTCAGGAGAGCTGAAGAGGGCATCGCGGCAAGGATCAAGAGCCTAGCTGATGAGGAGCTGATCTATCCGCCGATTGATTTCGACAAGGCGGTCGCGTGGTGCGAGCAGCGGACACGGAAAATTCTCGCCCCCAGCCAGCGCGAGGCGCTGAAGACGGTGCTCGCGAACCGTGTGGTGGTCATCACCGGCGGACCGGGCGTGGGCAAGACCACGCTGGTGAACTCGATCCTGATGATCCTGCGAGCCAAGGGCGTGAAGTGCCTGCTGTGCGCCCCGACCGGGCGGGCGGCGAAGCGGCTAACCGAAACCACGGGCATGGAAGCGAAGACGATTCACCGCCTGCTGGAGATTGACCCCGCAACAGGAAGGTTCAGCAGAAACGAGTCGAACACTCTCGCCTGCGGTCTTCTGGTCGTGGACGAGACCTCGATGGTGGACGTGCCGCTGATGCACTCTCTGGTGCGGGCTCTTCCAAACCGCGCCGGATTGGTTCTGGTCGGCGACGTGGATCAGCTCCCGTCTGTGGGACCGGGCACGGTGCTTGGGGACTTGATCGAGAGCGGCATCGTGCCAGTCGTGCGGCTCACTGAAGTGTTCAGGCAGGCGGCGGACAGCCACATCATCACCAACGCGCACCGCATCCGCCGAGGACAGATGCCCGATATGCATGGAGCCGAGCCGAGTTCCGACTTCCATTTTGTCGAGCGGGACGATCCAGAGAAAATCGCGGCAACGCTGGTCAAGCTCGTGCAGGAGAGAATTCCAGAACGCTTCCGTCTCGACCCGATCCGCGACGTGCAGGTTCTTTGCCCGATGAACCGGGGATCGCTCGGCGTGCGCGAACTGAACGCGGCCTTGCAGAAGGTATTGAATCCCACCCATCCCGGTCAACCCTTTGTCGAGCGGTTCGGGTGGCGATTCCAGATCGGCGACAAGGTCATCCAGACGGAGAACGACTACGACAAGGACGTGTTCAACGGCGACGTGGGGATCGTCGAGCGAGTCGATATGGTCGAGCAGCAGGTCGCAGTGCGCTTCGACGACCGACTGGTGAAGTACGACTTCGGGGAATTGGACGAGATTTCGCTGGCTTACGCGATCACGATTCACAAGTCGCAGGGATCGGAGTTCCCGGCAGTAGTGATCCCGCTCGCCACGCAGCACTACATGCTGCTCCAGCGCAACCTGATCTACACGGGGATCACGCGGGGCAAGCGGCTGCTCGTGCTGATCGGGCAGAAGAAGGCTCTGGGTATCGCGATCCGCAATGACCGTCCACAGAGGCGGTATTCGGGGCTGCTGGCTAGCCTCAGAAGCGAAAGACGGGCGGGGACGGATTGAGGGGAAGCACCCCAACCCGAAGTGCAATAATTTGAAGCCGGAGAGGTCGCAGTCATGAAGAGCAGGCTGGGGTTGGTCTGCGGAGTTCTCCATCGAAGAACACGATGGGAGTGGAGTGACAGAAACGCAGTTCTACCTGCCCGACACCTTCCCGACGCGGGAGTCCGCTTTTGAGGCAGCAATTCAGGCTGGGCGGCAGAAGATTGACGCGGGTTTCGAGCGGGGATCGGTAGCCGTGAACGGGTGAAGCATAGCCAAACCGAGCTCCTCCGAGCTGATGCAGCCGCAATCACAAAGAAAAAGGGAGTTCGCTCTATCCCACCAAATCTCTCACCATGCTGAGCCATTCCGCATTGACTGGTTCTCGGCAAACGGGCTTTCCTGCTCAACCATACCAGTAAGCTGCATTGTCCTCATCAGTACGGCTAAATCCATTTCCATCCAACCCCAGCAGGCGTGGAGGCTTCCAAGTGGAGGGGGAGTCCTGCTTGGGACTTTTCCGAGGCCTTCGGGAGATTCCATGAAATCTGAGAAATGGATGAGAATGCAGGCAGTGTCAGCCGCAGGAGTCTGCCTTGCCGCGCTGTTCATCACTTATGGTGCCTGGGCGCAGGAAACCAAAGAAACGGTAGCGGTCAATGACGTGGATCGCACCTACCTGGTGCGCTTGCCCAAGGGTTACGATCGCGGGCAGAAATATCCAGTGGTGATCCTGCTGCATGGCATGAATCAGGAGACTGATGACATGGAGCGGCTGACGCGGTTTGACGATTTGGCTGACAAAGACAACATCATTGCCGTGTACCCGAGTGCGCTGCACGGGCGCTGGAATGTGGGAGTGCGTCCGCCGGTACAGCAGCCCACGAGGCCTATGGGAGGACGCGGCGGGCGCCGCGGTGGCGGAGGGTTTCCGGGTGGAGGAGGTTATCCCGGCGGCGGTGGTGGTGGATATCCGGGCGGAGGTCAATCGGGAGGGCAGGGGCGCGGTGAAGAAGAAAAAGGACCCGCCCCGGCGGATGACATTGGGTTTCTAAATCAGATGCTGGACCAGATGGTGACGCAGTTTTCTATGGACACGGCGCGAACCTATGTCACGGGACTGTCGTGGGGCGGGTTCATGGCGATGAAGGTTGGGTGCGCGATGGCCGACCGGATCGCGGCGATTGCGCCGGTGGGGGCGGCCATGCCGAAGACGATGGTCTGTTTGCCCTCGCGTCCGGTGCCGGTGGTGATGATCAACGGCACGTCCGACCCGGTGGTTCCGCATGGAGGCGGCACGGAGCACAACCTTCAGCTGCCGGTGGTCTCCGTGGAAGACAGTGCGAAGGCATGGGCGAAGATCGATCGCTGCGCCGAGAAGCCATCGCAGACCAAGTTGCCGGCTCATGAGAAGGGCGGCATGGAGACGAAGGTCGAGACCTACGATGGCTGCCAGCAGGGCGCGCAGGTGGTTTCGTACAGCGTGAAGGGTGGGGGCAACACCTGGCCAGGCGGCGAACAGTACGAAGTCGAGGAGCAAGTTGGGAAAACGAGCCAGGATTTGAATGCCAACGAAACCATATGGAGCTTTCTGTCGACCAAGAAGCTCGCCGCGAAAAGCGGGACGGACAGTGGCCCGAGTGCAAAATAGTTTATAGTTCTCTGATTCAGACGATTGTCTTCTTCAGGACGTAGCCGAAGAACCTTCCGCCGGTGCCGTCGCCTGTGCCGTCTTACACGCAGCAGGCGGGACGTTGACGAGCATGTCCTTGGGGTCACAACCCTAACCTTTCCCGTGGCGTCTGGAACGGTGCATCTGGGTGCTCACTGTTGTAGTGCACTACGTCATACAACAGAGTCAACGCCTCGTTGAGTACGTGAGCTTCTTCCCATGTCAGGTTGAAATTGTCGATGGGTTCGGTGCAGAAGTTGGTGGCTTCCATAAGACGCTCCCCGAGTGTGGAAATGCGTTCTTTGTTGAACTTATAGAACTGCTCTGTTGTCATGTGTTGTTAGCTCCTCCTTATTTAATACTGTCGATTCAGCAACTTTGCTATTTCACAGAACGGGCTGGGGTCCCTGACGGGCTGGGGTCCCTGGTCCTTGACGGCCTGCACTTTGCCTTTGCCGAGGCATCCCGCCCGAATGACCCGTTTCATTGCATAGCTCGCCGGCTCGGCAGAGATCTGCGGGATTCCTCTAAAAAATACCCAAGCGGAGTGGGAGCTTTCAGCGGAGCGTGGGTATTAAGTTATGTGTCTTTTCTTACGCCATCTGAATACCACGATCTCGTTCTTCAACGTCTCAAAACCGACGTAATCTTCTCGCTCGACCCGCTTTACTGGCAGCTACCTCTTCCCGTCCGCACGATTCCCCGAGAAGAACTCGACGCCATGCCCATGTTTTCGAAAACCTATTGGGCTGATCAGCGTACAAAGCACTACCGTGCTAGGTATAGCTGCGGAATTGCATGCCGACCGATCGAGTAATCTAGGTTTTCTTGCTGAGCATCAGGGTAGACGCCACTATTCGCGAGCCTTGGGTTTTTCCAAATTTGCTGCGATTTCAGGTGCTCCACATGGTGCCTCGCCTCAATTGTTGCGATGAGCAAAATCCCCCGACAACCAGCCGTAGCTGGGGGGCTGCCGGTGGACGCAACGGCTCGCAGGCGGAAAAAACCATTCCGTCCATGGCACTCCTCTTTAAGCGGCGGCGGTTGGCTGGTCTACATGGGTTCCGTTGCGTTTTCCACTTTGCTGTTGTCGATAGCACGGCGGCTAATAGACCGACCCTTCATTGAGCCCGAGCTTGGCTGCGATCTCCGGGTAACGGGCACAGAGCCGCCAGAAATTCTTGCGGGCCTGCGAGGGCGGACAACTCCCATAGACCGACCGGTTCAATGCGACATCTTTCCAGTGCCAAAATTTCTTGCGAATGATGGCGTCGCGGATTGGTTTTCGTGCGTTCGTTTGTGTTTTCCTCCTAGAAGTTGTTTCGAGCCGTGCTACTGGGCGATTTCAATTCGTGCTCGTTCGAGACGCAGGTTAGAAGTTTTCCAGTATTGATGCCATTTCTGCATCCGGGCGGGACGAATTTGTTGAGCGCCCGCCACGATTTCCGCCTCTAAGGATGGGTTTTGAAAGTCCGCGAATTACCCCTGAACAATCCAGCGAATTGCCTCGATTGAACCTTCATCGCACCTTGAAAGAGCTTGACCTGCGCAGTCTGGGTCCGCTCCTGCGATCAGCGGTGAACGAAGGTGAATGAGTGACCATTTTGGAGACCTTTTCTATACATACGCGTACGGGCGGCTTCTCTCAGTATTGATGCAATATCGTTCCCATCCTCTAACTGTTACGAGAAGCGTTCATGCCAACGCTTTACCATGGAGATCAACTCACGTTTTGAACACCGCGACTTCTTGCCGACGTGCTCCATCCACCCCAAGAGCTTGTCGAAAGTATCGATGCGATCAACTGGAATCCACAGATCGTCTTCGACCCACTCGCCATTGAATCGCTGAAAGCGGACCAAACAATCGTCGATCCATCTCCACCCTGCGGGTTTGCCCGTGTTGGGGTCTTGGGTTATGTCGAGAGTGCTGACACTCAAGAACGTGTCTACCGTTGTCTCTAGTGTCGACCCGCTGTTCGTCTTATCGTTGTCAATTGCCATACTGCCTCCTGAAACCGTTGAAGCTTTCCAGAGTGCTCTTTCGTTGTGCTCCGTTCGAAATGGAGCAGCTTCCAGGCAGGTTCGACCTTTGCGGATTCAGTTGTGATTGCGCTGTGCCGGCCTAAAGTCACAAACCCGCAAATAGCTGGGTTCATTCCCTTCATTGCCTGAGAGACGCCCGCGTCGCAAGCCGAATATGCGATCATGTCCAAGCCCGCTAGGGGAGGCACGGGCGTGGATCTTTCAAGGCATACATTCGTTCCAGTTCCTCAAGCTCTGTCCGCTCCGCCTTGAAGGCGAATGCACCGATCATTGGGGCGAGCCGTGGCCAAAGGTGCGGGTTACGCATGATTTGTTCGACGTACCAGCAATCGGAACACCCGTGCGGTTTGCCCAATTGATATTTGATGTATGAGCTTTCAGACCCGCAGGCCTTGCAACGCAGGATGAAATGTTGTTTCCGCGATCGATCAGGGCCGACAAACTCCCACCCATCCGAAACGCCGTACTTGCTGGGATCACCCCAACCTGTTCCGAAGTCCATGCCTAACTAATACGGTGTTTGTCGTCACCTTGAGATTCCGGCGCCCACGTTTTCTTGATCGAGACCGGCGGATGATTGCGACCGCACGAGATGTGTGTTTTTCTAGAAATAGCGGCAAAAACGCAGGCTCGACACTTGAGGAATCAGTTGTAATCGCCTTATCACGGCGAAGTCGCAACCCGCAAATAGCTGGTCGCATCCACTGCCCATCATTGCGTCTCGGACTGCCTTTGGCAAGTTAGGATCTACTTCCCCCCAGAATCTTCCACAATCACAACGGACGGCGGCATCATCGTACGAAGCATCTCTGCAACGCTGGCCTTGTCCTCGGGCTTGAACGGAGCAGCCATAATGTGGTTCGAAGGATAATTCTTGAGTTGCTCAGCGACCCAGAACCAAGGCTCAAACCCTTGGACGATGATTTTGGCAGTCCTCCGTGCCACACCGGGTAGCGTGCGGCGGTTGATGTCGCCAATGCATCGAAAGCTTAAGCGGCTATGGTCAACGTCAGAAGTGTCAGTGTTCGACCCTGCCAAGATCAAACAGCCTCCATCTGGTGATTTGGGGGGCTGCACTTGATTGCGAAATACTAAGCCCACGGCCCCACAATCGGATAGAAGCATCGCGGCGAATTGAGTCAGGTTGTCTGCGGTCGGTGGTACGTTAGGAAAATGCATATGTTGCCTTCTTTTTGTCCTACTTTCTGAAATTTTTAGAGAAGGGCAGGAAAGGGACGAAAGACCGCCCTTCTCTCATCGCACCCGAGGCTGCTAGAGCCGCGGGGTGTATACCTCTTAATACCGTCAGCCTGAGAAAATCCCTGCGGCCTAAGAAAATTCCGCATCATTCACTTTTCTCTTGATGCTCCGGACCTTCCGTTTACTCAATTGCCGGCGATCCCCCCCGGCGTCCCACCCGTCGGCGCAGCAATAGCCTGGACGCATCCGGCGCACAGCCATTTGTCGTTCACCCCCTGCGCTTCTGCAAAACTAATGCGCCTTCCAGCAGGTCCGCCTCAATCTCTTCGGCAAGCTTGGCCGGTTTCCTATGCTTGCCGAGTTTCCTGCCGGGGACCTCCAGACGTTCCTCGGCGATGTCGCTGAGTTGGTTGTCATATGCCGAGCCGAGTCTGGCTCGGTCGATCAATTCGTCGTACTCACTTCCAAACATGTGTGACATTTATGCGATTATCCCTTCGTCGATGAGTTTGATTTCGGTGCGTGAGATCGCGCAATCTTCTTCGGAGCGCGCACGCTCGATCCTTGCGAGACCCGGACAAACGGCATGCGACCACTTGGAGTCGCCGTCTTCCCTGACGATCATGTTGCCGATCTTGATGTAGCCGCGGCAACGTGGGCAAACGGTCGAGTGCTTAGCTTGAGTACGCCAGTAATTGTTCATCCGCTTCCTCTTCTTCTAATACTGCAAATTTGTCCCAGCCGAAGTATTCGCAGACGATGTCCCAAATCTCAGCCCCGTCTGCATCTTCGTAATGGTCGGGATGGTAGACGACATCGGCGTGCACTCGCAGCGGGAACTCTGGCAATCCCATGATGAGATGTCCGGCTTCGATGAATGCGTCCTCGACAGCCCGTTTGCACTCTTCGGCTTTCTCGGCCTCGACATGCATGTACAGAGCATCATGATGAGGGGCAGCCAGTGCGGGACCCCATCCCGCATCGACCAGCAGAATGCACGCACAGCGAAGCAGTTCCGCACATCCCGCCTGTTGAGGGAAGTTCAGGACGCTATTCGCACTCATGTGTTCGGTCGACTGCCGCCACCCGAAATCCGTTTCCACGTAGCCGCGTTCTTCGGCGAGTTTGGCTTGATCTTCAACCCACTGCCAGTAGACTGCGTACCCCTCCTTGTGGCGGTTGATGATTTTTTGTGCTTTCCACAGCGGCACGCCAAGGTATTTGCTGAGTGTCTCGCCACCGACGCCGTACTGGATCGCAAGCTTTGCCGTCTTGTGTTGTGCCCGGATGATTTCCAGTTCCTTGTTTTTCTTGTCCCGCATGGTTCCGAACGGTACTGCCTCGGTGACAGCGGCGAACTCCATGTACGAATCAGCTCCGGACGAATAGATCCGCATCAGCTCAGGGTCGCCAGAGAATCCAGCTGCCAGCCAGTCTTCAGCACCAGTCACGTCGCACGCGACCAGCGCCATACCTTCCCGGGGTGCGATCAGGTTGCGGACCCAGTGCGGCCGGCTGAGCAGGAAATCTTTCGCCTTGGGGTTGTTCCGTGACGTGACCGTGCCAAACATCCATAGCGTCGAGCGGTTGAATCCATCCTCGCCGAGCACGGTTTCGAAGCGGCTGAGGTTGTTCAGCGATTTCCGACACTGACGCAGCGGTTGCAGCTCGGGGTAGGCATTACACATGTCCCCGAAGTAATCGTCTTCGAGCATGGGATCGCCCGACGGCGTAGCTTGCCACATGGCGCCACGGTTGCCCACCGTGATGCCCTTGGAATCCAGCAGCTCACGGAACCTCGCCATTTTGAATACTGGCGTCGGCTTTTTCTGGGTCGTTTCCTTGCCCTCGACCACATACACGCCGTAGCGGTGCTTCTCTTCGATCTTGCTGGCGATGCTGAGCTTGAGCTTCGGGGATTCGTTTTCGATGGCACGGAAGCGTTCGGCATCCACGGGGACGCCGTTGTGCTCGAAGTAGGCGTTCGCCTTGCAGTATCTGCCTCGCCAAAGGGCCTGTTCGATGTCCAGTTCAGGAATCATCTGGCGGCCCAGCCAGACGGTCGCATTAACATCCTCTTCGCAATAGGTGAGGATCCGCTTCTGGTGCTCTTCCATCGTGACGCCTTCAGGCGGCGTCGTGCCGTTTTGAATGACGTAGTTGCGTTCTTCGTCCTTGCTGCTCTTCCAGAAGTCCATCGGGTTGCCGCCGAAGTAGGTCACGGCATCCACCAAGCCTGTGCCCAGGTCCTTCAGGCAGTCTTTCCCACGCCACCTGCCGTTAATCAAGTTCAAGAACTCGACGTACAAGTCGATGCAGTGCTCTGGCAAGACCCAGCCGAGCGACAACATGGTCTTTAGTTCCGCCGGCAGGTTGTAGCCAAGAAGGAGCGTGCTCTTTGGGTCGGGGAACGGGCTGGCGACCGGTCTGTCGAAGAACATCTCGATCCGCCGGCCCTTGTTGAAGCCGTGGGCAACGAGGCACACCGGGCGTTGGGTTTCGCCCGGTCGTGCCACGTACTCCGTATCGGGGACGTAGACGTACGGAAAGCGTTCAGATGTCAGCTTACTCGACATCTTCTTCGTCCTCGCGCGCTGCTACGCCGCCGCTCATGTAGTCGGTTACAACCTTGTCGTCGGCGACGTTTATGTTGGAATCGAATGCGTCCATAAGCATTTGCTCGAATGACGGCAACGACGCCCACTTGGGCTCGGGTATCGGCTGGTCGGCGATTTCCACGTTGTACGTCTGGCGTGCTTTGATGCTGCTCACGATGACGAACTCACGTTGTGCCTCTTGGACAGACTTGATCGCAGCCTTGCGCCACTTGCTGGAGGAAACGAAGACGTGCCACAAGAAGAATGTGCCGTCCGCACAGCCAGCCGTGTGAATGTCCATCAACTTGCAGACATTGCGAAAACGCTCTGGCAACTCGCCGGACTCGAAGAGCTCGGGATTGATGTAGTGGAAGGTGCCTGCGTTTTCGTTAACGAACACTGGCAGGTTGAAGGTGTGGTAGGCAGCCGAAGGATGAACCTTGACGTAGATACCCTTCGGAGGCTTTCCGAATTCGTAGCTGACTTGCTTTGCCTTGCCCGTGCGGCTGGCCGAAGTCGTACCCTTCTTGGCGGCTTCGGCTGCCTTGCGGCTGGCAGGTGCGAACATTGTTTTCGAGGGGGTATTCTTCGTGGCGTTGGCGACGGCCTCGTTCGTCGCTTTACCATTTGCGGGAATGACTGCTGGTGACTCGAAAGCCACGTCAGGCAACCGTGTGAGATCTTGCTCGGGATTCGACATCTCTACCTCTTACGACTTGGGGTGGCGATTCAAAACTGAGGTATCAGGCGGGTTGGGTCTGGTAACTGCGGTTTTTTTCGGGCGGCACGGAAACCCCAGTGGGAACCTGCAACCCTCGATGACTGTAAGATCACCTTCGCTACAATAGAAATACTCAGTTTGTGGAAAGTTTGAGGTGCGTTTTTTTCCAGCCTAGTTTCTACAGCGTACCGAGCGGCGACGTGGCCTCCGTCGGGCATGCAATTCAGCCGTTCGATCCGATCAATCTATCCGATCGTCCAATCCTGCCATTCCGTTCTGTCATGGACTAATAAATAAAACAAA
>Ga0208820_1000917_pt1 | contig 18139 bp, 13 predicted proteins | sample June2015DPH_16_5_FD_184713 | JGI IMG/M metagenome (GOLD analysis project Ga0208820, IMG submission 184713) | Peatland microbial communities from SPRUCE experiment site at the Marcell Experimental Forest, Minnesota, USA - June2015DPH_16_40... | ecosystem: Environmental > Terrestrial > Soil >...
GCGGGCGATTCGATGGCGCGGCATTCTTCGTTGGAGCCGCGCGCTACGACCGGGAAGCCCGCTTCCATCGCCATCCATTCGAACTCGGGGTTCAGTTCGTAGTTGCAGAAGAATTCTTCCTCGATCATTTCCTTTCCGTAATGCGCCGCGAGATAGGAGCCGGGACGGAGGCGAATTTGGCCGACTTTTCCGGAGAGCTTGGGCGCGTTCGGATCGCGGTTGGGAACAGCGCAGGCGACGGGACAGATGACGATGTTCTTGGCGTGGGGATCTTCTTCGGCGGTGGTGGCGTCGTGAACGCCGAGCACGTTGCGGGCGCACTCGATGAGCGCGTACTGAAAGCCTCCGCAGGTGCCGAGAAATGGCCGGTCGTGGACGCGGGCGAACTCGATGCCTTTAAGCATGCCGTCGAAACTCTTGTAGGGGCTGCCTGGGGAGGCCCACAGGCCATCGAAGGAATCGAGCGTAGCTGTGGCTCGGGGATCAAGGAGGGAAGGCGTCGGAAGCCACGCTGATTCCACTTTGAGTTGGAGCTTCCGGGCCGCGTGCTGGAGCGAATCGTTGGTCGCGTGATGGGAGCGGAATTCGGGATTGAAGTCACCGAGAATACCGATCCGAAGGGGTTCGCTCACAAGGGACATTCTAAATTAGCGGTTCACCCCTGGCGTTGAGCAGTTAGCTACTGGGTTCGCGGGGGCGAAAAAAGACGCGGCAATACGGGGAGAAAATTGGGGGCGAGCGAGGCTCGCCCCCGGGTGGTGTTAGGCTGCGGTTCTTTTGGATCGGCCAGACCGCACAGATCCAGTTGACTGTGTGGCAGGTCTTCCGGTAAGCGCTGCCTCTAACGGGACTCCATCGGGACTGCCAAGTCCGGTGCATGGATCCCATCCCGGGGCCGCGCTGAAGGCGCCGTTGTTGCCTTGAGTTATGTCGTGGAATCCCGAGGCTTCTACGGCTTGCGCGTAGATTAACGGGTTCACGAAACCGATCGGTTTCCCGATCTGTTGATTGATTCGCGCTACCAGCGCGGCCCATAGAGGAGCAACCGCACTGGTGCCACCGACGACTTCGGTCTCGCCATCGACGAGAATGTTATAGCCGGTGTTGGGGTCGGCATCGCCGGAGACGTCCGGTACGCCTCGTCCGCCACCCTCGACTGTGGGCGCCGGGACATCGAAGCCATTTTGCCAGGTTGGAAGCGGGAAAATGTCGCTTACACCGCCGCCCGTTGCTCCTCCAGTCGGTTGGTCGTTCCACACTGTCTCGTTGACAATTTGTTCGTTCGAAGCTTGCAGTGTGGTGCCACCGCAGGCCAGTGCGAACGAACTGGAAGCCGGGAAATCGACGTGGTTGTTGCCGTCGTTGACTCCGTCGGAAGAACCATTGTCACCGGAGGCGATGCAGACGGTTACACCCATGGCCGCGGCCGCTTGAAAGGCGTCGTTGAAGTTGGTGAGTGCTTGAGTTGTCCATTGCGACTCGGCAGAGCCCCAGCTTATGGAAATGACCGAGGGCTGATTTGTGCTGTCGTGTACGGCGGTGGTGACGGCGTCAAGAAAGCCCTGATCCGTGTTCGGGGCAAAATAGACGACGATCTTGGCAGCCGGAGCAATCGCGCCCGCGACTTCAATGTCGAGCATCACTTCGGCGTCGGCACTGTTCGGATTGGTTGGACTATTGGTGCCTCCATCGACGGATACGGAAATGACTTGCGGCTCGTTGATATTGAGCGAGCTGAAATAGTTGCTCAAGTCATCGAGCTGAAAGCCTCCACCTAACTCAATGATCCCTATACACTGGCCCGTGCCGTCGCCGGCTGGGTAGTCGTAGATTTGCGCCACTTCATTGGAATCATACGATCTGGTAGAGACGCCGGCCTTAAGGCCGCCGGTTGACGGCAGGCGCCTGAAATGCGGTTCTGCCTGCGGCCGGTTGTCGAGCCCAAACACTCCCGTGATGATGTCCGCATACTCGGCTGGCACGCTGATGGAGCCGACCCGGCCGCGGAAATTTCCCTTGGGGTGGCTGTACTCTTTGAGTTCCACGTGAAAGGCCTTTTCGAGGCTGCTTACGGTTCCCGACAGCATCAGGGTCCGGCGCGCGAGTTCCGTTCCGGTCTCGTGAACCTTGAGGCCGAATTCCTGGGCGAACTTCTTAATTTGGCTGAGATCGGCAGGATCGGCGCCGTGGGCGTTCTCGTACTCGACGCGCGACATGTGCTTGAAACCGGGTTTTTCCAGGGCAGTTCCTAATTCTCGATGCTTTACCCCCGATTTAGGGCGAAGTCGTATTGAGACTTCAATGGTTTGGTCCGGATGCGAATTGTGGATCAGGCGGGCACCACGGACGGGCTGGCGTTCAGTGCCTGAAAGAATGTTGAATTTTCGAGAGGAAGTCACAGATGCTCCTTCGTTCGGGGGAACAGAGCGGCCAGGAACTGATCGCGACAGGAAGTCGCACGGATAGGGAAGCTCAGGGGTCGTCCCGCCGCTCAGATGGGACCCGAAACTCGATCAGGATATCAGAAGGATGAGAGGTTTCAATGCCGAATCGGTCAAATAAGTCGGAATGGCAGGTGGGATTTTTCCCAATTTGGTACTGATTTAGAACCATTGAGCGTCCTTGGTCCGTCGCAAAAACTGGAGCGCGAACTGAACGCGTGACTTTGGTAATCGCGGAGCGGGGGTACCGCGTTGCTGGTGCAGAGGGTGAATCCTAGAATCAAGGAGGGACTCTCTGTCCCAAGAACCGCGTTCTAAGACCGCCAATGCCGGAAAATCCTAATCGTGCCGAAGTAGCCCGCCGTGTAGAAAAGGCGGAGAAGCTTTTACAGAAGGGGAAAACGGCCGACGCGCTGGCGGAATACCTGCAAATCCTGGAAAGCGATCCGCAGAACGACAATGTGCGGCAAGTGGCGGCGGACCTGTGTCTCTCTTTAAACAAGGGGGCGCAGGCGGTGCGGCTGCTGGGAGAATTGTTTGAGCGGCAGGTGGCGTCGACGGACGCGACGCGAGCGAGCCTGACCTATAAGAAGCTGGCACGCTATGCTACCCCGACGTGGGAACAGAAAGTGCACTTTGGACAACTGCTGGAGCATTCGAACAAAAAGCTGGCCATCGGGACGTATGAAAATGCGCTGGAGGATTTGCAGCGGCAGGGACAAAAAGAAGAGGGGTTGCTGGTTTTGCGGCAGATTGTGAGCCTGGAACCATCGCAGCAAAACCATTTGCGGGTGGCGGAATGGGCGGCGGAACTGGGCGAGCACGTGCTGGCGGCGCAGTCATTTTTGCAATTGGCGGAACTGATGCAAACTTCGGGCGGAAACGCCAGCCCGTGGTTTGAGCGGGCCTACACGGAGAATCCGACGGATTCGAAGATCGCGTTGGCCTATGGCAAGAGCCTGCTGTCGCGGGGCGAGGCGGGGGCGGCGATTTTTATTTTCGAGCCGCTGGTGCAATCGGGAGATGAATCGCTGGAGCTGCGCGACCTGTATGCGCAGGCGCTGCTGGTGGCGGAGCGGTGCGTGGATGCTGAGCCGCTGGTCTGGCAGTTGTTCGAGCAGAACCCGGCGCGCTTGCACCAGGTGGTCAGCCTGATCGGAAAGATGATCGATTCCGAACTGGATGCGGAGGCGGTGGCGCTGGCGCGGAAGCTGGAAGCCTTCCAGCGGCGGCGTGGGGAACGACGATCGCTGCTCACGACGATGCAGGAATTACTGGCATTGCACCGTCCGTCGGCGGAAATGCTGGAGTTTCTGGCGGAGCTGTTCAATGCGTCGAACCGTGAAACCGACTACGCCCAGGCGCTGCTGAAGCTGTTTGATCTGTATTGCCTGAAGCACGATTACCAGAAAGCGGGAGAGTGTCTGGACCGGGCGGCGGAAGTGGATCCGTACGAGCCGGGACATCAGAAACGGCTGGAGGCGCTGCGGGGCAAGATCGCCGATCAGCGCTTCCAGGCGATCGCATCGCGGTTCGCGCCGGCGAAGAAAGAAGAGCAGGCAGCTGAAGTTAAGGTCCAAGAACCGACGTTGGGAGCGGCCGCGCTGCAGGATCTGATGCTGCAAGCCGAGATTCTGGTGCAGTACGGGATGCGCTCGAAGGCGATCGAGCGTTTGCAGCGCATTCACGAACTGTTTCCGCATGAGGAAGAACACAACCAGGAACTGCAGAAGTTATACATTTCGGCAGGCATCCAACCAAAGTATGCCAGGTCGCTAACGACGGCTGCGCCGGCGGCGGCGAGTGACGATCAGGCCGGGTTGGCGACTGCGGCTGCGGCAGCAGCGGCGGCGAGTGTCGATCAAGCGGGGTTGGCGGCGGCGGCAGCGGCGGCGAGCGAAGCGGCCGACGTCAGCAGTCTGGCGAAAGTGGCTGAAATCACGCGCACGCTCTATCGCCAGGGAAATGCGGAAGGAGTTTTGAAAACGGCGGCGAACGAAATCGGCGCGAACTGGCGGACGGCGCGCTGCATTGCGGCCTTGCGCAAACCGGGCCTGCCGCCTTCGAGCGTGCAGGAATATCACATGGAGGGGCTGATTCCGGCGAGTTCGGTGGCGCTGGTGAGCCTGGTGGAAACGCTGCAGGATCTGGCGGTGGCGCGAGGCACGGTGACGATCGGCGATGCGAGAAATGCTCCGGAGTTAATGGACGTGCGCAGCGCAGTCGAAGAGTTGCAGATCGAATCGCTGCTGGCTCTGCCGCTGGCCGAAGGCAATGACAATAACAATGACAATAGCAACGACCAGATCGGAGTGCTCATCCTGACCCAGAACTCCGGCCGGGTGTGGCAGCCTACGGAGGTGCTGGTGATCCGGACGTTGAGCGACCAGGTGTTGATCGCGCTCAACAACGCCGGGCTGCGGCGGCTGGTGAAGAATCTTTCCGTGACCGACGAGAAATCGGGGCTGCTGAAGCGGGCTTCGTATCTGGATCTTCTGCAGGCGGAAATCCGGCGCGGGTTGCAGCAGGGGACGGCGGTGACGGTATTGCTGATGCAGTTTGGACGGCGTAACGCGCTGATCAAGGAGCATGGCGAGGCGGCGGTGACGGCGGTGATGGAGCAGATCGGGCAGCGGATCTCCGCGAACATCCGGACGAACGACCTGGCGTTCCGCTACGAAGCGACGACGGTTGCGCTGGTGCTCGGCGACACGGGCGAAAAGGAAGCGTTCCTGGCGGTGGAGAAATTGCGGCGGCTGCTCGGGGAAGTACGTTTCCCGGGTAAGGACCAGGGGGTCGAATTCAGCGCCGGGCTGGCGCAGGCGGTGATGCGGCAGCATTTCGATCCGGTGGACATTGTGACCGAAGTGGCCAACCGCGCCGATCACGCGCTGGAGTTGGCGGTAGTGCAGGGCGCGGGGAAGATTGTGAGTCAGGCGCCGCAGTTTGCTGCGTCCGCGGCCGTGGCGTAGGCTTCACCGCCGAGACTCCGAGAACGTCCAAACCTTCAACGCAGAGTACGCAGAATACTACGCGGAGTTCGCCGAGAAAATCTTGGCGGATTCTTCCGGATTGCCTCACTGCGTCCTTCGATGGGTGCGAGCCCAAACTGTTTAGCGGATAGCGAATAGCGAACGACCAACGACTAACGACCAACGACTGCCCCTCCTGCTAAACTCACAAGCAACCATGTTGAAACCTGGAGACATTGCCATAGTCAGTGGGGCGCGCACGCCCTTTGGACGCTATTGCGGGAAGATCAAAGATTACACGGCGCAGGAACTGGGCGCGGTAGCGGCGAAGGCTGCTATCGAGCGCGCGGGAATCGACGCGAAGGATTTCGATCATGCCGTGTTCGGCAACGCGCAGCAGACTTCGGGCGACGCGCTGTACGGAGCGCGGCACGCGGCGTTGCGGGCGGGATTGCCGATTGAGACTCCGGCGCTGACGGTGAATCGGCTGTGTGGATCGGGGATGCAGGCGATTGTCAGCGCGGCGCAGATGATCCAGACCGAGGAAGCGAAGATGGTGCTGGCGGGCGGGATGGAATCGATGTCGCAGGCTCCGTTTGTGATTCGGGGGCGCGATGGGTTCACGCTGGCTGCGGGCGGGAAGCTCGAAGATTCGCTGATGGTGGCGCTGCTCGATACTTATTGCGGACTTTATATGGCGAATACCGCGGAGCTGTATGCCGAGCAGCAGGGCATCACGCGGCAGGCGCAGGATGAGTTCGCGCTGCGCTCACAGCAGACGGCCGATGCGGCTTATAAGGCGGGGCGCTTGCAGGAAGAGCTCACGCCGGTGCCGCTGCGGAATTCTAAGGGCGAGGCGACCGGAGAGATGCTGGCCGAGGACGATCACCGGCGTCCGCAGACAACGATCGAGGGCCTGGCGAAGCTGCGCGCCGCGTTTGGGAAGAACGGGACGGTGACAGCGGGGAATGCGAGCGGTATCGTGGATGGCGGGGCGGCGGTGGTGGTGATGTCGCTGGAGCAGGCGCAGAAAAGAAATCTGACTCCGCTGGGACGGATTGTGAATTGGGGGATTGCGGGCGTCGAGCCGAAATTGATGGGGCGCGGTCCGGTTCCGGCGACCAAGATTGCGCTGCAACGCGCGGGGCTGACTTTGGATTACATCGATTTGATTGAAGTGAACGAAGCGTTTGCGGCGCAGTATCTGGCGGTGGAAAAAGAATTGGGACTCGATCGCGAAAAAGTGAACGTGAACGGTGGAGCGATTGCTTTGGGGCATCCGCTGGGAGCGACCGGGACGCGGCTGGTGATTACGCTGCTCTATGAGTTGCGTCGGCGGAAGAAGAAATACGGGCTGGCTACGGCGTGTATCGGCGGCGGGCAGGGGATTGCTATGGTGGTGGAAAGCTTTCACTAAGCGCTTGAATTAGTAGCGCCGGCATTTTGCCGGCTGTCCCGAGGCCATCTTGGCCTTGCGGTGCGGGCGAGACGCCCGCACGACAGCCGCCGGGACGGCGGCGCTACTTTTGAGGATTACTCAATGGAAATTAAAAAAGTTGGCGTTCTCGGTTGTGGTCTGATGGGGTCCGGCATCGCGCAGGTCTGCGCGACGGCGGGATTTGACGTCACCGTGCTCGAAGTCGAGCAGAAGTATCTCGACAAGGGCTTTGCCGGGATTGAGAAGTCGCTGGCTAAGTTTGCCGAGCGGCCGGTGGATAAGGGCGGGATCACGGCGCAACAGAAGGCCGAGATTCGGGCGCGGCTCAAGGGGACGACTAACAAAGCGGACCTGGCCGATTGCGATATCGTCATCGAGGCCATCATCGAGAACGTTGAGGAAAAGAAGAAGATGTATGCGTCGCTCGATGATGTCGTGAAGAAAGACGCGATCTTTGCTTCGAATACTTCTTCCATCTCGGTGACTGAGCTTTTGACCGCGGTTAAACGCCCGGAACGATTCGTCGGGTTGCACTTTTTTAATCCTGTGCCGCTGATGAAGCTGGTGGAGGTGGTGAAGACGATCGCCACCTCGCCCGCGGTGTACGACGCGGCCTACGAGTTTGCGCAGAAGCTGGGCAAGGTTCCGGTGCGCACTTCGGACAAGACGGGATTCATCGTAAACCGGCTGCTGGTGCCGTATATGCTGGATGCGATCCGGGCGTATGAAGAGGGCGTGGGGTCGATCGAGGGCATCGATAACGCTATGAAGCTGGGCTGCGGGCATCCGATGGGTCCGTTTACTTTGCTTGATTTTGTCGGGCTCGATACTACTTACTACATCACGCAGGTGATGTATGACGAGTTCAAGGAGCGGCGGTTTGCGTCGCCTCCGCTGCTGAAGCGGATGGTAATGGCGGGGTGGTATGGGCGGAAGACGGGGCGCGGGTTTTATGATTACTCGGACCCGAGTAAGCCGAAGGCGGGGAAGTTCTAAGAGCTCACGCCACTATTTGTAGATTTCTCGGCGGTGGCCGATGCGGAGGACGAGCACGACCAGGCGTTCGTGTTCGAGGGAGCAAATGATGCGGTAGTCTCCGACACGGTACCGCCAGAATTCACTCAGGGTTCCTTGCAGGCGTTCGCCAAGTTGGCGAGGGTCGTCAAGCTTTCCGATTCGTTCGTAGAGAAACCTGGAAATACGCCGCGCGACGGGTTTATCGAGTTCGTCGAGTTGTCGCTGGGCCTTTGGCGAAACCTCAACGTTCCAGGCCAAAGCGGCGCATCACTTTTTCGATGGGAATCGGCTTGCTGCGTCCGGAACGGATTTCTGCCAGCGCCTTCTCGGCGAGGTAGACGTCTTCCAGATCGTCGAGATGTTGGAGGATGGCCTCACGGGCATAGTAAGTCTTGGTGCGTCCGGTGCGCTTGGCGAGGCGGTCGAGGCGTTTTTCGATGGTTGCGGGTAGGCGGATGGCTAGCATGAATTACCTCTTGCTATACAATTATAGCAAGTCATCCAAGGGCAACATGAACGAAATGATTGGCAAGTGCGCGTTGTGTCTAAGTGATCGAGGGCTCCAACTTAGCCATCTCTTGCCGAGGGCGCTCTATCGACTGATCGGGAGTGGGACCGACCCCTCTCATCCCGACACGGTTCTGCTTACGAGCACAGGCGAGCGGAAGTCATCGGAACAAGCTCGGCAGCATCTACTTTGCACAGATTGCGAGCAGCGATTGAATAGCAAGGGCGAAGGATGGGTACTTCACAATTGCTACCGTGGCAGGGGCAGGTTCCGGTTTCGGGACGAGTTAAGGGGACGGCAGCCTCTCGACCCCAATCCTGAGCTTGTGGGTTATCCGGTACTGCCGGATGAGTTTAGTCAACTTGTGTACTTTTGCCTCAGCGTAATATGGCGCGCGTCCCTGTGCAATTGGTCTTGCCGGGGTCAGATATTTCCGCAACTCAAACTAGGGCCATACAGGGAGAGAATCCGACGATACCTGAAAGGGGAAGCGGCCTTCCCGGACAAAGTGGGTGTCACTGTTGTGCTTTCCGTTCTTGCGCGACCGATGCTTGGCATGTGCCTACCCGTTGCGTATCGAGCCGACTCCGGCCGCCGTTGCAGGTTCCATATTCCAGGCATGACATTCGACTCGGCTATCGGTAGTCACAGTCGGAGAGAACGTCCGGATGCTGTGTTCGTCGGGGAGTTTGGCGACAGGGCAGCCCAAGACTCAGTAATGGGATTGATCGGCAGAAAGGCTCCGCCCGGGCTCCGGTTCCCGCTGGTCGAAGGCACGGAAAAACGTTCATTGGTTGACCATCCGTAAGATTGCAGTAGGAATAGTGCGTCGCCTCAAACTGATCGGGTAAGCTTGAACTTATGACCTACGAAAACATACTCCTCGAAAAGAAAAACTCCATCGCCTACGTTACCGTCAACCGGCCGAAGGTGCTTAACGCGCTCAACATGGCCACCATGGAAGAGTTGCGGGCGGCGTTCACCGACATTAAATCCGACGCCTCGATCCGCGTGGCGATTTTGACTGGGGCGGGCGAGAAGGCTTTCGTTGCTGGCGCCGACGTTGGCGAACTGGCGAAACTGGATGCGGTTTCCGGCAAGGAGTATGGGCACCGGGGGCAGGCGGTGCTCGACCTGATCGAGAACCTGGGCAAACCGGTGATTGCGTGCGTTAATGGATTTGCGCTTGGCGGCGGATGCGAACTGGCGATGGCTTGCGCCATGCGTCTGGCGAGCGAGAACGCGAAGCTGGGGCAACCGGAGGTGCACCTGGGGATGGTTCCGGGATATGGCGGGACGCAGCGGCTGCCGCGCCTGGTGGGCAAGGGGCTTGCGATGCAGATGGTGCTGGGCGGGGAGATGATCACGGCGCAGGAAGCGCATCGTATTGGGTTGGTGAATGAAGTGACGGCGGCGGCGGACCTGATTCCTCGCGCGGAGGCGATTGCGGCGAAGATCATCGCCAACGCTCCTTTGGCCGTGCAGTATGCCATGGAAGCGGTCAACAAGGGCATGGAGATGACGCTGGCCGAGGGACTGTATCTGGAGGCGACGCTCTTCGGTGTCTGCTGTGCCACCGAAGACAGAAAAGAAGGCACGACCGCGTTTCTGGAAAAACGTGCGGCGCAGTTCAGGGGTAAGTGATTATCGGGCCGTGAATCATCGGGCCATCGGGTGATCGGGTCATCTGAAATCAGCAGTGTAGAATTAGCCAATCGTCGGGGGATCCGATGCTGAAGTCGTTACATATCGGGCGGTATGTGGGCGACCCGAACGATCTGCGGGTGCTCCGGGAGTTCCTGCATGCGATTGGATTCGACGCGGTGGACGGCGAAGATGGAAAGTCGGCGATCCTGTCGGCTCCGCTCGCGCTGCTCAGCCTGAACTCGCTGGCGAAGGAATATCCCGCCGAGGTGCGCGAGCGCTTGAAAGATGTGAACCGGATGCTGGTGATCGAGGTCACGAATCCGGACGAGGTGTTTGAAATTGCCGAGAAACGGAAGTTCAGGCTGCTGGCCGACGTGAGCAGTTCTACGACGCTCGAGACCCCTGAACGCACCTTTTCGCTGGAGTTGCCGGGGGAAATCGTCCTCACGATTCATGGCCGGCCCGAGGAGGTTGGGGCCTCGATCGAAGGGCGGCTGAACGCGGCGGGAAAACGCTTTGCCATCGTAGTCTCGCGCTTCAACTCCTTCATCACCGAACGGCTGCTGCAGGGAGCTCTCGATGGCCTGCGCCGCGCCGGCGCGGCGAACGACGACATCGCGCTGGTCCGCGTTCCCGGGTCGTTTGAAATTCCCTCCGCCGCCCGCACGCTCGCGGAAACCAAGAAGTACGATGCGATCATCTGCATTGGCTGCCTGCTGCGCGGCGACACGCCGCATTACGACGTGCTTGTGAACGAGGTGACTCGGGGGATTGGGCAGTCGGCGCAGGAGACTGGAGTGCCGCATGCGTTTGGAGTGCTGACGTGCGAGACCCTAGAGCAGGCGATTGATCGCGCCGGGTTGAAGATGGGCAACAAGGGATTGGAGGCGGCGCTGGCGGCGGTGGAGATGGCGAATCTGAAGGAAACTGTCGTTCGTCGTTCGTCGCTCGCTGTTCGCAAAAGCAAAACCAAAAGCAAGCGCAACAAGGCGAAGCGTTGACTCCTCTCATCGTGCAATCCAGCTTATACACTAATAGCGAATAGCGAACGACGAACAGCGAACGACGACTCATGGGCACTCGACGCAAATCCCGCGAACTGGTTCTGCAGATGCTGTTTCAGGCGGACATGGGGAAGCAGACGCCGGAGTTGGTCCGGAAGACGTTCTGGGCCGAGCGCAGCAACGTGGAGGACGAAGTGCGCGGGTTCGCCGACGATCTGTTTCGCTTGGCCAGCGACCGGCTGGTGGAGATCGACGGGCTGATTGGGAAGCACACGCAGCACTGGCGCATGGACCGGATGGCGACGGTGGACCGCAATGTGCTGCGGGGAGCGGTGGCCGAGTTTCTGGGGTATCCGGCGACGCCGCACGCGGTGGTGATTAATGAGGCGCTCGAAATTGCGCGCAAGTTTTCGACGCCGGAGTCGGTGCAGTTTATCAATGGTGTGCTGGATAGTGTGGGGAAAGAGGTAGGGCCGTAGAAAAGCTGTCAGCTCTCAGACTGTCAGCTTTCAGTTGCAAGTCAGGTGGTCCATTTTTCGTGTGCACCACTTCCCGGCGCACACCGTCAGCCAAAATCCATGTTAGCTGTCAGCTCAGCTGGCAGTAAAACCGTCTTCGATCACTGGGGCTTGATGGCGACTAAGTTGGGGAGGCAGAGCGGTGCCGTGCCGCCCTGGCTATTGCACATGTTGGGGTTGTTGACGTCGTTGATGTTGGCATAGGGGACCTGCTGGAAGTCGCCCTGACCTTTGGTGCAGGCGCCGGTGCAAACGATGTGCACGGAGCCAGCGGTGCAGGTTGTTCCGTCATACACATCGCAGGCGGCGACGTAGACCTGGCTTCCGTCGGTGGAAGCGGAGGCGGAGAGCGGGGTGCTGCCGCCGACGAGCGGGATGGAAGTCGTGGTCCCACTACCCACGTTGAAGAGAAGTACAGCGGGAATAGTCTTGGCGACGATGATGAGCTCGGTGCCGTCGGCCACGAGCTGCGAATAGAGAGGAGTGAAATTGCCCTGGCCGAGGTTGAAGGACTGCACTCCGCTGAAAGTCACGGACGGATCATTACACGTGAACTGACCATCCAGCAGAGGATTCTGCTTGTCGGAGGCCGTGAAAATGTCAATGTTCGGCGGATCAATCGCGATTACGTGCTGCGCGTCCGGCGAGGGGAAAATTTGAGTCGGGATGCCGGGGGTGGTCACAAAGCCCAGGCTGCCCTGGGGAAGTTGGGGATTGCAGGTAGCGAAGCCGGAAATCGAAGTTCCCGGCGCGGGTGTTCCCGCGATGTAGGCGAAGCTGCCATCCGCCGAGAATTTGACGTCGGTCGCTGAGGTCGCGATCGGCACCGAGGTTAGCGAGTCCACCGTGGAGTAGACGTACATATTGCCGGCGTTGGTAAGGATGAAGAGTTTTAGCTGATCGGGAGAGAAGGCGGCGGCGGTGGCGGTTTCGCCGGGGATGATGAGGTCCGCGACGGCGCTGCCATTGTAGATGTAGACCTGGCTAGGAGTGGACACTGTGTCGGAAACGACCACCAGTTTGCCATCGTTGGAGATGGTGAGCACTCGGCCGCACAAGGCAATGTTGCACGGTGTCGTGACGTTGGAGACCTCAGAAACGGTCGAGCCGCTCTTGGCGGTGACATCCAGGTACATCAGACCCTGGTCGCTTCCGAGGTAGAGGCGCGACGACGACAGATGGTTAAACATCATGGAATTGGGAGTGCGGGGCACGTTTACGATGGATACGATGGAGTTGATGGGGGTGGTTCCAGGGGTCACCGCGAACAACGCGCTGGTGCAGCCGAGGGCGTCCCCGCAGTCGGTGGTTGCCGCCCAGGCGGTATAGGTGGGCGGCGTTTTGGCGGTAGAAGTAACCTGAACGGAGATGGCGCCATAAGCGTTGGTCACGTTCGGCGGCTGGCATTTGGTGGGGGGGGCGGTCGCGTTGTAGTCGGTGGCGTAGATGGGGAGGCTGGGTAGAACTCCGATATTGCAGGACGGAGGAGTGCAGGAAGCGAAGAGGGTGGTGCCGCCGAGATTGTCGCGAGCGGTAGCATTGTTGGTCACCGCGCTGCTGCTGGCGGTGCTGAAGGCCGCCACTTCAGGATTGGTCGTGCTCCAGGTGAGGGGCGCGCTGGTCAGGGGGGTGTTATTGGCGACGCCGCACAACGTATCGACCGCGATGGCGGTGATGGGTATGCTGGCGCCGTTGTTTACGGCGATTGAGTTTCCTGCCTGGTTCTGGCCTCCGATCTGGAGGTAGATGGCTTGGATCAGGCAGGTGGTGAGGGGATAGGGGTTGCTGCTGACCCCGGAGACGCTGGCCACAAGATTGGTGATGCCGGGGGATTTGGCGGTGACCTGAACCTGATTGAGCACGTTGGGCTGGCCAGCGGGCACGGTGGGAGTTGTGGTGACCACACCGCTATTGCTCGACGACCAGGTCATGGGGCCGACGCTGCTGGTGATGTCCCCAGAGGTGATGTTGTTGGCGATGGCCGCATAGTTCCAGGTTTGACCCTGCGAGAAGCAGTCATAGAGAGGTGGTTGGGTCTCAGCGTTCTTAATCGTAATGCTATCGATGTGCGGGTGAACGTAGACGGTAGTGGTCGGGCTGGAGACGCCATTGATGACAGCGTTTACGGTGGCGATCCCAGGATTGCCGCCACTGCACTGGCTGCCAGTCTGGTCCCAGGTGCCGGCGCAAGCGTTCCCACTGGCGGTGATCGTGAGCGGCGGCGGGGTGATCGTGCCAGGCGGAACTCCGACAACATATTGAATGTTAATGCCGAAGACGGCGTGGCCGGAGGCGTCCTTGCCGCTGGCGCCAAAGACTTGGGTGCCACCCACCTCGAGGGAGAAGGTGCTGGCGGGGCTCAGCGTAACACTTTGCACGCCTCCGTTGCCGAGGTTGGTGCTGCTCTTGCCGAGGCAACCGGTGAGGGCGACGACGAAGGCGATGGCCAAGGTAAGTAGAAAACCGGAACCGCAACGATGCATGAACCCTCCTCGCGTCCGTTTGCCAGGCGCGAGCATAATAATGTGGTCGGGCGGAAAACTGTCAGTGTAGAAGGTAAAGTGCAAGGTTTCAAGGTTTCAGAGTTTCAAAGTTTCCGACAAAGGCGCTTGCGGGCGTCTGAGCCCCTGATCCAATGGAGCGACGGTGCGTCTCGCCCGTCCAGCCGGACGGTGGACGCTTGGCTCTCCACCAGCGACCCTGAGACCTTGAAACCTTGCTTTTTTAAGATGCGTCGAACACCGGTTGACGATGTGCAAGGTAGTTGTTATTATCAAACGGTTCCGCGAGTTAAGTCTGGCTTGCCTGTGTACGGCAGTCCTGTCGGATGCGCAGCCTGCGCTGGCGACAGGCTCCGGGAAAATCTTGGCTGAGCTTTGAAGAAATACGTACCCGGTTGGAATTGGAATCGGGGACGCCCTCGCTGAAACGTCCTGCGAAAATCTCTGCGCCCGGGCCTAGTAGAGGCTTGGGGTCACGCGAGGCTATGCAGGGGGAAAGCAGACGAAACGGAACGCCTCCGAACCTGACCGGGTGAGGCGTGGCGTCACCGTCGTCGGCGATTTAGCCTGAGCGGGAACTGAACGAATTCTCCCCGGCATTAGTAATGCTGCGCGGGAGAGTATGGCTGGGCGCTACAGCCTGTGCCAGACCTGGAGACGAAGGGCAGTTTGCGTCTCTTAAGCGTCTTTCGGGCGAGAGAAGTGTGCGGAGACGGGGCAAGCCCCGTTTCTACGGGATCGTGTGTTACGACCGTGGGTTATGAAAATGTGCAGTAGAGACGCGGCGTGCCGCGTCTGGGAGTGGCAAGAGTGCCTACTTTTAATCAGCTGGTGAAATTTGGCCGCGAGCGGACCCGCTATAAGACGGCGAGTCCGGCTCTGCAATCGTGTCCGCAGAAGCGCGGCGTGTGCACGCGCGTGTATACCCAGACGCCGAAAAAGCCGAACTCAGCGCTGCGCAAAGTGGCGCGCGTTCGCCTGACCAATGGAATCGAAGTGACGACGTATATCCCGGGCGTCGGCCATAACCTGCAGGAGCACTCGATTGTGCTGATCCGCGGGGGCCGCGTGAAGGATCTGCCGGGCGTGCGTTACCACGTGGTGCGCGGAACCCTTGACGCAACCGGCGTCGCGGGCCGTAACCAGGGGCGCTCGAAGTACGGCACGAAACGCGCCAAGAAAGCGTAAATCAGTTGCCAATGGTCAGTGGTCAGTTGCCAGTGACCGCGGCAAAACAAAAAACTGAAAGCTGAGAGCTAACGGAACATGCCAAGAAAAGGACACACCCCAAAGCGGACGGTCGAGGCCGATCCCATCTACGGATCGGACCTGGTGACGAAGTTCATCAACTCGATGATGTGGCAGGGAAAGAAGTCGACTGCCGAGGGCATTTTCTATAAATCGCTCGAGAAGTTGAAAGAAAAGGGCGGCGACGAAGCCCTGAAGCTGTTCACGAAGGCGGTCGAGAACGCGAAGCCCCTGCTGGAAGTGAAGACGCGGCGGGTGGGCGGCGCGAACTACCAGGTGCCGATCGAAGTGGGTCCGGACCGCAGGACGTCGCTGGCGATCCGCTGGATCGTGAGCTATGCGCGCGGCCGCGGTGAAAAGGGAATGATCGAGAAATTGACGAACGAGTTGCTCGACGCCTCGAATGGCAAAGGCGCGGCCATCAAGAAGAAAGAAGACGTGCATCGTATGGCGGAAGCGAACAAGGCATTCGCGCATTACCGGTGGTAAAAGGCGCTACTAGCTGCTAGCTACTAGCTAGGAGCCAGCAGCTAGAAGCTATTTTCGGAGCCCTAGAAAGAGTTAAGAGCCGTGCCCAGAACAGTCCCATTAGAACGTTGCAGGAACATCGGCATCATGGCCCACATCGATGCCGGGAAGACCACGACGACGGAGCGCATCCTGTTTTATACGGGAAAGACGCACCGTATCGGCGAGGTGCATGAAGGCACGGCCATCATGGACTGGATGGAGCAGGAGCAGGAGCGCGGCATCACGATTACGTCGGCGGCGACCACCTGTACCTGGCGCGATATCCGCATCAATATTATCGATACGCCCGGCCACGTCGACTTTACGGCCGAGGTGGAGCGCTCGCTGCGCGTGCTCGACGGCGCCGTCGCCGTGTTTGACGCGGTGCACGGGGTACAGCCGCAGTCGGAAAAAGTATGGCGGCAGGCGGACAAGTACGGCGTTCCGCGAATTTGTTTCATTAACAAGATCGACAAGATGGGCGCGGATTTCGAGCGTGCCATCGACACCCTGCGCAAGCGCCTCAACGCCAAGCCAGTCGCGATTCAAATTCCCATTGGGCAAGAAGACAAGTTTCGCGGAGTGGTGGACGTGGTCGCCATGAAGGCGGTCATATGGGCAGACGAGACCATAGGCGCGGAGTATGAGACCACCGACATTCCAGCGGATCTGCGGAAAAAAGCCGAGGCGTTTCATACGCAACTGGTCGAAACCGTCGCCGAGAACGATGACGAGATTCTGCACAAGTTTCTGGAAGGCGAAGCGATTTCGGCGGATGAGCTCAAGCAGTCGCTGCGCAAGTCTACGATCGGGCTGAAGTTGTTTCCGGTGGTGGTGGGAACGGCGTTCAAGAATAAAGGTATACAGCCGTTGCTGGATGCGGTGGTCGATTACCTGCCCTCGCCGCTCGACACGAAAGAGACGCATGGCCTCGATCCCGACACTGGGAAGACGATCACGCGCAAGGCCGACGACAACGATCCTTTCTCGGCCTTGGCCTTCAAGATCATGGCCGACCCGTATGTCGGCCAGTTGACGTTTATCCGGGTGTATTCGGGACAGTTGAAGTCGGGCGAGTCGGTGCTGAACTCGCGTACGCAAAAGCATGAGCGCATTGGGCGCCTGCTCAAGATGCATGCCAATAAGCGGGAAGATATCCAGGAAATTCTCGCCGGGGACATCTGCGCCGTGGTGGGCCTGAGAAACGTCAGTACGGGCGACACCATCTGCAACGAAAAGCACCCGATCACGCTCGAATCGATCGTGTTTGCGGTGCCGGTGATTTCGGTGGCGGTCGAGCCGAAGACCAAGGCCGATCAGGAAAAGATGGGCATGGCTCTGGCGCGGCTGGCGCAGGAAGATCCTACCTTTAAGGTTCACACCGATCCCGACAGCGGACAGACGATCATCAGCGGCATGGGCGAGTTGCATCTGGAGATCATCGTCGACCGCATGATGCGCGAGTATAAAGTCGAGGCCAACGTCGGCAAGCCGCAGGTCGCCTATCGCGAGACTATTCGCAAGCACGCCGAAGCGGAAGGCAAGTACATACGCCAGACCGGCGGCCGCGGCCAGTACGGGCACGCGAAGATTTACCTCGATCCGAACGAGCCGGGCAAGGGCTACGAATTCATCAATGAAATCGTGGGCGGCACGGTGCCGAAGGAATACATCAAGCCGATCGATCAGGGCATGCAGGAGGCCATGGAAGGCGGCGTTCTCGCCGGCTATCCGATGGTCGACATCAAGGCGACGCTCTACGACGGCAGTTACCACGACGTCGATTCCAACGAAATGGCATTCAAGATCGCCGGCTCGATGGCGTTTAAAGAAGCCGCGCGCAAGGCGAGCCCGGTGATTCTGGAGCCGGTGATGGCGGTCGAAGTGGTGACGCCGGAAGATTACGCGGGAACCATCATGGGCGACCTGAGTTCGCGTCGCGGACGGATCGAAGGTATGGAGCATCGCGCCGGCTCGCAGGTGATCAAGGCCATCGTTCCGCTGGCGGAAATGTTCGGCTACGCGACGCATATGCGTTCGTCGACGCAGGGACGCGCCGAGTACTCGATGCATTTTGCGCGCTATGAAGAAGCCCCGCGTCACGTGGCGGAAGAGATCATCGCCAAGACGCAAGGCAAAACGGCGTCGAGATGAGTTTGTGGTGGATTGTCCGCTGAAAAAGCGGGAAACAAACGAAGAAATCAGTCCAAGAGGGGTAAGCGACGGAGCGGAAAGCAATTATGGCAAAGGAAAAATTTGAACGGAATAAGCCGCACTGCAACGTAGGGACGATTGGTCACATCGACCATGGCAAGACGACGTTGACGGCGGCCAT
>Ga0208820_1000919_pt1 | contig 18095 bp, 11 predicted proteins | sample June2015DPH_16_5_FD_184713 | JGI IMG/M metagenome (GOLD analysis project Ga0208820, IMG submission 184713) | Peatland microbial communities from SPRUCE experiment site at the Marcell Experimental Forest, Minnesota, USA - June2015DPH_16_40... | ecosystem: Environmental > Terrestrial > Soil >...
GAAGGGGCTCCATCACTTGCGCACGACTTGTAAGAATTGCGGATCGACGGTGATCACGGACCCGTTTCATCCCGGCGAAGTTCTCTGCCACAAGTGCGGCACCTACAACGCGAACACTCCCGACTTCTGCAACAAGTGCGGCGACCCGGTCGGGTTGCAGCTGAAGTACGACGTGGCGGAATGCGAAGAGCGCGGCATGACCTACTCGGCCCCGCTCAAAGTCACGATGCGGCTCACCATCTGGGATAAAGATGAGGCTGGCAACCGCTCGATCCGCGACATCAAGGAGCAGGAAGTTTTCTTCGGCGACGTCCCGCTGATGACGCAGAACGGCACCTTCATCATCAATGGCACCGAGCGCGTCATCGTCAGCCAGTTGCACCGCTCGCCCGGCGTGTTCTTCGAGACGGCGGCCAACCGAACTTATTTTTTGGGAAAGATCATTCCCTATCGCGGATCGTGGGTGGAGTTCGAATACGACCAGAAGAACGTTCTGTACGTGCGTATCGACCGCAAGCGCAAATTCCTGGGCACGATTTTCCTGCGCGCGCTGGGCCTGCGTTCCGGCGAAGACATTCTGAAAACTTTCTACACCACGGACCGCCTGATTGTCCGCGACAAGAAACTGTTCTGGACGTTGGATCCGGCGAGCGAAAAGCCCACGAATCTGCTGGGCATGAAACTGGCACACAGCGTCAAGTCAAAGTCGGGAGATGAAGTGGCGCACTCCGGCCGCAAAATCACCCCTGCGACCCTGAAGGAAATTCAGAAGGCGAAGATTGGCGAAATCGAAGTGGACACGACCGATCTCGAAGGCGCGTGGGCCGCCAGCGACATCGTCGACACCACGACCGGTGAAGTGCTGATCGAGGCCAACTCGGAAATCACCGCCGACAAGCTGGCCAAGATACTGGAATCGGGCGTCATCGAGATGAACGTGTTCTTCCCCGAGCGCGACGACGTGGGCACGGTGATCAGCCAGACCCTGCGCCGCGATTCGGTCGTCAGTCCATCGGAAGCTTTGATCGAGATTTATCGCAAGCTGCGCCCCGGAGATCCACCGACGCTGGACACGGCGACGGCATTGTTCCAGGGCATGTTCTTCGATCCGCGCAAGTATGACTTCTCGCGCGTGGGCCGGTTGAAGTTCAACATCAAGCTGTTCGAAAACCAGGAGGCGACGAGCCTCGAACAGCGCACGCTTGATCCCACGGATTTTTACGCGACCATCAAGTACCTGCTCAAGCTGCGGAAAAACATCGGCGCGGTAGACGACATCGATCATCTGGGCAATCGCCGCGTGCGAGCGGTTGGCGAGTTGCTGGAAAACCAGTTCCGCATCGGCTTGGTCCGCATGGAACGCGCCATCAAGGAAAAGATGAGCGTGTACCAGGAAATGTCGACGGCCATGCCGCACGACCTGGTCAACGCGAAACCAGTGATGGCCGCGATCCGCGAGTTCTTCGGATCCTCGCAGCTCTCGCAGTTCATGGATCAGACGAATCCGCTGTCGGAAATCACGCACAAGCGGCGACTCTCGGCCCTGGGACCGGGCGGGCTGTCGCGCGAACGCGCCGGATTTGAAGTTCGCGACGTCCACCCCACGCACTACGGACGCATCTGCCCGATTGAAACCCCGGAAGGTCCGAACATCGGATTGATCTCGTCGTTGAGCTGCTTTGCGCGCATCAACGATTACGGCTTCATCGAGTCGCCGTACCGCAAGGTGAAGAACGCGCGCGTGGTGGATTACGTCATCGTCGTCAATGCCGGCGACAGCAGTTACAAAGTCGGCGACTATGCCGAAAAAAGCGAGATGGAGAAGGTCAACGCCGATCTTAGAGAACGGAAGAAGAAGCCGGTCGAGGTCGAGCCGTTTTCTTTCTATCTCTCCGCGTGGGAAGAAGACCGGCACACCATCGCGCAGGCCAACATCGAACTGGACGAAAAAGGCCGCATCGCGGGCGAGTTGGTCAACGCGCGCAAGGCGGGCAACTTTGTGCTGGTGAGCCGCGACGAAGTGGACTACGTGGACGTCAGCCCGAAGCAGTTGGTTTCGGTGGCCGCCTCGCTGGTGCCGTTCCTCGAGCATGACGACGCTAACCGCGCGCTGATGGGCGCGAACATGCAGCGTCAGTCGGTGCCGCTGCTCCGTGCTCAGGCTCCGATTGTGGGGACGGGGATGGAAGGCGTTACCGCGCGCGATTCTGGCGCGGTGGTGCTGGCGCGCCGTAACGGAATGATCGATTCGGTCGATTCCGAACGCATCATCGTGCGCGTCGAAGGCGAGCATCATCCGATGCAACTTTCGCGCGAAGTGGGCAGTGACATTTACCAGCTCACCAAGTTCAAGCGTTCGAACCAGAACACCTGCATCAACCAGAAGCCGATCGTGAAGAAAGGCCAGCGCGTGGTGAAGGGGCAAGTGATTGCGGACGGCCCGTGCACCGACTTTGGCGAGCTGGCGCTGGGACGCAACGTGCTGGTCGCGTTCATGCCGTGGCGCGGCTACAACTTCGAGGACGCGATCCTGGTTTCGGAAAAGATGGTGAAGGAGGATTACTACACCTCGGTTCACATCGAAGAATTTGAACTCGAGGCCCGCGACACCAAGCTCGGCCCCGAGGAAGTAACGCGCGACATTCCGAACGTGAGTGAATCCACGCTGCGAAATCTGGACGAAGCGGGAGTGATCCGCATCGGCGCCGGCATCAAGCAGGGTGACATCATCGTCGGCAAAGTTACGCCGAAAGGCGAGACGCAACTGACGCCGGAAGAGAAACTGCTGCGCGCCATCTTCGGCGAAAAAGCCGGCGACGTGCGCGACGCTTCGCTCTACTGTCCGCCTGGAATCGAAGGCATCGTGGTAGACGTGAAGATCTTCTCGCGCAAGGGCCAGGAAAAGGACGAGCGCGCCAAGACGATCGAAGGCAACCAGATCGCGAAGCTCGAAAAGAACCTTTCGGATGAGATTCGAATTCTGACCGATGAACGCTTGAAGCGGTTGGAAGGCCTGCTGGGCGGCAAGGAAGTGCAAGCCGATCTGCACGACGAGCGCACCAACAAGCGGTTGCTGACCAAGGACACGATTCTAGATCGCGACGCGATCGAGCGCATCTCGACCCGCAACCTGAAGCGGATCAAGTACGCCGACAAGGATCCGCGGGTGAATGAGCAGATCGACGAGATCGAGGAAATGACCTCGCGCCAGATCGATGTGCTCAAGAAGATCGTCAACGAAAAGAAAGACAAGCTGACCAAAGGCGATGAGCTGCCGCCGGGCGTGATCAAGCTGGTTAAGGTCTACATCGCCATGAAGCGCAAGTTGAGCGTCGGCGACAAGATGGCCGGACGGCACGGGAACAAGGGCGTGATCGCGCGCATTCTGCCGGAAGAAGACATGCCCTACCTCGAGGATGGAACGCCGGTCGAGATCGTCCTGAACCCGCTCGGCGTGCCCAGCCGTATGAACGTGGGACAGATTCTTGAAACCCATCTCGGATGGGCGGGCTATGAACTGGGTCTGAAGATCGCGGAGTTGCTGAAGCAGAACACTCGCGTCGACGCCATCCGTCGCGATCTCAAAACTTTGTTCAAGGACACCGTGCTGGCGGACACCATCGCGGACATGAGTGAAGACGAACTCGAAGCGTTGGCGCCGACTCTGAAGAATGGCGTGTTCATGGGATCGGCCGTATTCGACGGCGCTCGTGAGACCGAAATCAAGGCGTTGCTGACGAGCGCCGGCCTGCCCACGTCGGGCAAGACCACCCTGCGCGACGGCATGACCGGCGAGAAGTTCGAACTGCAGGTCACGGTGGGCTACATCTACATGTTGAAGCTGTCGCACTTGGTGGACGACAAGATTCATGCGCGTTCCATCGGGCCGTACTCGCTGATCACGCAGCAACCGCTGGGTGGCAAGGCGCAGTTCGGAGGCCAGCGTTTCGGGGAAATGGAAGTGTGGGCCCTCGAAGCCTACGGCGCGGCGTTCATCCTGCAAGAATTGCTGACCGCGAAGTCGGACGATGTATATGGCCGCACCAAAATCTACGAGGCCATCGTGAAAGGCGAAGCCGCGATGGAGCCGGGCGTGCCCGAGTCGTTCAACGTGCTGATTCGCGAATTGCAGGCGCTTTGCCTGGATGTCGAGTTGATCAAGATCACGGAGAAGAAGCCCGTGGCTGTAGCAGCGGATTAGTCGTCGGTCGCTGGTCGTCGGTCGTTAGTAATCGGCGACAGTCATCGGCGACCAGCGGTACAGACGCAAAGGTTTGGGAAACGAGACTCGCAGGATTGCCTTTGAGGCTGCGGGTCAGAGATTGAGCTAGCGACTGACGACCAGCGACTAGCGACTTCTTCAAAGGCCGCGCGCGGCGGCGCAACAGCCGAGGAAAGCGGAGGAACATGTTTCGTTCGAGCCCGTTCGATATGGCAAATCCGGTGGCTGATTTCGATGCCATTCGCATCAGCCTGGCGTCCCCGGAAAAGATCCGGAGTTGGTCGCATGGGGAAGTGACCAAGCCGGAAACCATCAACTACCGCACCTTCAAGCCGGAGCGCGATGGCTTGTTCTGCGCGCGCATTTTCGGCCCGGTCACCGACTGGGAATGCCTCTGCGGCAAGTACAAGCGCATGAAGCATCGCGGCGTGATCTGCGACAAGTGCGGCGTGGAAGTCACGCTGTCTAAAGTTCGCCGCGAGCGCCTCGGCCACATCGAGCTGGCGTCGCCCTGTTCGCACGTGTGGTTCTTCAAGGGCCTGCCCAGCCGCATCGGGCATCTGCTCGACATTTCCCTGCGCGATCTGGAAGCGATTCTCTACTTCGAGGCCTACGTGGTCGTCGATCCCGGCGACTCTCCCGTAAAAGAGCGCGAAGTCATCAAGGACGAAGCCAAGTACCGCGAACTCGACCAGCAGTATCGCCCCGCCGGCTTCAAAGCCATGATGGGCGCGGAAGCGATCAAGGAGCTTCTGAAACGCATTGAAGTTGATTCGCTGGCTGCCGAACTGCGCGAGAAGATGAAGAACGAAACCTCGCTGCAGAAGCGCCTGAAGTATGCCAAGCGGCTGAAAGTTGTCGAGGCATTTCGCAAGAGCGGCAACAAGCCGCAGTGGATGATTCTCGACGTGCTCCCGGTGATTCCACCCGAGCTGCGTCCACTGGTTCCTCTGGATGGCGGGCGCTTCGCCACCTCCGATCTGAACGATCTTTACCGGCGCGTCATCAACCGCAACAACCGGTTGAAGAAGCTCATGGACCTGCACGCTCCCGAAGTCATCGTGCGCAACGAGAAGCGCATGCTGCAGGAAGCGGTCGACGCTCTGTTCGACAACGGACGCCGCGGCCGCGTTCTGCGCGGCGCCAACAACCGGCCGCTGAAGTCGCTCTCCGATACGCTGAAGGGCAAGCAGGGGCGCTTCCGCCAGAACCTGCTCGGCAAGCGCGTGGACTACTCCGGACGTTCGGTGATCGTCGTCGGCCCCGAGCTCAAGCTGCACCAGTGCGGCTTGCCGAAGAAGATGGCGCTCGAATTGTTCAAGCCGTTCATCTATCACCGGCTGGAACAAACGGGAAACTGCACCACCATCAAGCAGGCAAAAGAAATGGTGGAGCAGCAGGAACCGATCGTCTGGGACATTCTGGAAGAAGTCATCAAAGATCATCCTGTGATGCTGAACCGCGCGCCTACGCTCCATCGCCTGGGCATTCAGGCGTTCGAGCCGGTGCTAGTGGAAGGCAAAGCAATTAAGATCCACCCGCTGGTCTGCACCGCGTTCAACGCCGACTTCGACGGCGACCAGATGGCGGTGCACATTCCGCTTTCGCCCGAGGCGCAGGTGGAAGCCAGCGTCTTGATGCTGTCTTCGCACAACATCCTGTCGCCGGCGTCAGGCCAGCCCATCACCGTGCCCACGCAGGACATGGTGCTCGGTCTCTACTATCTGACCAAAGCAAAACCGGGGGCGAAGGGCGAAGGCCGTTCGTTCGCCAACATCGACGAAGTCGTGATCGCGCTCGAAATGGGCGAGGTGGAAACGCTCACCCCGATTCGCCTGCGCTACACCGGCGAAGTCATTGACCTGACGCAGGCCTACGACGATCAGGACGTGAACCATACGGAACCCGTGCAGGTTAAGCGCGAGTTCCTGAATACCACCGTCGGCCGCGCCATTCTGAACGACCATTTGCCCAAAACAGTGCCGGGCGTCAACGTGGCTATGCCATACATCAACGGCCTGCTCAAGAAGAAGGGCGTCGGACAACTGGTCAATTACTGCTACCTGCGGTTCGGCCTGGAAGTGACAGTCAAGATGCTCGACGAGATCAAGTCGCTCGGCTTCAAATATGCCACACGCGCCGGCCTCTCCATCGGCATCGACGACATGGTGATCCCGGACAACAAGAAGACCCTGGTGAAAGACGCCGACAAGCAGGTGATCAACGTGCAGCAGCAGTACCTGGACGGCGCGATCACCAACGGCGAACGCTACAACAAGGTCATCGAAATCTGGTCGGCAATTACGGAAAAAGTTGCCGATGAAATGTTTAACCAGATGCAGAAACGTGATAAAGAGGGCGAACTCAATCCGATTTACGTCATGGCCGATTCCGGCGCCCGCGGATCGAAACAGCAGATCCGCCAGCTCTCCGGAATGCGCGGACTGATGGCGAAACCGACGGGTGAAATTATCGAAACGCCGATTACGGCCAACTTCCGCGAAGGTTTGACGGTGCTCGAATACTTCATCTCGACGCACGGCGCCCGCAAGGGTTTGGCCGATACGGCGTTGAAGACCGCCGACTCAGGTTACCTGACGCGCCGTCTGGTGGACGTCGCACAAGACGTGATCATCAGCGAATACGACTGCGGCACGGTGGACGGAATTTTCGTCTCCGGTATCGTCGAGGCCGGTGAGATTATCGAACCGCTGCGCGACCGCATCGTGGGCCGCGTGTCGCTCGAAAAAATCAAAGACTATGAAGGCCAGGTCGTAGTCGACGTCAACCATGAGATCACCGAAGATCTGGCGGGCGCGATTCAGGCTGCCGGTATCGAGCGGGTGAAGATTCGCTCCGTGCTCACCTGCGAGTCGAGGCGCGGCGTTTGCGTCATGTGCTACGGACGTAATCTGGCTTCCGGGCGCCTGGTCGAACTCGGCGAGGCCACCGGCGTGATTGCGGCGCAGTCCATCGGCGAACCTGGAACGCAGCTCACCATGCGTACCTTCCACATCGGAGGTACGGCGTCGCGAGTTTCGGAACAGTCACGCCTCGATGCCAAGAGCAACGGCATCGTGCGCTTCGTCAATCTGCAGACCGTGAAGTCCAAGACCGGAGACCTCGTGGTCATGAATCGTCAGGGCTCGATCGCGGTCGTGGATGAAAAGGGCCGTGAACGCGAGCGCTATGCGGTCGTGTATGGCGCTAAGGTGAAAGTCGCCGAAGGCGGTCCGGTTGCGCTCGGCGAGGCACTCGTCGAATGGGATCCTTACACCTTCGCCATCCTCACCGAAATTGGCGGCACGGCGCAGTTTAAGGACTTGCAAGAAGGCATCACGCTGCACGAGGAAGTCGACGAGGTCACTGGCCTGTCGCGTCACGTGGTAGCGGATTCGCCCGACGAGAAGCGTCAGCCCGCCATCGTAGTCAAGGGCAAGGCGAGCAAGCGCTACCTGATGCCTTCGCGCGCTCACCTCATGGTGCAGGACGGAGACACGGTGTTTCCGGGCGACGTGCTGGCCAAGATCCCGCGAAACCACCAAGACCAAAGACATCACGGGCGGCCTGCCGCGCGTGGTCGAATTGTTCGAAGCCCGCAAGCCGCGCGAGACCGCGGTCATCAGCGAAATCGATGGCGTGGTGCGCTTCGGCGAAGTGGCCAAGGGACAGCGCAAACTCTACGTCGCAGCCGATAACGGCACGGAGAAAGAATATTCCGTTCCGCGCGGCGTTCACATCAACGTGCAGGAAGGCGAGCGCGTCAAAGCGGGCGAACCGTTAATGGACGGCCCGCTCAACCCGCACGACATTCTGGCCGTGCTCGGCGAAAAGGAACTGCAGTCTTACCTGGTGAATGAAATCCAGGAAGTCTACCGCTTGCAGGGCGTGAACATTTCGGACAAGCACATCGAAGTGATCGTCCGCCAGATGATGCGCTGGGTGAAGGTCGAAGATGTGGGAGACACGAAGTTCCTCCTGGAAGAGCAGGTGGACAAGTTCCAGTTCCACGAGGAGAACGAGCGTGCCATCGCGCAGGGCGGCAAACCGGCCACCGGGCGTCCGTTGCTGCTCGGGATCACCAAGGCGTCGCTCTCCACCGATTCGTTCATCTCCGCTGCCTCCTTCCAGGAGACAACCCGCGTGCTGACCGAAGCCTCTATCCAGGGCAAGGTCGATCATCTGCGCGGCTTGAAAGAGAACGTGATCGTGGGCCGCTTGATTCCCGCCGGCACCGGCATGGAATATTACCGCAACGTGCGTCTCTCTCCAGAAATGGAAGAGGCCGCCAGCAAGGTGCAGGAGGAAGTCTCGCAAGCCTACGAAGATGCCGAGCGCGCGCTCGAACTCATGCGCCACGAAGGCGAGACCGAAGAACTAGCTGCGGAGTAAACCGAAACGAATCCAGGGCAGGGGCGACGCAAGTCGCCCCTTAGTTTTTGCTCGTGTGGTGACAGTTTTGCTCGTGTGGTGACGGGGCTTGCCCCGTCCATGCCGAGCCCAGCTCGGCATCTAATAAGTCGCAGCAACTCTCAATTCGCTATAAAATGACGCTTAATTGGACGACGGTTTCTTAGAAGCCAATGTCTTTAGCACTGGACCAACAGCGCCTGACCGGGCAGCCTCAGGATCCGACCCCCAAGCCGGAGCCGCTTCCTGGCGCACTGATACTGGCGCCGGCATTGGGGCGCTTCTGGCGGCTGTTCCGCTTGTCGATCTGGCGTGCCTTCGAGCACGACGCTTTCGGAACGGCCAAAGCCTCGGCCTATTCCTCCATCTTCACTTTTTTCCCGGCCTTGCTGGTGCTGGGTTCGGTTCTTGCCGCCCTTAGCCGGGGCCAAGTCTACCTGCGCGAGGTCTCCTACGCGCTCGGCACCATTTTGCCTGCGGGCAGTTCAGCCGCTCTTTCCTACCTCAGAGGCAGCACAGACCGGCCGGTTGGCCTGCTCATCACCACTTCGTTGTTGACGGTCTGGAGCGCTTCCGGCGCCATCATCTCCTGGATGGATGGCTTTCGCCGCGCCTACCAGCTTCCCAAAACCTGGGGACTACTCCAGGAGCGCGCGATTGCCTTTTCGCTGGTGTTGATGGCCGGAATACCGATGACTTTCTCCACCATTCTGGTCGCCTTCGGCAGCCGCATTGAAACGCGGATTCTGTTTCACATCGGGCATGAATTCGGGCCTCTGATTCTGTTGTTGTGGGGAGCAATCCGCTGGGCCATCGCAATCCTGACCAGCATCGCAGTGATCCAGCTTATCTATCACAACGCGGTGCCTCGAACCCAGCCCTGGCACAGCGTTTTGCCGGGAGCTGTTCTTGCCACCGCCATGTGGCTGATTTCCACCGCGCTGTTTGGTTGGTATTTGCAGCACTATGTCGACTACAGCGTCATCTACGGTTCGCTCGGTGTAGGTATTGCGCTGCTCGTCTGGATGTACCTGATCTCGCTGGCTGTGCTGATTGGCGCCGAATTCAATGCCATGCTTTTTCCTCGCAGTCTCACGAAGGTTCCGCCTCCGCAGGCAGACGCGGAAACTCGCTGACGGTGAAGGCGGTTGCACACGACGGCAGAAAATGATCTCTCGACGCGGCGACAGAAGAAACAACTATTAAATCTTGTCATCCTGAGCGAAGCGAAGGACCTGCTTTTCGCCGGCCACGATGCAGAATCTGAAAGCGCAACTTGGTTTAGGCAGGAAGAATGACCCAAGCATGGTCGGGGTCCATGATAAGCGGGACTATATAGGCCGTCGCCAGCGCAATGAGTTTGGCAGTGGAGCAACGGGCGTCTCGCCCGTCCACCAGGATGGCGGCCGGGCGGAGACGCCCGGCTCTCCAATTGTTCAAGCATCTTGGCAAAGTCGAGTATCGCACGTTGGCATGTAACAGAAGCGAGGCAAAGATTGAAGAAGGCATATTACACTCCCAGAAGGAGTACCTGTTTAAAGACTAAGCAACGACAGTAGCTTCAATCTCAAGTTGTAAGCAAACCACCAGAGGTCTTGATGCGATGCAGCCGACCGTCGCCTTTTTCGATGACTCACTGAACCCGGCAGTCCGAGGCTTTCTGCACTCACCCGCGAATCCAACCGGCGACGCATTGATCCTGACTCACGGGGCCGGCTCGGATTGCACGGCTCCTCTGCTGGTCGCGATCAGCGAAACTTTTGCCGGACATGGCTACCTGGTTCTGCGCTGCGATCTGCCCTTTCGCCAGCAGCGGCGAACCGGCCCGCCGTTTCCGGGCAATGCGGAGCGCGATCGCGAGGGTCTGCGCAACGCGGTTGCTGCATTGCGTAAGACGGTCGCAGGCCGAATCTTTCTCGGCGGCCACTCCTACGGCGGACGCCAGTCGACGATACTCTGCGCCGCCGAACCAGATTTAGTCTCGGGCCTGCTGTTGCTCTCCTATCCGTTACACCCGCCGCGAAAGCCGGACCAACTCCGTATTCAACATCTGCCTAACCTGCAAACCCCGAGCCTGTTCGTGCATGGAACGCGCGACCCCTTCGGAAGCGTGGAAGAGATCATGAAAGCCCTGCAACTAATCCCCGCCCAGACCGAATTAATGAAAGTGGAAGGCGCCGGTCATGACTTGGGTTTCAAAGGGAAAGCGAAGGCACAGGAGCTTCCTGCAATTATCGTAGGCAGATTTCGAGGTCTTTGGCAGGATAGGCTTTCCGCCTCGCTCCTCGTCGCTAAGGGAACTCTGATTTAGTCGGTTCACGGAGAGCCTTGAAAGGGCACGGCTTCAGCCGTGCCGCTAAAGCCCGCCAAATATGCGGCTTTAGCCGCTGAGGGCCGACTTCCCGAAGCAGCCCAAGTCGCCATCAAGAACTTAATCAGAGTCTCCCTAACAAATCGCCGCAAGGGTAAGTCGTATAGTCAGATGTTCTGATCCCAGGTTGCACGGATTGTCTTCAGCAGGGCCGGATAGATAATCCATTTTCGGAACGGATCGATTAAGCCCATGTAGACAGGTGTAATCCACGTTCTCCGGCGCACGTAGACCGCAAAGTAGAATCGATAGCTATCGGCCGTTTGAGCGAGGGCACTGAGGGCCGCAGCATGGACGGTACGATTCTGTACTTCAAGTAGCTGTTCGTTTTCGAAACGATAGACAACGCGGAACAGTCCTTCTGGCGTTCCCGACGCGACCAAAGAACGAGCGCGATCCTCTGCCGTCAGGCGACGTGCAAACGAGGCGGCCGAGGCATCCTTCGGTTCAGCCTCAAGTCGAAAACAGCGTCCTAGAAAAAACCGAAGACTGAAAAGCGCGCGGGCCACCGGCGGAAATCTGTTGATTTTAGCATCGGCTGTGTCCTGATTCGCCCTGCGAAGAAATTCAGAAAGGGTAACGCCGTCCCGGCGTATAGGTAGGTCAACCGCCCAGACATCGTGCAGCGGGACGTCGGCGAGAAACGTATGCACGCGAAGCGGTAGCGCATAAAACTCCGTTGGAGAAACCTGTTGGAGAAACCTGCGGCATCTTTTACTCCTGGTTCCTATTCATTGAAATTAGATGCTTGACATAGGAGTTATAATAGAAGTTAGGTTGCAGCCCAGCGTGGCCGCACGGAAGTTAGATATAAGATCTCTAAAATCCATCTTAAGGCGTGACTTAATAAGTCGACCTAACTCCATAGTTATCTAGATTTTGACTATAACCCCCTTAAACTCAAAGATTTGGGTCACTTTAGGCTGTAACTCTATGATTCCAATGAACAGGGGGAGGGGGGAGGGGTGCCCCGCCGGTGCGGTAGATTCTGCGGAGGGCTGGCTACTAATTCACCCATCCTGACTTCGAGCCGCCATTCGTTTTGTCGTTATCGTCGGGGGGTATGTAATTTCCGTGCTCGTCGAAGGTGACTTTGCGATCGTGATCTCTCATATAGACTTCAAATTTTCTCGCCGCGCGCCGCCGCTTCCAGCGGTAGTAAGAGTTCCGCACGCCGAAATAACGCTCGGATGCCACATAGCTCATGCCGCGAGAGGGCATGAATTTTACCCACAGGTAGCCGAAGAGCAACCCGCCCAGATGAGCAAAAACCGCGACTCCGCCTTGCGATGGCTCAAAAACTGCAATGATCGCCACCACCACCCAAATGCCGACCAGGTATTTGGCCTTGATCCTGAAGGGCAGGGGAAACAAATACATTTCCTGATCCGCGTAAAGAATCCCAAAGGCCATCAGCAGACCGAAAATTCCGCCGGATGCGCCCACTGTTCCAATTCTCGGGTTCATCCCAAGAAAATGGGTATAAGAGACAGCGATGGTGATCAGAGCCGCGCCCACGACGCAGAACGTGTAGCACTCGATGAACCGCCGCGGCCCCCAATCGCGTTCCAGGTAGGCGCCGATGAACCAAAGCGTGAGCATGTTGAAAAACACATGACTGAAGCCGGCGTGCAGCAACGAGTACGTGACCACTTGCCACACTTTGCCATGCATCACGGCAACCGGAATCAGCGCCAGCCACTCCCGCATCTGAACGACAACGTCCGGGGCAAAATTCTCCATCACCTTCTGGAACAGATAGATCCCCGTGCAAGTCAGAATGATGCGCCTCACCCATCCTGCAAATGGGGGAAAGCTGAACGAGATGGTTTGTCCGCGACCCATTATCTTTCCGGCTCCGGCACCACTGGCAAACTGCGATGTCCCGCCGCATCTACCGCGCGCACACCGAATACCACATTATCCTTCGAAACCTTCAGGGTTGCACGCGTACCGCTACTGACCGTTTGGACGTATTCCCAATCGGCCGCGTTCGTCGACCGCCAAGCCACCTCGTAGGTGGCCGCTCCGGCCGAAGGTTCCCACGTCAAAGTCGTGTCGTTTTCGAGGTTCTTGGTCAGCATTCTTACGGTCGCTGGCGGTGCTGGAGCCGATGCCAGCGAGGCTAGGGTCGCCGCGTTCAATCGCGCGACGTGCGCCACATAGTCGAAGTCCACGAACTTCGGCAGGTCCCCATATTCGATGCCGTTAGCGTCGTCCTTGCGAACGTTCTGATGTTGATGGTTAAAGTTTTCGCGGAATTCGGTGAACCGCACAGCAGCGAAACCCTGCTGATTGAAAGAGTAGTGGTCGCCGCCGCGCAGGAAGCGGTCCAGCCGGAAGATGAGAAGCGGCTTGACCCCCGCATCGTACGAGCGCCCGACGTCCGCGATGTAGCGGGCAAGTTCGCGCGAAGGCGAGTCGCTCTCTCCGCCGAGCATTCGAATTCGCTTAATTTCAGCCTCGCTCGCCGCCGCCGGTAGCCCTTCGGAAAAAACGCGCACCACGCTCGTATCCTGTTGCGGATTGCGGTCGCCTCCCACAATGTCATTGTTCAAAACGGCTTCGATGTTCCACCCCTGCTGCTTGGCCATCTGGGCGAAGTGCTTGCTGCCGTTCAGACCCTGCTCTTCTCCCGCGACCGTCAGAAAAATAATCGTGGCCGGGAACTTAAGTCTGCTAGCAGCTTGGCTCAAAACGCGGGCGCATTCCAGGCTCACCGCCGTGCCGCTGCCATCATCATTCGCGCCCGGCGCAGGGTCGGTGCCGTTAAAAGTATCGCTGTTGCGCGAGTCATAATGGCCGGTTACCAGCACGATGCGATTCGCTGGCCGGGGGCCGCTTCCGCGCAGCACCGCATAAACATTGGTGATTTCGGTCGGCTTCGGGATGCGGTCGCCGGGCGGCTCGGTGAAAGTGTCAGTCTTCACCTCCAGGCAGCCGCCGCAGTCTTTGGAGTAGCGCTCAAACTCCTCCTTGATCCACTCCCGCGCCGCTCCGATTCCCTTTCCCGCTTTGACGGATTCCTCATCCTGCGGGGAAATTGTGGACCGGTTCTGGAAGCTGACCAGCTTCTCGATCGTCTGCCGGATGTGGTCCGCCGAAACTTGCCGGATCGCTTCGGCGATGTGCGAGTCGGTGTGCGGGTCGGCGGCCAAGCGCGGCGCGGGACCATGTTCCTGCGCCATTTCCTGAGCCCGGCATGAAGGAATGCAAAACGCCAGCGCCACGGCAACCACGGCGGCCGCCGCAAGACTTGTGGGAAGGTGACCGGAACTGGAAGACTCGGCCCCCTCAGAATTTTCTTGGTAAGCCACTTGACCTTTTCCTCCCGAAGAAACTAAATATAACAGGGTACCCTGAACGTGGAGGAAATCATGGTGTACTGTCCTGAGTGCGAGACGGATCTCGACATCGATGAAGATGAGGTCGATGAGGGCGCGGTCGTCTCCTGCCCGGAGTGCGGCACGGACTTCGAGGTGATCACAGTGAATCCCGTAGAACTGAAGCCCGTCGGCGAAGACGAGGATCTGGAAGATGAGGACGAAGAGGACGCCGACGAAGAAGAGGATGAGGACGAAGATTCCTGAAGAATCCTGCACCTATCCGGCGTTCCGGCGACTTATTGCAATGGCCTCGTCAGTCTTGTTCCCTGGCGTGTCTCGTTGCCCCTGTGCACGCGCGGAGTAGCGAGCGCGAGAAGCCGCAGCCTTACGCAGTCATCTTTGGAACCGTTTGGGACCCCGACGGGCGCCCGCTCTACGGGGTCAAAGTAAAGATCCGGCGGGCCAGCGAGAAAAAAACGCGCTGGGAGCTCTATTCCAATCACACCGGCGAGTTCGCCCAGCGCTTGCCCGCCGGCAAGGCCGACTACATCGTTTCGGCGGACGTGAAAGGCTACAAGCTGCCCTCGGGCAGACAGTTGAAGCCGGGCGCCGAAGTGACCGTGCATATCGACTATGACGAGCGTTCTGACATCGGTCTTCATTTAGACTGGTAATGGCCGCCGTGAGGGAATCGCCGGCAATGGCAATGGCAATGGCAATGACAATAGCAATGAGAAATTCATGAAGAATGCGGTCATCGCAGTTGCGGCTTCGCTGCGGGTCCTCCTGTCGCTGGTTATGTTGTCGGCGCCGGTCGTCTTCACGTCGACATCGGCCTTGGCGGCTCCAGCCCAGTTGGTTGGCCGCAATTCGAAGGAAGACAAAACCCGCCTGCTCACTGGCAAGGTGCTGGACGGCGGCGACAATCCTTTGACGAACGCGGTCGTCTACCTGACCAACACCCACACCCGCTCGGTGAAAACTTATATCGTTGGTCCGGACGGAAGCTACCGTTTCCCGGCGCTTCAGCCCAGCATCGATTACGAAGTGTATGCGCAATACAACAACCGCAAGAGCCACACGAAGACGGTCAGCCAATTTGACGATCGTTCGCAGGTTTACATCAGTTTGAAAATCGACACCAAGTAGGCGCTATGGCCTGCAAAACGTCGAAATGTTCCACGTGGAACACTATAAGGGTAATAATGTACGTATAGTTATGTCGGTACATTGGCGCTATTGGGAACATGCGGAACGGGTTATGGGGATGCGGGCGGCGGCGTGAATGGGGTCATTTCCATCAGTTTCGAGGGTGTGGTAAAAGAGGCACAAGCGGGTAATGCTTACACTGTAATTATTACATTTTCGTTATTTGGAGGGTGGACGGCCGGTGGGAGCATCCCCTGCGAAGGTTGAAAGCAGCGGCCTGCCGTGTGCGCTGGGTTGAGGTTGCAGTGGTGAAAAACCCTCTGCGACGCGGCGGTCAATATAACAAATGAATCCTCGCTCGAAGCTCTCTGGCAATCCACTCCTGCCGTTTGGCAATCAGTGCTGATCGGTTTGGGCTAGGGTGACGCGGTTCTGGATATCTTATTCGCGCGATTAAGCGCGCAGTCTCCTCCACGGTTGGGTCCTTGAGGTCTATCGACAGATTACTAGCTGCCTGCCGCACGTCATTCATGTGCCAACCGTAGTACGCCAATACCAAGTATGCGATTGGAATCTGATCCTTCCGCAACACGCGGTGCAGCCTCACTGCAAGTGAGATCTCCTTGAGCTTGCGTTTTACTGATTTCCTATAATCTGAGGTCAGCCTGCGAACAAGTTGCTGCTCAATGGTGCTTCCGCCCTGGATATTGCCCCCAAAGATCGTCTGAAACACTGCACGACAAATCGCGATAAGGTCGGTACCGCTGTGACTATAGAATCTACGATCCTCAGCAACAACCAGAGCCGCAACCAGTAAGTCGCAATTGTGCGTCTTCCAGAATTCTTCCGTTGTAACGGCAACGTTGTTGATCTTTACCTGTAGCTGATTCCATTCATTGATATATAAGCGAGAAGTGAAAATCTCGATCAGGCGGCTAAACCAATCAAGCGGTAGGCCGCGATAGTCGTCCAGCCGATTAGGGTAATGAATTCTATTTAAGACCACTGTTCCAGAAGCGTCACCGGCTGTACCCGAGAATTGTCCTGTTAAATGCATGCGACGGCCAAAGCGTCGACAGCGTTCTTGCATTATCCAAGAGGAGGATCGCTGCTCGCCTTCCTCGACTACGTGGAGGACTATAGAGCTTCGGCCTATATATGCATTTTGTACGGTGCCATCAAGCGTGGCGGTCGAGCGGTTGACACCAGTAAACACGCGCACCTTATCGGACTTTTCGTAAACCTTCTCCGCCGTCCCGTGAAGCTTTGTCCCATCCTGCAGCAGCAAAACCTTATAGCGAAGAACCATTCCCTTGAAGGGATTGTATTTAGTCTGAGAGATAACGCTTTCGAGAACCCAGACGCCGCTGAGGCGAGGTGGTCGCAGAATTTTTTGTCCAAGGGTGAAATAAAGAACAGTAAGGAATAGGCCTCCGATAATGGTGCCCAGGGCGTTGGCCAACATTGCTTGGATATCGATATACCTGCCTGCTGTTATAACAGTAGGCAGAACGCTGCCGCCCACAATGAAGATCATGTAGTGTACCCCTCTGTTTCGCGATTTCAGGGCAGTTAAGGCACTTCAATTTTGTCTTTGACACGGTTCCATTCTCGTTTGAGCACTTCGCGGGATAGTTTCGTAACCTCTGGATGGGTCGCTATGAACTTTTGACGCCCTTGTTCGTCCCCAGCTTGGAGACCCTCTATCATTTCGCGGATCATCCATTCGAGCCTCTGGTGGTCTGGTTCGTTCGGATTGAGCATGAGTCGAATCTTGCTCTCTAGAAAAGTGAGACGCTGAAAGTTCTGGTATCCCTTAAAATCATGGCCCGCAGTGAAGTAATGAAGGGCATCGCCCGTAAGCTCAGCTATAAGGTCTCTGAGGTTATTGATCCACGCTTAGCGCATCGGAGCGGTGATCTGTTTGTTTGCGACTTCGGCGGAAGACGCCATTTGGCGTTTTGCGATGCGCAACGAAATCCACGGGCCGAAAAAAACCGCAAGCGCGGCAACTATCAGCGACAGGGTTGGGATGCTCATAACCGCAGGATTGTACATCTTCTTGCAATCCGGGGGAGTCGTGGGGCAGCGTGTCTCATAAATGGTTCTCGGAGCTGGCTGTGCGGCCCTCAGGGGCTAAAGCCCGCATTTCTGGCGGCTGTTGGCGGCACGGCTGAAGCCGTGCCCTTCCCGTTCGTGGCCAGGTTGAGTTTTTCCGCATGCTGTGAAGCCGCAGCCTTCCCAAGCCCTGTTTATTGAGACTAGTGCTAGGCGCGGGCGCTGAGGCCGGGAAAAAGGTCAACGCCGGCGGTGGCGCGGGCAGAATACAGGGGTCCTTCGACTCCGCAGGGGCTTCGCTTCGTGAAGTCCCTGCTCCGCTCAGGATGACAACGTTTGGCGATGGCGACGTTTGGGCAGCTGTTAGCGGCACGGCTGAACAGCTTGCGGAAAAAGTACCTTTTCTCGCCGCAGTGTCACCTCGGCGGCTAAAGCCGGCACTGAAAACAAGCTAGTGTAGTGTCCAACAAATAACTGGACAATAAGAGCAGGTGCCACTATGCTGGAGTCATGCCACGTCCCCCTTCCGCACTGGTCCTCCCAGAAGCCGACCAACAGC
>Ga0208820_1000934_pt1 | contig 17819 bp, 17 predicted proteins | sample June2015DPH_16_5_FD_184713 | JGI IMG/M metagenome (GOLD analysis project Ga0208820, IMG submission 184713) | Peatland microbial communities from SPRUCE experiment site at the Marcell Experimental Forest, Minnesota, USA - June2015DPH_16_40... | ecosystem: Environmental > Terrestrial > Soil >...
TCATTGGCCGGTTTTGGGTGATCGCTGAGGGTGTTGGGACGCAGACCCAAATAGTTGCGGGAAAGCCAAACCCAGAGTTAATTTCCACCAGCCTTGTGGAACGACAGAACCTAACAATGCGGATGAGCATGAGGCGTTTCACACGAAAAACGAACGCATTCTCAAAGAAAATCGAAAATCACAAATTTGCTGTGGCTCTCCACTTCATCTGGTACAACTTTTGCCGCATACATCAGAGCTTGCGGGTCACGCCAGCAATGGAGATGGGTCTAAGCGACCATGTTTGGGACATGCAGGAACTCGCTAGCCGAGCACTGAGCTTCAGTGAGAATCGCCGTGCCGCCTGAGAACACCCACCAGATATGCAAGTGCCAGAGTGTCCCGTGCGCAGTAATCTAACAGCGTCTTGCGGAGTCGTGCTTGGAGTCGTGCTTGTTCGGCATTGTCCATGCTGATATCCGATAGTTGCTCCCATATGCTCGCCACCTGAATTCCCGACTGGACTTCCAAATCCTGATAGCTCATCGTTGGAACCAGCACTGGCAGTACACGTTTGATGGAGTACGAGCCGAAGAACAAGGGACTGTATACGTTCTCTCGAACGATGCGCAACAGGTCTACCAGTTTTTTTTGCATGCTACAGATTTGCGGGTCATATTCCGGAAACCAGCGACACAAATTCGATAGCTGGGTATTCTCATACGAACCATAAACAACGATACTGCTTGCGCCCGACACAGCCTTCGAGAGCGATTCGACAAATGGACGACGTGGGTCTTCAGTGGCGTTTGGCGAAAGGAATGCGTTATGCTGAAGCACTCCCTCCTGATGCGCTTGGCGATGCACCGACCACTGAATCGGAATCGGTTCATAGGGCTTCATACCCCGAAATTTAGGCACTGCCGGAGAAACGGACTCGAAATCTATGAAACAGACGGGATACTTGATCGCTGCCAATTCGCTTTGCAATTTTGCCCCAACCGCTAACCCGCACTTGCGGGCGCTCCTCGCCGAATTAATTCTCGAACACTGCTTCTCCGTGAAATGCCAATAAAGTCTGAGATCGATGTTGGTCGGAAGTTCTGAAACAGTTGTCACGCCATTGTGAAGAAGCATCCGAATTTTGTCCGCCGAAATCGGTAACGAACGGACATCATCTACATCTGGTGGAGGGTGACAATGGTCAAAGAACTCGCAGCGGTAAGGACTCTTGCAGAAACTTCCGGTCTCGATGTTCGGTGGTTCGGGCTGGACGAGCATTGTGTACTGCTCATTTAGAATTCCTGATACGGTGGATCGAGCCAGCAATCGGTTTGATGGAATTTCTTCGATCAGGAAGAGTTTCAATAAGTCCAAGTCCCCGTCCAAAACGTAATCAGGGTTCACATGCATCAGGTGGCTGCTTTTTACCTGTATGCCTGCCCCCCGTAGCACGTACTGCTGGATACTGAGGTCGTGGAGGTGGTCAGGCTTTACGGTAGTTGAGCCCTTAACCTCGATGAGATGGAACTCGTCCTTTTTCGGGCTGCGAAGCAAGACATCCACTCGAACTAAGACACCATCGTGTCGGAACGCACCTTCAAAGATTGCTGGTACCTCAGGATTGTTTACTAGCTCTTGGGTCAATCGGATGGCGTCCGCCAAATGATTCTTGTCAGCATCAACCAAAACTCCGCCCCGAAAAAGATTTCGTGCTAAAACCCCTACCGCCGTGCCTTGGTCTTTGTTGCCCTGATCCGTCAGCTTCGCCAAGTGCGGCTGGTGGACTTGGAGAAAGAGACGTTTCGGGCACTGAAGTCCTGCGACGAATTTTGACTTGCTGATCCCGCAGGTCGGGATCACAGTCTGAGGCGTGTCGAGATGACTAACTAAAGCGGCTAGTGCAGGTGTCGGTGCCTTCGCAGTTAATTGCCGTTCTGCTTCTTCCCGTGCGATATTTTCCATAGAAGACCTCATTGAATCCATACTGGATTATTATAATCCATTTTGGACTATTATCAAGCGGAATATTCAAATCCGGCTCGATCCCCATGCCATCGGGCGGCGAATCCGTGAGATTCGTGGCTTCGATTTGACTCAGGTGGAACTAGGCAAAATCCTTGGAATCACGCAGGCACAGTTGTCCAAATTCGAGAAGGGTCAGAGGCTACCAACGTTGGAAGTCTTGCTGAAACTGAGGGCGCATTCGGGCAGAAGCATCGACTGGATCGTAATGGGCGAGGAGAAAGACAGCAATGCCTGAGCACGTCTCTATCAGAGATTGCCTCAAAGAACTAAACACCAAAGCCTATTACTTGCTTGTGGCGCTGAGCTTCTTGTATTACAGGCGCAGCGATGCCGTGGCGACTTCATTGAAAGTTGCTGTCACGCTCACAGCAATGGTGGCTGTTGCCCCAGTGCAGGATTGGGTCAAATCTGACGGCTTGCTGGAATTCATTCGCCGCTTTAAGGTAGCCTGCTTAATCGTCGCCCTTGCTTTCACACTCTACTGGATTTGGGCGGTGTCGTGAGTTTCAAAGGAGTCCATGTCTCGCAACTCGATCCGTAGCAGTATGAGCGGGATGCGAATCGAGAAGTTTAAGCTCCCGACCCCAACTGCTTGCCCACCAATTTGTCTATGAAGAAGCGAAAACCAATGTGGTTGACAAATATGTACTGGTTCGGGCCATTCGTTGACCTTTCTGGAAATCCTGTAAGCATTCGCTCTGCATGGGCAATTCGGTTCAAAGCATTTGCCGAACAAATTTGGACTGTGCGTAAAGGGCGGCTCTTGGTAGCCAATATTTTTTTCACGTTCTGGGTCTCTACGGATATTGGTGCTCTTATCAAGGGAATAACCCCACCGTTTCCTTTGTCGATTTGGGGAGCGATTTTTGGCTCTGCGCTCGTTCTGTCCGAGTGGTGGATTTTTAGGGAAGAATTCAGAGACAGTGCTCCCCTACACGTACTTTGGCAACCTCGTATTTCGCAGCCCCCACAGCAGCCCCACTTGTACGTCCATTTTGAGTCCAAAAACTACTTACCTTTTGAAGTGCGCTGCACATTTACGAACGACAAGAACGTTGCAATTGGCGTATACCCTTCTGAGTATCAAGAATTTGTGCCGAGCAAGGGTAACAGACACTTTGCCTACCAGACTCGAATCCTCAGAACCAACTTAAGCGGTCTTAAGAAATTCGTGCTTCACGTAGAGATCGCACCCCTATTGGCTCAACCCAAACTCCATGACCACTGGATGTATAACTTTGTTCTGGATGAAGCGTCAGGAAAATTCAAGAGTGGTTCTGGTTGTATTGGGACTGGGGTTCTCCACACTCAAACGTGGTGGTACCCCGAAGAGCAAGATAAGGAATGGTTGCAATGGACAGAGGGGCTGTGAACTAATCTAGGCAAGCGGTTAGTTTTTGGGCAGCACTGGTTTGTTAGGCAAGCCCGGAAGGAAGCTCGACTGACATGAAACGATCTGCCATTCTGACGATTATCTTGTTCGCTGTAAGCGCTGCGGTTCTTGCCCAAACGCAAACCTACTGCTCTGATTTTGGTGGAAACATTGCCTGCACTAGCTACGGCGGCGACGGGTCATCATCGCAGTCGTACTGCACGAGCATAGGCACCAGCCTCTCCTGCACTACGTATGACAACGACAACTACAGCCGGGCGAAAATCGAAAGAAACTACGAGGCGGGACAGGTCGTTGGCACGGCCCTCGGCAACATAATAGTGGCAGCGATCAAGCAGCATAACGAGAGGAAGAAGGCACGACAGGAGTGGGAGCAGTATGTGCAGGATAAAATTGGCGTCGCGGAGTTGGCCTGCGAGACAGACCCCGACATGGGCGGCACCTATGGCGCTGTAGGTTGTAGGACTGCATTCTTCGCCTTCAATTCTTTCCTCCACAAGCACCGCAAGGATTTTCCGCTGACCACAAGAAACCTAGACCTTCTCAGAGACGCTACGGCTAAGATGCCGGGATTGCCGGACGATCTAACTCTAATTACTGAACAGATGATCGAAAAAGTGTTCCAAACTATGGACAAGAAACAGTTGGATAGATAGCAACACCAGCAGCTTCGTGCCCAAGAACGTTACCGGGCAAGCCTCCGACGATTGGGGGATTTATCCGGTGGGGAAGGTTAGCCTGAAGGTCAGAGCATGATATTGCTTCCTCCCCATTGCGGCGGCTTCTAGCGGGTAATATCGAAGGCGAAGATGAAAACATTGCGGAAGTTCTGGAACGTAGTGACGCCGCTATCTAATGATTGGACGGAAATTTGCAAGCGTTGCAGCCCGAAGTGGTGGGCATGACGGAGTGGCGTGACCCGCTACTTTGCTGTGAATCCAATTCCAAGCGTGAACAGCCCCGATTCGCTGCCCCACGTCAGTTCTTCGGCATCGGCTTCGCTTCGATTTTCTCGACAATCAGAGTTTCCCAACATACGTCTGAGACTGTGCCATCTCTCCCATTATTCCGTTTATAGGCTTCGAGTGTGTTCTTTACATAAAGAGGGTCTTCGCAGGGGGGGGCGTAGTGGATAATCAGGTCAGTGATACTCCTGTCAGCAATGACAACCTTTCCCACAGCCTGAGACCATACATAGCAGTCTTTGCTCCCACAGTGGGCGTGGATTGTTAGACCTTCCCGCTCCAGCACGAAGGCACCCTGATTGCCGGAAGCGTTCTCCCAAGTAGCGTCATAGGAAAGCACTCTGTATTCGCCGCAGCCATCCTGTTGGAGTTGGTGCTTGCTGCAGGTTGTACGTTCTATGCTGTCAGGCTTGGCGGTTTGTTGAACTTGTTGTTGGGGTGAGGAGACATTTTTGTTGCAGCCAATTTGACAGACGCACAGAACGATGGCGGCTAGCCAGTGCGATTTCATGCGGGCATTGTCCCACTCGACTGGAAAGAATTCAACGTACACTGAGCGATAGAATCAAGACGGGGAGACGGCAATGAAAATACTTCTCGCTGTACTCATCTCGATGCTGGTTGGATGCAACAGCCCACGACCTGTTAAGCAGGTCACACAGCCAGTGCAACCGACGCAGACCTCAACACTGGAAGACCAGTCGCAACCCCGCTTGGCGACGCTCGAACAGCAGAGGATGTGCAGTGAGCAGGCTGAGAAGCAGTTCAGAGCCAGAGGATTCACCGACAAGTCTAGCGAGTACACCAGCCACTATGACGCACGGGCGAACGTCTGCTTCGTGATGGTTCACACGGTTTCTGCAACCGGGACCAGCGTCAGCGATACGGAGCTAGTCTTCGATGCGTTCGAGAGGCGTGGTTATGCCAGCTATGTTTGGGTCAACGCTGGGAAGAAGAAGTATTGGGAAGTCGCCCCGATGACGTGCGTGGTGTACCCTCGTGGACAACCTGAAATCACGTGCAAGTCTTCAGACGAGTTCGACGCACTCGTTGACAAGTATTTCGGCATCGCACGTGAAGTGAAGGGCTTTGGTAGCGCCCAAAAGTAGTGCAGGCTCAGCCGTTCGTGGACTGCACTCAGGTCATCGGTGTTCAGATTTGCATATCCATGTTGGGGTACTTCTGGAATTCGAGAACGAAATCATTCTAGCCGTTGCTTTGAAAGAGTCCGTCTTCGCCGAATTTCTCTGCCGCCCGTTTGACAAGCTCCACAACGGCGGGCGACGAAAACTCCCGTTAGGTTTCCGAACTATCGGAGTATCAGTAGGGGATGTTGAATCCCCCCGATAGGTGAATCGCATGCCGTTTCGTTCCAAACTTCTCCAGCCGCCTGCTGACGGGTCGGAAGCCGCTCTGACCAAAATTTATGATGTGTACAGAACTCCAGCGGGTCGTATCGAAGGTGAGGGTGAAGACGTTGCAGATATTCTCGACCAAGGCCGTTTTTCATCTCTGTCCGAGTGATTAACGTCGGTTTAACTTTCTTATACACGTTTACACGAGCATCTGAAATCAGCGCCGCATGCTCGCTGGCTGGTGTGAAGACTTCGTGAGTTTGGAATGGGACTTGCTAGCAAAGAGGGTCAACCGTGGCGTTTGACGAACTCACGCAAAACCCTCGCAGCCACCTGATTTACATCTTCATGTGGCTGTGTTTTCTTGTTCTTGCGAGGGGTGCTCTTTCCCCGAGTTCTGGAACTGCTCTTAGCTTTTTTCTTCGGCATCTGCTCCATGCTGCCACATTTGGAGCCTAAATGCCACGTGTGAAAAATTCAAAGTCGCCCACTACCTGTGTTTTCGGTTGGGGGGGGCAAAAGGGAGGTGCGTGAGACCATTAATGAGGGAGTTTGCCCCACACCCTCACCTCGCAGTAGTTCATGCCTTTGCCTCCGGGCCGAAGTGGGGCAACATCCTTCACCACAGCAAGGCTGCCCTTCTGCTATGCGCGATCGCTTCACGTCGCAGCGATGGCACTTGCCCGGCGAACCGTGGACCGGATTCGCGTGGCACTTCTCGCAGAGACAAAGTTCTCCGCCGCACAGCGGCCGCGGGAATTCGATGTCATGTCCGCAGCCGGGCCCACCGCAGGATCATCTTCTGCATCTAGATCACGTCCTCCGGGTCGGCGCCGATCAGCACGGCCTGCCGGTCGGACTTGGGACCGAGATAGCTATGCGCCTTCGGAGGCTGTCGGTGTTGCCGTATTTCAATATGTTTCCTGTCATTGAGTCTCGGAATGCGTACACGGCAGCCAAGTCTCCGAACCGCGCAGGCCGACACCGCCCACATCCGAGGCATTGGCAGGCGCTGGCGAAATTGGTGGGAGTTTCGCTGGACGTGGTCAGGCGATCCGTCCAGACCACCGTCCAACAACAACGTCGGAGCAGGCGAGAGGGGCGTACAATCTTTACTGTTTTCGAAGTCAAAAAAGGAAATTCCCGATTCACACAAGCAGCTTGACCGTCGCCCCCAGCGACAACAGGCTTGCGGTTTTCTTCTTGAGGAGTGATATGCCGACAAAACGCCGCCGCCGTCAGCTACCGCCGGCAGATGCCTGTACCGATGTTGAACGCGAAGGACACGAGTTGCCGCAATCAGGCTCAAACGTTGGCGAAGGGTCTGTTCCAGGTGAGCTCCATTTCTTTGACTATCTTGATTCGCTCACGGCGGAGCAGTGGGGGGATCGGATCATTTACATCTACCGGCAGGATCCGCCGGCCCACAATCCCGGGAACGGCCATTACATCGAAAAGGTCCCGCACGCGATCGATGAAGAGTACATTACAGCTCGTCACGGCGGAGGGCGGTACCTGGTGTTCGTGAAAAACGTCCGCACGAAAGGTCGCGAGCGTAGCCAAATCGTCGTCATCGAAGGTGCGGATGCCGGGCCTGGCTATGATGAAGGCACGATCGCGGACGTGATTACAGAGGTGATCACCGTTGTCCAGTCGCAGAAGGTTCCCGCGGAAGAAGCGATCAAAGCCGCAATGGAGACTCTCGGCGCCGTGCAGAAAACTGCTCTGGACGTGGTGTTGAACGCGGCGACAGCACAGGCCGAAGTCGTGCACGAGCTGCTGTTCGGCCAAATCGACGGCAACCGGGCGCTGGGATCGGAGCTCGGCGGTCTACTGTTCGAAGCGGTGGAGCGTAGCCCGGAGATTATCAACTCGTTCGCTACCGGACTCACGCAGGTCTTGAGCTCGGCAGAGGCAGTCCTGAGCGGACCGCTGCGGCAGTCGATACCGCCGGCCGCCCCAGTCCGTCCCCCGCAAGAATCCCAACCCACGGCGGTCCCCGATGGCGCGCTTCCGCAGCCGGCGCCGGAACCGCAGCAGCCGACGGAGTCCCAACTGCTAAACGCAATTCTCCTCGCGATCGCAGACGGGTATTCGGCCGGCCAGACTGGCAACGCCGTCTCCGGCAGCATCCGTGTACTCTATCCTGCCGCCGTTCCAACCATGCAAAAGTATCTGGCAATGGATGACTTTTTGGTGCTCATGTGGATGCGCCAGCAGCCCGCAATGGCCGAGATTGCGAAGGATACAGGATTCGCACAGTTTTACGCTGAGCTAAAAGTGGGCATCATGAAGAAATAACGGCGGATTCGGTCGTTTAGAACTGTCTCAGCATCAGCGAGGTGATGCAAGATGAACCGGACCGACCACTTGCCTGATCCGTAATTGCGGTCGAGTTGCTCGTCGCTCAAGTCAAAGTAACTCAGCGTTCGATTCCTCGCCGCTTCGAGCCGCGTGACAATGTCCATTTCAATCCCCTCTGATTTCCAAATGCGCTCCTGTGTGCTTCACGAGAATAGGCAACAAACGCCAGCACCGTGGAGCCGATTGTTCCTCTTCCGCGATCTGCCTTCTCGGCGACAGTCGATAGCGCCCACACATTGGGAAATTATGGCAGATCGACTGGGCGGTTCATATTGGACGGCAGCACTCACTTGGGAGAGTCCGCCCCGTTGCCCTTGTTGGGATGGACACAGTTCGTTCCTCCAGCCGAGACGTTTCAGAGTCGCTCTGGGGCACAGAAGTGTAGCTAAAGTGTAGCTTTTGAGCGGTGGAGCGGTGGGTTAGAATGATCCCCTCTCATCCAGTGGATTCGAGGACATTCCTCTCCGCCAGAGAGCAAAAAAAGCTACACGAAAGCTACAAAAAAGCTACAGACAAGCGTATATTTGTTCCGCCATCAACGATGGCAAAATCGCTAGGCACTCGAAGCAAGCCGTTTGAAATCAGTGATAAGTAGCTTTGGATTCAACGCAAGAATCGAATCCCACTCTCTCCGCCATATTTTCAATATGTTGCGGGTCATGAAACCCTTTGAAACCCTCTCACTGTTTCTGGAGGGCGAGTTGGACCACTTTCGAGTGAGCCTCTGCCATCTCGCTTGTCACCACATCCCCGTAAATATTCATGGTGGTGGTGATCGAAGCATGACGCATCAGTTTCTGTTGCACGGCAATCGGAGTGCCAACAGCATCCAGCCACGAACGGTAGCTATGACGCATCGTGTGCGTACCTAAACTGCCGATCCCAGCATCCCGCGCTGCTTTGGAAAACACCCGCCACACCCACGGATAGGACCAGGGCAAGCGACCGAGCTTAAGAGGACTGGCAAAAACCCAGTCGCCCTCGCCGGCAAATTCCGTTTCCTGTCGCCAGGCTTTCAGAACAGCCAACATTGCAGGATCAATGGTCATGCCCCGGCCGGAGTATTCCGTCTTGACGCCTCCGACTACTTGCCGGACGATGCCGCGTTCCACGGTGAGCTTCGAGTTGAGCCAGTCCACATCGGACCACCTCAACGCGAGGCATTCGCTGATCCGCAGCCCGAACGAAATGCACACCAGAGCCATCGTTCGGAAAGCCCCTTCCAGGTGAGCAAGGAACCTTTGGAACTCTTCCACGGTGAGGCAGCGAGGCTTCCTCAGCCGCTTCGTAGCACCCTTGATGCGTACCAGTTCCATCGGATTGCGCTGCACCTCGACATCATCCCGGTACATTGCGTACTCCCACAACTCGCGGATCACGCCGCGCACGTGAACCTTGCTCTTGGGAGAAAGCGGAAGGGATTTCAACCACAGGTCAACGGGCCGCGCCTGGAGATCTGTGATCGGCTTCTCTCCCCACTCGGGGATGATGTGGTTTTTGAGCCAGGCCTTGATGGAATGGCTCGTGCTTACCCGTGTGGACATCCTTTCGAGTTTGAACTGTTCGACCAATATGCTCACTATCGGGACTACCTTGATTGGCCTCGCCAGCATCCTCCGAAACGGCTCTGCGGCCTTCTCTGCGGCTGCCCGCGAGGGCAGTTCACGGATCGTGCCGAGCTGTCTCCGGTGCGGCTTGCCGTCCTCAAACCACTTCAAATGCCACGTACCACGTTTTCTGCTGTAAATAACGCACTGTGACGCTCTCAATTTGCCGCTCCTTTCCCGGAGCGCACAGGTAGCGGTTTGCAGATTACCACAGGGTTGGAGAGCAGCGCAGAGTCAAGATCCTCTTTGCGGAACCTCCATATGCGCCGTTTCGTGCCGGAAAGGGCATAAGCCCGAACTTTCCCTTGGCGGACCCACAGGAGTAGGGACCGCGGCTTTACCTTCAGGTAAGCGGCGGCCTCCGAAGCCGTGAGCCAGTCGGATTGAGGGACCGTGTTCATTTCGGAGTCCGATTTCAGATTGAATTCATTGAGCCGGCGTTTCCACGAGAACGGCGCGCCATTTCTTGAACCACGGCCTTCGCGATTTCGTTGACTTCCGATGGCACTGCCTGTTGTGGTGTTGCCAAACCTCGAATGATTTCCCCCTGACGCTGGCACGCAACTTCGCCATAACTAAGAAAGGTCGTCAAAACTCCTTCGTGCCCGAGGTTCTGACTCCATGCCTTGAATTGTTCGGGGGTTTTGCAGACCTCTTGGCCGAGTTGGACAAGAGTATTTCTGAAGCTATGCGGGTTGAAATACGGCAGGCCAGCGCTGACGAAGGCTTCGCGAAATATCGTGCGAATGGGCGAGGCACTGCTCCAGTGATCTCGCTCCAGGCCTGACACTTCGGACTGGCGAGTCGCCCCCAGCGCTATGCGCGTTGCCGGGAAAAGAGGATCGTCGTTGCCCCATAGTTTGCATTCCCGGAGATACGACACCCACTCCTCCACAATCCTGCGAATTTCATCGCCCACAGGAAAGAAGAAGGTTTTGAAGGTTTTGCTGAATTTCGTCTGAACCTCTCGCGCATCTTGGTTGACACTGCCTTCGATTAGATCAACATGCTTTAGCTTCTTTTCTGTATGAACCAGTTTCAGCTTTGGGCGCAACCCCCTTGGGTCAATCTGCTGATTCTGATTCCATTGGCAGCCGCCTACGGCTTTCGGCGGGCAGGACACCTGCTTGTCGGGCGGCAGCTGATTGTGATCACTCTCTTCGCCGCCGCATTCGGTTTTGTGGAAGCTTCTGTCGTGGTGTACCTGCGGGCCGCGACAGGTCTGCTGCCCGGCTACGCCGAAAGCTTGGCAGTGGTTCGGCGACCTCAGGAGATTTATGATGCGTTGGGTTCATAGCCAACCGGTGTGCTTGGACGTGTTTTCTTAACTCGCTCGAATTCTTCGACCGCCGGGTGTATGGAATCATCTTCAGCGGGAGCCGGGAAGTGACGAAAGTTATGTTGATTTATATTAACCAATATGCAAATATTGCTATATATACATGCCCGAGTTGTCACAATTTACAGCCGAGTTTTTCAAGGCTCTGGCGCATCCGATGCGCGTCAGGATACTGGACACGCTGCGCTCCGGGGAAGTCGGCGTCAATGAGCTCAGCATCCGTCTGAAAGTTGAACAAAGTACGCTTTCTCAACAACTTGGAGTGTTGCGAAAGAGCAGCATTGTGGTTGGTCGCAAGGAAGGCCAGAACGTTTACTACTCCGTGCCAGACCATGCAATCTTTCGTCTACTTGACGATGCCCGGCAGGTCTTCAATAACCACCTGGTAGACATAAGGGACCTCCTTTCTCAACTCACCCCGGCGGGGGAAAAGTGAGCGGCTCACTCGACGTTGGGGACCGCCCGGTGTCCGCACGCTTGGAATCCAGCATTGCTCCGTGGCGAATTAGTGGTCGGTCGGACGGACACCTGTCCTAATGACGCAAGTCGCCTTCAGTTCGTTCCTCGTGGTAACGCTATTGGTCCCCGTAGTCACTCTGATTTTCCATCGGTGGACAAAGGCGCGCGCCCTTCCTCCCGTACTACTAATGGGATCGTTAGCGGTCGGGATTGCCGTGGCAGCGGCGGGGTTCTACGATGGGCAAAAGTTCGCGGTTGATGTTTCGCAAGTGGCATCGTTCTCCTTCGCACTCAGCGTGGACCGGCTCAGCGCGTTCTTTCTGTTCTTGGTTTGCTCTGTCTCCGTGCCGGTCATCCTGTTTTCGAGTTCATACATCCCGCGCCACTATTCCGGAGCGCGCCGGCATTGGCTGTGGGTGCTTTTGCCTCTGTTCCTGCTGTCGATGGTGCTGGTGGTAACTGCTTCCACGCCATTTGCGTTCCTGTTCGGGTGGGAACTGATGACCCTGTTCTCCGCCGGCCTCATCTTGATTGATGGCGACTCAGAGCAGCGGCGCCACAACATTTTTGTCTATCTCCTCATGATGCACGCCGGTGCAGCAGCCGTTATCGGAGGCTTCCTTTTGTTTCTGCCGCATGCCAGCAACTTCGCCGAGATGCGGGCGAGCGCGGCCGCGATGCCGCCATCTCTACGCACCGCCGTGTTCTTGCTGGCGTTTGTAGGATTTGGAACCAAGGCCGGAATCGTCCCGCTGCATCTTTGGTTGCCCAGAGCACATCCGATTGCGCCCAGCCCGGTATCGGCCTTGATGTCAGGCGTCATGCTGAAAACCGCGATCTACGGATTTGTCCGCTTCGCTTTTGATTTTCTGGGCGGCGGCCCCGCCTGGTGGGGATATTTGGTGCTATTGGCGGGCTGCGTGTCAGGCCTGCTGGGCGTGCTCTACGCCATCGCGGAGCATGATCTAAAAAGATTGCTCGCCTACCACAGCGTCGAAAACATTGGCATCATCTATCTCGGCCTGGGGGCGGCGCTCGTGTTTACGGCCAACCATGCCCCGCTCTGGGCTGCGCTTGCACTCACCGCCGCCCTGCTCCATTGCTTGAACCACGCGATTTTCAAAAGCCTCCTGTTTCTCGGAGCCGGAGCAATTTCTGACGCGGCTCACACGCTCGATCTGGAAGAACTCGGCGGCTTGCTGAAACGGATGCGCCTGACCGGCACCATGTTCCTGATTGCCTGTTGTTCCATCGTTGGCTTGCCGTTGTTCAACGGCTTCGTCAGCGAATGGCTCACCTTCCGCAGTTTTCTGGCGGCCTCAGAACTGACGAGTCTCTCCGCGGCCATCATCCTGCCCTTAGCGGCGGGCGTACTGGCGCTGATCGGCGGATTGGCAGCCGCGTGTTTTGCAAAGGTGTACGGCGTTGCCTTCCTCGGACGCCCGCGCAGTCGCGAGGCGGAGATCGCAAACGATGTTTCTCTGCCCATGCAGGCAGGCATGGGAGCCCTGGCGGCGGCGTGCGTCGTGATCGGAGTTTTTCCCGGTCTGGTGTTGCCGAGCCTGGGCAAGTTAACCGAGGAACTTCTTCCCGGTGCTAAGCTGCCGCCAGCGGCAACATCACTCTCAGCCCTACTTCCCTGGATAGCGCTCTTCGTTCTAGCGCTGGTCGCCGGCATTGCCGCACTTAAGCAAACGAAGAAACTGACAGCGACTTGGGCCTGCGGACTGCCTGGCCTGAACGAGCGTATGCAGTACACTTCCACCGCCTTCTCCAAGCCGCTGCGAAAAGTATTCTCGCAGGTGTATAAGGTGGACCGTACCGTCGAAGTGGTTCCTGGCGGCACTCCATATTTTCCAGTATCGATCTCGTACCGCTCGGTTCGCACGACCTCTTTTGAAAAATCTTTGTATCGGCCAGGCATTGACGCGATTGTCGCGGCGGCGCACCGTTTGCGACAGCTTCAGACCGGCAATATTCAGATCTACCTGCTCTATATCTTCGCCGCCCTGGTCGCCCTTCTGGTGTTCATGAGGTTCGTATGAAACTCGCGATCAATCTTGCGATCAATGCGGTGCAGGTACTGCTTCTGGTTCTCGTGGCGCCCCTGGTGCGCGGTGTAATTGCTCAGCTCAAAGCCAGAATCCAGAATCGGCACGGTGCCAGCGTGTGGAGGCCATACGCCGAGCTGTTAAAACTCTTTCGCAAAGAGGATCTCGTACCGGATTCGGCTTCTTTTGTTTTTCGCCTAGCTCCCATCGTCCTGTTTACCTCAACCCTGGTGGCTGCGGCGTTTGTTCCACTGCTGCACGGCTCGGCCCTGCTCGACGCCACCGGCGATTTCGTGCTTCTCGTCTACCTGCTGGCGCTGGGGCGTTTCTTCCTGATGCTCGGAGCGATGGATGGCGGCAGTTCCTTCGGAGGCATGGGAGCCAGTCGCGAAGCCCTGGTTTCGACTTTGGCTGAAGCTCCCTTCTTGTTGGCGCTCGTGTCGGTCGCCATTGCGGCGCGTTCCAGCAGTATCGCTGGAATGGTGCGCTGGACCCTGGGGCAAGACTTCTTCCAGTTCTCAGCCGTTCACGCCCTGGCGTTTGCGGCCCTGGCCTTGGTCGCCATCGCGGAAACGGGACGGATCCCGGTGGACAATCCCACCACGCATCTGGAGCTGACCATGATTCACGAGGCGATGGTCCTGGAGTATTCGGGACCGAGCCTCGCTCTGATCGAATGGGCAAGCGCAATCAAGCTCACTGTGATCATGGCATTGTTGATCGCCCTGTTCGTCCCTTGGGGAGCGGCCAGCAGCCTTTCCGTGCTGGCAATCCTAATCGCGTCGCTGGTGCTGCTCCTGAAAATGGCTGCACTCGTACTCGTGCTCGCGTTGGTTGAGTCGAGCGTCGCGAAGTTGCGGATGTACCTGGTTCCCGATTTTCTCGGGGTAGCGTCAGCGCTGGCGATCCTCGCTGTGGTTTTTACAGCGCTAATGAGGTGACGCGAGGTGAACGATGGGTTTCGAGGTGAATGATGGGTTTATTTGAGACAGCTGCGGCCAAAGCCCTGGCGTCGTCCGGAGTGTTCTTGTTCATGACCGTGCTGCTGATCGCGGCCGCTAAGCGGACTTCCACCTGCATCGCTCTGTTCAGTTTGCAATCGCTGGTCTTAACCGCGCAGATCATCGCCATGTCCCGTATGCACCATTCGACGGAAGGCTTCGTGATCGCCGTCATGGTGTTGACCGTCAAGGTGGTCGCGATTCCGTATGCCCTCTATCGCATCGTCGAAGAACTGAAAGCGCCGCGCGACGTTTCTTCCTCCACCTCGTCTTCCCAATCGGTGTTCATTGCCGCCGGACTCATTCTTCTCTCCTTCTTTGCGGTGCGCCCGTATGCCGGCGTCCTGGGTGGCGACCAAGCCATGCTCGCAGCCTCGGTCGCATTGGTGCTGACCGGCGGTTTCCTCATGATCAGCCGTAAGAAGGCATTGATGCAGGTCGTCGGGCTTCTGGTGTTGGATAACGGCATCTTCCTTGCCGCTCTGACCACCACATTCGGTATGCCGTTAGTCATCGAGATCGGAATTGTCTTCGATCTCCTGATGGGAGTCTTCTTGATGGGACTGTTTGTATTTCGAATCCGCGACACCTTCAACCATGTGGACGTATCCAAGCTGCGGCGGTTAAGAGGCTGATGCATGGTTCTCCTTCTGCCATTATTCATACCGCTGGCCGGCGCGCTCTTCGTCTTCTTGTGCCGACAGCCGCACGTCGTGGTGCGCGCCGCCCTCACTACAGGCGCCTTGGAACTCGCCGCCATCGGTGTCACCGTGTACAGCATTCATTCGCACGGCGTTCTAAATGTCGGACATTATCTGCGTGCCGACGGGCTCACCTCGTTCTTCCTTATCAATCTCGGCCTGATTTCCGCGCTCGTGCTCGTCTATTCGTCGGGATACCTTCGCCATGTTCCGGAAGGAAGGTTCTCTTCTCTACGGTGGTTTTATGGGCTGGTTTTCCTGTTCCTGTTCACCATGGTCACGGTGTACCTCTCGGCCAATCTCGGAATGATGTGGATATCCGTCGAGGCCACAACTCTCGCGTCCGCTTTGCTGGTGGGCTTCTACAACACCGAAGGCGCAGTGGAGGCGGGCTGGAAGTATCTGATCGTCTGCACCGTGGGCATCGCCTTCGCGCTGTTCGGTACGATCGCCCTCTACCTGGCGGCCGTGAAGGGCGGAGTCAGCCCTCAATCGGCGCTCGATTGGGGCACCCTCATGGCCGCCGCTCCCAGTCTGGTGGGAGGACGCGAACTGCTGAAACTGGCATTTGTTTTTGTGGCGGTGGGATACGGAACCAAGGTTGGCTTTGTGCCCATGCATAGCTGGCTGCCCGATGCTCACGCCGAGGCCCCGTCGCCCATCAGTGCTCTCTTGTCCGCGGTCCTCCTGAATTGCGCGATGTACGCGCTGCTGCGCTTTGACGCGATCACTTCGCGGGCCATCGGCAGTGGCTTCAGTCATACTCTGCTGCTGATCTTTGGCGGCGTTTCGCTCGCCGTGGCCAGCCTGCTGATGATTGTGCAGCGCGATCTGAAACGCCTGCTCGCCTACAGCAGCATTGAGCACATGGGCATTGTGGCGATCGGCATTGGTCTGGGCGGTGCACTGGGCCTCTATGGTGCTTTGCTGCACACTTTCAATCACTCGATCGCCAAGACATTTCTGTTCGTTACCGCCGGCAATGTTCAGGGCAAATTCGGCACACTCCGCATGGAGCGCATTCGCGGCATGGCTTCTTCGCTGCCTTGGACCGGCGGCGCCCTCATCTTGGGCGGCCTCGCCATCACCGGTATGCCACCTTTTGGATTGTTTGTCAGCGAACTCATGATTCTTACCGCGGCTTTCTCGACGGCACACTATTTCATCGCCGTGCTCATGCTGGCCGCGATTTCCGTCGTCTTTGGCGCTCTGCTCCACCATTTCCAGCCCATGCTCATGGGCAAGCCCGAGGATGTTCGCGTGCCAACGACTTTGCGGGCATCGGAGGTTACCGTCATGGGTGTTTGCGCTCTATGCCTGGTGGTGTTGGGCCTACATATCCCAGCGGCCTTTGCTGCTGTTTTGCGCGGCGCGATGGCGGTATTGCAACCATGATCCGAACCCTTCCCAACAGCGAGGCGGGCGTATCACGAGCGCTGGATCTCTTGCGCACCGCGAACACGCGTCTGGTCTCCATATTTGGCAGCACCGATGACAACCACGTACGCCACGTTCACTACCTCATCGACGTGAATGGCCGTGAATACCGCATGCTCAGTTCGCCAGTCACCGGACCCATTGCTTCGGCAACTCCAGTCACGCCCTCGGCCGCCTGGTACGAACGCGAACTTCATGACCAGTACGGCATCGAGTGTGTCGGGCACCCTGACCCGCGTCCTCTGTTGTTCCACGAGAATTGGCCGGAAAATGTCCATCCCATGATCGACAATGCCTCGCATGTGCCCTGGACATCGACCGAAGGCCGCTACCGCTTCCTCAAAGTGCAAGGGGACGGGGTTTGCGAGGTGCCCGTCGGTCCCATTCACGCCGGCATCATCGAGCCTGGGCATTTTCGTTTCAGCGTCGTCGGCGACACCGTTCTCCATCTTGAACTGCGGCACTTCTACACCCACAAGGGCACGGAGAAGCTCTTTGAGAACACTCCAGCGATGGACGGCGTGATGATTGCCGAATCCGTTTCCGGCGACAACTGTTTTTCGCACGCGGTGGCGTACTGCCAGGCAATTGAGAGTGCATTCGGTATCTCTGTGCCCCCGCGGGCACAGGCCTTCCGCCTCATCGGACTCGAACTGGAGCGCATGATAGCGCACATTGCGGACGTTGGGGCGTTGTGCGGGGATGTCGCATTCAGCGTGCCGTCCGCGTATACCGCGCGCATTAAGGAAACTATGCTCCGGGCTTCAACCCGCTTTTTTGGCACGCGCTTCTGGCGCGGCATAGCCGTGCCTGGGGGCGTCACCCGTGACTTGTCCAATGCGGAAACCAGTGAGTTCGGCAGGATGGTCACGGCCGCCGCCCGCGATTTCGCGCAGATGGCACGCCTCATCCTGCACACGTCGTCAATTCAGAACCGCTTTGAATCGACCGGAATCTTGACCGCCGAAATCGCCAGGCAACTAGGGGTCGTTGGGCCGGTGGCGCGCGCCAGTGGAATTCGACTTGACGTCCGTTGCGATCATCCTAGCGGGCGTTATCGCGACATCAATGTGGACGTCCCACATTACAAGTACGGAGATGTGCTCGCGCGGGCGCGAATCCGAATCGACGAGACCGCCA
>Ga0208820_1000935_pt1 | contig 17800 bp, 15 predicted proteins | sample June2015DPH_16_5_FD_184713 | JGI IMG/M metagenome (GOLD analysis project Ga0208820, IMG submission 184713) | Peatland microbial communities from SPRUCE experiment site at the Marcell Experimental Forest, Minnesota, USA - June2015DPH_16_40... | ecosystem: Environmental > Terrestrial > Soil >...
GATTGACCCATGTCTATTTATGTCATTCGGAGAGAAATGTTCAGCCCAAACACTGGGGAGAGCCTGCAAGATTACCCCCTTGCAACCTGGCCCGCCCAGAATCTGACTCGCACTTTCAATTGCACCCGTACGGAGCTGGATTGGGTCAGGATCTTCAGGTCGGTGGTAGTAATGCTGGGCAGAAACGTCTGCACTCGTGGCAATGGCGTCTGTGAGTTGCGCAACAGTGCGAGTCGCACACTATAGATGTGAGACCACTTCGCATGATCGGCGATGGCAGTGACGATCCGCACTGGCAGCGCTACCCTAGCGAGGGCCTTGAGGACGTGCCCCTCGTTGAGCAACGGACTATCAAGAATGGTGGGAAGACTTTCGGGACTTCCATCGGTCAGCAAGGCTCCCATGATTCGGGGTGTACCCCGGCGTGCCAATATCATTTTCTCCGCGGGCGGCAGTTGCGGCAGTTTTGCCAGCACCAGTTCCTCGGCTAAATGCCGCAGTGAGGGATTTCCCGAATGAGAAAGACTTAGGGCGACAAGATCATGGGTGTAGAGTTCGCGGACCAGTCCCAAACCGAGGGTCTGGGGGATGTTGTGATGAAACGCAAGCGCACGCTTTACGCGGTAGCTGGTTGTCAGCTGCTTGTGGCTGGCGATTTCTTCCAGCAGGAGAGTCGGCAGATCCGCCCGTCCAAGGAGCAGGCAGAGATGCAGTTCTTCGAAATGCGGGTTCTGCAGCAAACCACGAAGGACCTCTTCGCGATGGTCGTGAATCAACGTGGGAATCTGTTCCACCGACGCATTGCGCGCTTGCTCCTGGGTGATTCCGGATTCCTTGTTAATGTCGAGAGGCTCCAAGCGAGCTACACTCCTGTCTAGCTAATAAAGGAGAACACTACAATCATGACATCTGTACTCCTAGATCTGGAACCGAAAGAAGTCTGGAAGCACTTTGAAGCGCTTGCGCAGATACCTCGGGCTTCCACGAAAGAAACTGCCGCCCGCGAATATGTCGTTGCGCAAGCCAAGGGCCTCGGTTTGGAAACCATCCACGACAACGCTGGCAATACCGTGATTCGCAAGCCGGCGCATCCCGGTCGCGAGCGAGCACCGATGGCGCTTTTGCAAGGCCATCTCGACATGGTATGCGAAAAAAATGAAGACACGGTCCATGATTTCGACATAGATCCTATAAAAGTTGTGCGCGATGGCGACTGGCTGAAGGCCGGCGGAACCACCTTGGGCGCCGACAATGGTGTGGGCATTTCGGCGGCGCTTGCGGTAATGGAAAGCAAGAACATTGCGCACGGTCCACTGGAGTTCGTCTTTACCATCGACGAGGAGACGGGCCTGACGGGCGCAGCCGAGTTTCCCGGCGGAATCCTGAAATCCAAGTTCTTTTTGAACCTCGATAATGAAGAGACCGGCACGATCTGTATCGGTTGCGCGGGTGGAATTAAGACGACGGGCCGACGCAAACTCACGTTGCGTCCGGCCACCGCAAATGCAGCCTGGCGAATCAAGGTGTCTGGCCTGAAAGGAGGCCATTCGGGAGTTGACATCCACCAAGGACGCGGCAACGCCCTGCGCATATTGGGTGGTGTGCTGCAAAATCTACTGGATCGCCATCCTGCCGAAATCTCTGAAATTAATGGCGGCAGCGCCCAGAACGCGATTCCTCGCGAAGCCTCCGCCGTAGTGCTCCTCGACTCGGCGAAGGAAAAGGAATTGCGCTCCCTCATCGCAAAGATCGAGTCTGAGTACGAAGACGATCTGGGATCGTTTGACCCCGGCTTAAAGATCACGGCCGAAAAGGTCGCGCGCCCCGAGAAAGTATTTGAGTCAGCGGACGCGAGACGCGTCGTCGATCTTCTCGTCACTGTGCCACACGGCGTGCTGGCGGTGAGTCCGGACGTCCCCGGCCTAACCCAAAACTCTACGAATCTCGCCACCGTTAGTACAAAAGCGGACACGGTGTCGATTGTCACCAGCCAGCGCAGTGCCATAGAGAGCAGCAAATGGGCTGCCGCGCGTATGGTGGCCACGGTGTTTCGCTTGGCCGGATTTGAGGCCGAACATTCCGGCGGCTATCCGGGATGGAAGCCCGAACCCAAGAGTGACCTCGTGATGAAACTCCAGAAGGCACATGAGCAAGTGTTCGGTCAGCCCGCCAGACTGATCGCGATGCATGCCGGCCTGGAGTGCGGGGTGATCGGCGAGAAGTATCCGGGAATGCAGATGGCGTCGTTTGGTCCCACGATCGTGGACCCGCACAGCCCGCACGAACGCGTGCAAATCTCTACGGTCGGGAGCTTCTGGAAGTATCTCAAAGCGGTGTTAGAGCGCCTCTGAATGGGCGACTACCTAGGCAGCTCAAAGCGCTGCCCAATGGCCGACATCAAAGATGTGCCGCAGATACCACTTTCTATTAGGCCCTTGACAGAAGACGGCGGCAAGATAAACTTGCGGTCAGATCGTTACGGCACGAGGTGAAGGAGTTCACCGAAACCGCCGTCCCACCACTTTCTGTCCGGGATGGCTGATGACTCCTACGAGAGGATTCTTGTCTCTGGAGTCATTCCCTTGGGCAGGATCCCCCATTTTCAGACTTAAGAGAACGGTGTCATGCACTCTGCGCGCGTTGGCATGGTCGATGCCGAGCTAACGGCAATACGGAAGAAGAAGGTCTACGAACAGGCCGCCGAGCAGATCAAACTCTTCATCGTGAGACGTCTCAATCCTGGCGACAAGCTCCCTCCAGAACGTGATCTTGCGGAAATGTTAGCCATGAGTCGCAGCTCCATACGGAACGCCATTCGAGACTTGGAGATCGTCGGCGTAATCAAAGCGCATCAGGGTGCGGGAACTTTTGTTTGTGAATTCTCGGAAGACTTTCTCAGTAAGCCGTTAACCACTTTACTCACGCAGCAAGGAAGTCATTTAGGTGAGCTCATGGAGTTCCGCCGGATGTTGGAGCCGGTACTGGCAAGCCGCGCTGCGACGCGCGCTTCAAGCGAGCACATCGCCAAGATGGAGAAAGTCTTACGTCGACACCAACACAAAATGCGCGCAGGCGATAGCGGAATTGAGGAGGACTCGGAGTTCCATTACATCCTTGCACTTGCTACGAACAATACCGTTGTCTTGAAAGTGCTCGATATCCTGAAAGAACTATTGCACGAAACACATGAACATCCCTGGCAAGTTGACGGTCGTGCGCAGAAGTCACTTGCCGGTCACAAGCGAATTCTTCTTGCGATTAAGCGCCGCGATGCCGACGCTGCAGAAGAGGCCATGCTGCAGCACGTTGAAGAAATCGAGGCGATGGTTCTTAACAAGCCATAACCAGCTTCCCTCGGCGCGGGAAAGGACTAAGCACGATGTCGCATCCGTGGCATGACATTACAGCGGGAGAGCACCTGCCGAAGGAATTCAACTCGGTGGTAGAAATTCCGCTCGGTTCCAGTGTCAAATACGAACTGGACAAGAAGACCGGTTTGATACGAATGGACCGCCTTCTTTACTCGGCCGTTTACTACCCAGCCAATTACGGATTCATCCCCCAAACATTGGCCGAAGATGACGATCCGTTGGATGTTCTCGTACTAGCACAAGAAGCGGTTGCACCGCTGACCATCATACCCGCGCGGGCGATCGGATTGATGACCATGATGGACACGGGAAAGAAGGATCACAAGATCATCGCCGTGGCCACGAATGATCCAGAATTCAACGCTTATCACGAGGCCAGCCAACTCCCACCGCATCGTCTGCGCGTGCTTCGACGATTCTTCCAAGACTACAAAAAGCTTGAAAAGAAGATCGTTGAAGTAGAAGAAATCGCTCCTGTGGAAATGGCGTATCCGGTAATCGAAGACGCGCTACACCGGTACAGCAATCAGCGCCGGGTCGGATTTGCGTCCAAGTTTCTTTGTTAAAGAGGGCATTTCTTGCGTTCATGCGCAGGAGGGTAGGCGGTTTTGGAATCTATCTTCGGTGCCCAGAATTGCAATCCTTCGAACCTGAGTTGTGGGAGCCGAATTAAGCTGCCACGAAATGTGCTCGAAGATCGTCGGCGATATGTTCTGGCGCTCGATCAACCGCCGCTTCCCAATGCAACCGTTCCATATGCATTGCGTCGCTCCGGTGGTAAGGGAGCATCGCCGTGCGAGTGATCATGGATAGATGGACGCGCCAACCACGCGAGGCGTTCACTGGACCCGAATAAAGCGCCAAGTTAAAGCTGTTGTACCCCGTCAATTCATACCACTGGAGGACGCGCGCGATACCAGCGGACAGGGCATTCAGGTCGTCATCCGTGAGGTCGAGAATGGTTTCGCAGCCCGAAACGATTGCCCTCACCTCATTGAAGCCGATCGGAGCAAAAGCAGTAATCCAGGTGGTCCGGCCAACGCGCGCCACAAATCGCAGCCCACGGGCTTCTTCGGTTTCCGCTAAATCTTCCCAATACGACCGGCCATGGGCGGTCCAGTATGCGATGCTGGCCTCACGCTCCAGCCGCATGAGAGTTGTCGGGTGAGGATCGAGATACACTTGCGCATGCGGATGGGACAACGATCCGCCGGACGGATACAAGTAATTTATGTTGTACGCGCAATTCTCGGCTTTCGGATCGAAAGCGTGCACCTTGCGGACGTAATCCACGGCAACTGACAGGTTGTCAAACAGTCGTTGGGGCGTAAACCCGTCCAATGCAAGCCAGTGCCGCGGCGACACAACCGCGACCGCAGCATACTGAGAGTAAGGAACGAGGTTGGGAAACAGCACCGACTCTCCCCGCTCTAGGCGTCCGCCTGGGTGAATTGCCTCCAACACTTTGGGAGTGACCCTGCTGAGTCGATCTGGGCAGAACGGGCAGTTCGGGTTCGGAGCCTGAAGAGGAGCGAGTGCGCCCTCATCAGCCTTCGAGAGTACGACACCTTCCGCAATACGAGACGAGGTCCCCAGCAGCGGGTCAAACCGAACCTCCAGAGACTTCGTCATCTCTGATCCATCGGGCGAAAGAAAACGTGCCGCAATTTGCTCCGAGCGGAACCGAATTGGGCTGGTCTCGTCTTCTCCGTTTACGGCGAAAGCCGGGTCCAAGGACTCCCTCCCCATGACTCTGAATTACTTCGCGGGCTTGGAAAACTGTGAAAGAATATTCTCACATGTCGTAGGCGATTCGTCTTTTTCCGGAGGCTTCCATGTCTGATTGTCTCTTTTGCCGAATCGTGAGGGGCGAACGACCTTCAACTAAGGTCTATGAGGATGCGCGGGTTTATGCCTTCGAGGACGTTAACCCGCAGGCGCCGACACACATCCTGATCGTCCCGAAGACACACATTGCCGGGCTGCAAGCCGCCAAACCAGATGATGCCGCGGAGATTGGATACTGCAATCTGATTGCTGCAAAGATAGCCGCTGATCGTCACCTGAACGAGTTCCGGGTCGTTTGCAACACCGGTTCGGGAGCAGGCCAATCCGTCTTCCATCTGCACCTACATCTGCTCGGCGGGCGTGCTATGCGGTGGCCGCCAGGATAAGGATTGTACTCGCGATCTGATCGGCCGATGGAACGGGGTTCATCTGACGTGCTAATTCGATCTGCTGTTCAAGGGCGCGGCCCAGGGATTACTGTCTTCAAGTTGACAACGCGGGCCGACAGCGACAATTCCGTTGGTTTTGGTGGCAGGCGCTGGGACGAATATCGGCGGAGGAACATGCGAACATATTCCTCTACGAGCCGGGAGGAGTTATCGGCTCTGAGGATGACGCACGTATTGAAGCACAACGACGCATCGGAAAGCGGCTTTACGACTACACCATCAGCATGAAAGTCTGTCGCAGAAGGCTGCGTAAGAATAGCGACACCTAAGTGCTCCGATACCAATTCCACTGCCTGCTGTGGCGCAATGACATCGTGAGCGTGCTTGGGAGCGATGGACCCACATTGCGCTGCATCCATGATTGCCTCAAACACCACTGGATCAAAGCGTTTCGGAAATAGAATCCACTCATCCATGGCCAGGTCCTGGAGCACCAGACGTTCTTTGTGAGCAGCGGGGTGATTCTCTGGAAGTACCGCGTAAAGCGGAGCCGGAGCGAACGGCACCGCCGTGATCTGGGCATCCTCCGGTGGCGCCGTCACCAGCACGAGGTTCACTTCGCCGACAAGGACACTATGGACCGACTCCCTTGCAAACTGAGTCTTGAGTCGAATTTCGAGCCTTGGGTATAAAGGAAGCCGGATTGCAAGCAACGCGGAAACCCAGTCGTGATTGGCATAGGGTGAGCGCCCAATCGTCAAGATCGTATCGGAGCCGTTGTGGGCAGCACGAGCGAGATGCACGGCCCGCTCAGTGTGCGAGAGCGCAGACCGGGCCTCTTCGACAAAGAGGCGCCCAGCATCTGTGAGCTCCACAATCCGCCGCTTGTGGCGAGTGAATAGGTGAAACTGATGCTCGGCTTCGAGGTCCGTAATCTGTTTGCTGAGCGCAGGCTGGGTTATGTGCAATCTGTCCGCGGCCCGCCGGAAGTTCAGCTCTTCGGCCAAGGCAATGACTGCAAGCAGGTGACGTATTTCAACGCTGGGGAACACGGCTCCAAGCCCCGTTCAAGAGTTCGGTGACACCAGGTGTTTCGTCCTGCCATTTGCATGTGAAGCGACGAGTGGTTATGGGCCTTGAACCCGGCGGGTTCTGTAAAGTTTCGTGAAGGACAAAATAAAATTAGAACCCATCGATCCGAAAGCGGCTCCAGACGGAGGTTCCGGGGGTATTGCCTTCGGCAGACTGGCTCGGGACGGGAGGGTAATGGGCCTTTTGACATGAGCACAATCGTTCCCGTTGTAGGTTCCCAAGAGAAAGCTTCAACGGGCGGGGTTGTGGACCGTTGACACCGCTGCGCCGGACCCGAATTCGACAAAAAATGGCGGAGTGCGCGCTCACACTCCGCCGCGAATCTAAGGTGATCGGCCTATGCCGTCTTGCGGTTCTTCGGCTTTGCTCCGGCCTTCGTCTTTTTCTCTCGTTTTGCGGCAAGTTCCTCTCCCACGGCCTTTTGTAGCTTCTCAGCATCCACTCGGTAGCGTTTGGCGGCATCCATGAGAACGTCGTCGCGGCTGGCGGTGGATCGCTGATATGCCGAATCCAGCAGGCTGATTTCCAGAAGCAGCTTGCAGAGTTCGGACTCGTCGTATCCGCCTACTTGCTTGGCCAGAAGTTCCTGTGCGGACGCGGAATCCTTCTTCGCCTCTACCTTGTGCCGTTTCCCCAGAGCTGGAACCTGGCTGTAGGAAAGGTGGCCGATCAGGTAGTGGGCAACCGCCAGCAAGTCAGCCTTCTTTAACGGAGCCGATACGCGTTGGAGGATCGTAGCCAAGACACGATGGCGAGTCGTGATGGCCAGTTTCTCCTTTTCGATGCGTTTCCGTTCCTCTGCTCGCTCCCGCTCGACTTGCTGCGGAGACGGTCTGTTGGGATGGTGGATGCGGCAAGCTGGATCGGCACAAACCTTGACGACCTGTCCGCGCTTACCGCCGTCCATGACGATGGCCTCAGCCATCTTCTCGCAGGGCTTCTGGTTAGCTGGTAGCTTGGTGCTTGCACCGTTTGTCTTCGGCTTCTTGATCTCCAACTCCACGTACTGATTGCGTCCCAAGGGAGCGCCCTCCCGGGAATTCCACGCCGCCGAAATCTGGATTAGCTGCGGCTTGGTTTCCAGAGTCTTTCTCACGGAAGCGTCGATCTTGGTCCGGAAACAGTCGGGCGAAGTGCATTATGTGGAATCAGGAGTCAAGCGGTTCATTTGCACAATTGTTTTTGCGCGGAGCAGATTATAGGGCAAAGGGCAAACTCAAGAGCATGCACCCGGAAGCCGATCTGCGCGAGGTGCTGTCGCGCATTCGCGACCACCCCATCACTCGCATCGAGGAGTTACTGCCGTGGAACGTCGGCGCCAGTCTGCCGCCCGTAATCGAACCCGCAGCGTAAACAATCCTGCCGTCGCGAACAACTGAACTCCGCCCTGGTTTCCGCGTCCCTGCCCAACATTGCGGCGTTGATTGCCTACGGGGAGATCACCGTCACTGACATATGGTCTATTTTTCCTTGGGCAGCATGTCCGAATTTTCAGTTAGACTCAGCAACGCGGGGAGGGCTACGATGCAACGACGTCGCGTGTTCGTTTTACTTGCATCCGCCGCCATCGGTGGCGCTAACGTCTTACAGGCAAGTCCCACGGGAGACCAAGGACAAACCTCCCAGGCTCACGTGGCTTGGGTCGCCGAAGTGTTGAAGCGGATGGAGACGATCAAGTCCGGCATGACACGAAAGACCCTCCTCACGGTGTTCACGACCGAGGGTGGGTTATCAACGGGATTGCAGCGTACGTTCGTCAGCCGAGACTGTCCGTACTTCAAGGTCGATGTGGAATTCCAAGCTGTCGGTCGGCCGAACCGAGACGAGAACGGACGGGTGACGCTGGTCGAAGGCAACGAGGACATCATTCTCAAAGTCTCTACACCGTACTTGCAATTCAGTGTTATGGACTAAACCTGAAACAAATCTCGACCAAGCCATCGACAAAGCGCTCACCGAGATGTCTACACCGACGAAATCAACCCGCCCTATAGGCACCCCTAAAACTAGTAAGTGTCCGCACATCATTCCTTAGTGGACACTTTGAATCTTTGAATTCCCCATATACCGTGCCAACATGGCCTACTGCGGACGCTGACGCCAAAACTCAGTTGCGGTCTGTTGATTGATCGAGGAGTCGGTAGAGTGTCGGAGCATTGAGAGTCCCGCCTCCGTCGCCGTGCCATTGACCGCTCATTTGTTTGCCATCGCCAGACAACGTTCCTTCGTACCGGTAATTTGCACCGAAGGCGTTGACGGTCTCGAGGACGACAGCTCTCGGTGTGGCGGACAGAACTTTCAACTGTTCAGCATTTCGCTGGTCAATGTGGGTCGCCTGGGCCCGCGGATCGTATCCAGACAGGGTACGGTCGATCCAAGCAATCAGGGTTTCGTCATAACCCTGCCTGATATGCAGAGTGCCGGGCGCACTGCGAAACCTGGCTGTCGGATCTGGGTATCCCTCCCAGTCTCCCACAAACATGCTCGGGTGGATTCCTGCTGCTTGATGAGGACGCTTGAGAACCACAGGTTGCGATTTATCGCAAAGTGACCAAGACCCAGTCCAGCGCTGACTAGCGGGGTCGAACGTGATATCTAAATCGAACGGAGGGACGTCTGTTCCATCTTTGAAATGGATGATCAGATGTTTACGTTCCAAAACAGTCGGGCCGTTGGGATCACGACTCGGGGAAAAGTATGCCTCGCGCTCTTGTCCTCCCAGACGTTCATAGACACGAACACTGATGCCCTGCGAGGTAGTGTCCTGTTGACCGCCTTTCTCTGTCATATACGTCAATGCAGCAACAAAAACGCCATGGATCCCAACGGAATTCCTGCATTCCCACGGACCTTCAAGGACCTGCAAGTCACGAACGGGAATCTGCGCCTGAAGCGGCAAGACGAGACAGCCAGCACTGAGTATCACTGCGAGGATTGGGACGCGCGTGTTTACTGCCATCGGAGGATTATAGCTCCGAGGAATCGTGCTCTCGTCGTTTGACAACCCACATTGGCGCAGTGCGCGTTAATCTTCGCGCTTCTCTCCGGCTACTATCATTCCGTGACTGCCGAGAAAAGTTTTGAGATCTGCCAGAGAGTGACCATTTGATGGTGAGTCCATCGGAGGCAGGGATAGAAGGAACTTTGTCCCTGCGGGAAATTGACTGAGTTTCTCTTCAAGTGCATTCAGGGAGTGGAACTCGTATTGTGCAACGCGAGCCTCGAAGCCGACGGGTGACGGATTCGCACTGAATGAAATCACCAGCGGTTGATCTCCCCAGAGTTTCAGGTACCCATCCAATTGATCGTGCAATCGGCGGACGTTTGTAAGCTGCGAAAGGTGCTGCAGGGTGGGCCTGCTCGAGAGCCAAGACTTTGCGGTGGCAATTGCTTGCATGAGGTTTTGGCCTAAGCCGAGTTGGTAGATGCGGTCGCCGGACTGTTCCGCGAACGTCAGGTCGAGTTCCGATTCGCGCCCAGCCCATGCTGCACTCCAAGTGGAATAGCGTTGCCAAAGGGCAGATTCTGCTGCAGGTGAACCAAATTTCCCGAGCATTGTTGCCGCCGTCATCGCGACTTGTGGGTCCTGGTCATCGAGGCTGTGGATACCAATTTCTTCCAGCACAGGGTCGTACCGAATCTCGGAGATCGACTGAAACAGTCCGTGATTGCATGCCGAAAAATCCTTCCCTCGGGCTGCAACCGCTTCCTCAATGCGCGGCCGAGCAAGCGCCGGGTTTACTCGAAGGATAAACGCGAGAAGCGGATCTTGGATGTCACAGCCCCACTTGCCCAGCGAAGGATCCAGTTTCGCGGTGACCTGGGGAAGGATTGCATCGGTCGCATAGCGAGCGATTAATGACGCGATATTGGATAAGCCCTCAAAATCACCGCTCGCCGTGAGATGCTCGGCAAGGGCAAAATCAACTTCGGGCAGTGTTTCATCCGGAAGTATGCCAAGCGCCCGCGCACCGAATCGAGGGCGAGGACGGGTAATCTCTCGAATAATCGCAGGGCGCGCTCCCGCTGGATCCAGTTCGTACCAGTGTTGCAGGGCGCTCGCGCTGAGTTGGAGCGAACTATATGCATTGACTTCCCGCATCTCTGGGTAGTCGCGGTACGCCTGCGCGTAGCGACGAAGGATCGGAAGCATGCTAGGGCCAGCGATCTTGTCCCAGCGATACGTCAACAGGTTGTTCTGGGCCTCTAGGGGTAGTTGGTCGAACATCGATACCATTTGTTCGACCAGTTTGTCTGTGGTCTGCTTCGGAAGGTCGAGGTTGTTCCAGGCTTCATTCACAGCGCTACTAAGGCTAATTGACAACGCATTCCCTCGTTTGGTTGGCAGGGCTGCGATCAATGCCTCAACTACTTTCCGTTGGGTTTCTCGCCAATCCTGATCAGGGTCGGCTACGTCAGAGTTGATGGTTCGCAGGGTGTAAAGGAAATTGCTGGAGATGGGGTGATCGGGGTCAACCAGTTCGCGTTCAAGAGCACCACGAGCCGCCTCACGCTCGGGCGAGGAGATCAGACCCAGCATGCAGATGGAGTCGAGGCCTCCGGAGTCCTCGCCACGCATGCGCTTGGCCAACTCCCTTGCTGCATCGGCTGTTTCCAGAAAGCGCAGAGTTTCGAGAGCTCGTCGACGCGATTTCGCGTATTTTTCCAGGTCTTGCGGTTTCGTCGGCGCAGGTTGATCTAGGGTTGCAACTGCGTTGTTGAAGGTCAGTTTCTGCCATGCTTTGCTTGCGCGAACAATCCTCACAGTCACCTCGTTTGAACGCACCGTGACTGGCGTAGTTCCAAACGGACTAGAGGAATCTTTCACCCCAACGCGATTGCTGGTTACAGTGAGGCGGTAGTTGCCAGGCTGGGTAAAGCGCACCCATTCGTTGAGATTGATTGTTATTGTCCAAGGCTCCGGGGCAAGGAACTCGAAACTAGTCAGCCCACCCCCGACACCGCCTTGATAGTTCCCCAACGGATCGACCACGCCCTCTGCGGGGGACAAGTCGAAGTGTTCATAGTTCATCCGCCCGCTTCGGTCGTATTGGGCCCTGTTGATCTGATAGCGATCCTTTGCAGCGCTACTGAAGGCCAACTGGAGCGAGATGGCTTCGCCGATGCGAAACTCGCTCTGGTTGTTCATGATCGACACTTGGAGAATTACGTTTCTGTCGACGGGGAGCGCAGATTGAGCGCAGGAGTATGCAGCTAAACCAAAGAGCAGCGAAAGTGCTAGGGAGCGCATGTGCGAGGCATCTCTGGAACGATTAGACACCGGATTCTTGCACGGATGCTAGGCGATTGTTGTCGAAACATCGCCTCATGCCACACTCGGTGGTTTTAGTCTACGAATGCTGGGCAACCCAGGCCGAGAGTACCGGATTGCTGACAACCCAGCAGTTATCGCATGATGGTTAGTAGGGTCTTAATCTATGCGACTTTGTCGTTCGATAGCGTTTTCGAGTGCGGCGATCGCGGGTATTTGGCTGTGCTGGCACATCTCCATTCGGGCCGCTGAAACCACTGGGCTATTCCATCCCGATCCGCAGCACATTTCAAATCGACTGTATCGTCAGCTGCATGTGCGAACGGAACCCGGCGGAAAGGAACACGGGTTCGACGCTCTGGATCCGCTCCTCTGGCGCAATACGAACTACCTGCTCGAAGAGAAATCGTGGCCCCGAACGCTCGCTTTGGTCGGCGAATTCCTTCGTGCTCACGCCGAGCGCCAAATCACCAACCCGACGAAACGCGCAATACTCCAGCGGGATCTGTGGGCGATTTTCGACTGGGCGGATCAGCCAGATCTGCCGCATCAACACGAACGGCGCGAGCTCATGGCCAAGCTCGCTGCCATAATCAGGCGTCTCGCGCTTTCGCCGGATGAGCTCGAACACCTGCCCGACACCTACGTCCGCGCGCTGCAGCACCACGAATTCCCCGCGGCATACGACCCGGCCAGCCCCAATCAGGCTTTCCTTCCGCCTGACCTGTTCGACCCGAATGGGCCGTGGGTTTGCCTCGGCGCACCGGGCCATGACTTGGCGGCGCCGCTGCACGATTCGTCCTTCACGGCACGTTCCGTGTTCTTTGTCTTCGCCCGCCTACCCGGAGGACGCGCCGCAACGCTGGCCTACTTCAAACAACTCGCGGAAATGAAAATGTCGCTCTTCGTGCGCATGCAAGAGCCGGGTTGGCTGCAGCCTATGGAAGTGTGGAATCCGCAGGTGCCGCAATTCCCAGTTGGAACCGAATTCGCGCTGGTCCGGAAGATGGCTCTGCCGGACCGCGACGGACATTTGCGCCTTACGCCGGTCACCGAAAGTGTTCAGATCCGCCACTACACCGACATCCCAAACGTCAACCCAATGGCGTCGCGCGATACGGCTCTCGCCCAGCGTTTTCAAGAGCCATCGGAGATCGACCTGAGCCGCGTGCTGCTTTTTTCAGAACGCCACAGCGGTCTCCGTGGTGTCACCGCGACTGACGACCCATTTCTAATCTTTCCTGCCATGTCGCAGGGTTTCGATCCATTCGAGGAAAAACGCATGAGCGGGCGCGTTGTTTCACCGTTCGTGGAATGCAGGGGTTGCCATCTCGGACCGGGCATTCAATCCATGATGAGTTTTTCGTTTCGCGCGAACCCCAATGATCAAGGCGTGATTAGCCCGCGTCTCGCGGAAACCACGCCGCGCGAGGAGTCGGAAAAAGTGATGGCATGGGCGCAAACGCAGGAGAAATGGAAAAACTTGCTTCGCCTGCGGTCCTCAGAGAGCCCGAATTAAATTCGCACGCACACCAAGGAGTGTTGCTGGTTCTCTTCCGAAACCGGATCCAAAAGTGGCCTTAAGCAACTGGGTGGGAGAATGCCGAGTGCAGGAGTGCAGGCGGGGTACGACACTCAACTTGAGATCCGCATATAGAAGTCGCCTTAGCAACCAATGGTTCGCTGCCTCACGGGCCTATCAGTGGAGTTCGTGACGAGACGGCCCACTTTGTGTGACCTAAAGATCGTTGTCGACAAGAAAGCGGCCATAGTCGTTGGTTTCAAGCCAGTCGTACAGATGAATCTGGTACAGATAAGAGGCGACGACTTCCTCGCCGAGTTCGTGGGTTTCCGTGCACAGGAAGGGTATGTTCATTCCGGCGAGGCCAGCGATCAGGGACTGCAGAATGCGGTTGGGGTTAATGTTGGAATGAGCATAAGGAGACTTCACCTGGCTGAGCGGGGCTGAGATTACCAATAGCCGATGAGGGAAGGAACTCATGAACCGGAGCCGATTGACAAACGCCGGACGATCCACCGTGAAGGAATGAATCAGGTCAGCGAGATCCTTGCGCTCCACGGCGCAGACGTCCTCCAGTCCGGCGATGGTGTAGTCTCCAACTTTGAGAGCCTTTTTCTCGACTCGTGCGAACCAGCCAGAGAAACGCGAGAAATCGAAAGGCGTTTGTTCCCGAGTGTCCACCAGAACCACCGCACGCGGTGCCCTGAGCTGAGTGCCGCCACGCTCTGGCAAAGCCGGGATCGACGGAGGCAATACAGGAGCAGCGGTCATTTGCCATCCGAGCGAAGAGGCAATCAATGTGCGGCGGCGTCTCGTCATCGCTTTTCGAGAGATCGCATTATCTCATCTCCCCTTCAGACTTTACCGTCGCACACGCGATTCCCAAGTTCACGCGGAGTCGGTCCCGCAGGTGTGGGAACATCGGCCAGTTGTTCAAGTAGCTTCTCCATGGCCGCAACTCCGTCATCAACCGCAGCCAGTTCTGAGTCGTTCAGCGGTATCTCTTGACGTAGCTGAAGCAAGTTGGTTTTGCCCTGGAGCAACTGCGCTTGCGAGGAATGTTTGGGCATATAGAAACTGCATTTCGCACAGGCCATCCGGTGCGGGCACTGATCGAAAAAATCGTACGTACAGTACCCGTGTCCGAGATCATAGAACTTCCACGGTTCAGTGGCAGCACGCCCGCTACGGACGATCTCTTGGTCTACGAGCACCTCAATCGCGCGTAGGTTTCGCGCGAAATAGCCGGCGTCGGCATACGACTTTGCCAATTTGATCGGCGTGATCTTCGCATAGTGCTGCGTCGCGGCCGGCGTGCTGTGGCCGAGCCACTCCTGCAACTCGAAAAGCGTCATAGGCTCTTTGGCATTGAAGAGCTGAGACGCAATCGTAGAGCGGCCGCGGTGGCTGGTGATGTTGCCGCGAACATCTGCGGTTGGAACTCCCGCCTTGCGGCAGAGTGTGGGAATCAAAACTTTGTTCAGATAACTCTTTCCGACAACTGTCAAGCGAAACATAAAAAGAAAATCGACCGCCTCGCCTGTCTTCCGATCTGGCAGCTTCACCCCGTTCGGCCGCACCTTCTCCCACGCGGAGATCATCTCGCCGACGATTGGATCGACAGGCTTGGTAAATGCTGTGCTCGTTTTGTTGACGGGAACATCGAGCATACAAACCGCACCACCAGCTAGAGTCTCATCACTGGCGGGCACGGAAACATCCTCCCTCTGCCAGCGAATGCAGCCAAGGCGCAAACGCAATATCTCATTGTTTCGCAGGCCCGCGAACAACCACGTGACGGCAAGCGCCTTGCACAGTTCGACGGGATAACTGCTCTCCAGCGGTTTCCGTCGAAAAGGGCCGCGTTTCGGAAGGTCCTCTGCGGTCAGGTTCAGCCCAGCCCACACCAATTTGGCCCAAACATCGTCGGCAATGATGCGGGGGTTCGGACCAATCTTTGCAAGCACATTCTTGGGCGTCTCGAAGCTGCGGATCGGATCGAACCGGCGAGGGATTAGCTCCCACTCCTGCAGATCGCGAAAGAAGACACGGAGGGCAGAGATTCTCCCAGCATATGTGCTCGGTTTAAGTGCGTGGCCCTGGTTCTTGACGTGAACCGGTGCAAGAGTACACCAGTCGCCCGCACGCCATTGGCAGGTTACCGCAACCGTCTCGGCTGCTAGGTCGCGAGTCCAATCGGCCGGGGAAGTTATCTCCGGATGCTGGTACGCTAGCCATCGACCAATGTTCAGCAGAAAGTAGTAGCTCTTGCGACGGTAACAGTCGGAGACGGTGGTGGTATCCAACCAGCGGCGGGCCAGGCGAGCCCAGTCCGGAGGCACGCCTTCGGTGATCTCGGGAAGGTCTGCTCTGACAACGAACGGACGCACGATCTCCATTGGCTCTGGAATCGCGCCGATCTTTGCGAGAACCCGAGAGATTGCGAAGACGCAATAGGTGCCTGTGCGAGGCGGCCGCCTTCCGACCACGGCGCGTAGATGGCCGAGAGTTATGTCTCTCAGATGCGGCGAGCGGACGAACAGCAAACACTCAAAGATAGTTCGCATCACCTGATCGCTTGTGCCGGCTCGCCGATAGCCCCACTCCGAGAGCAACTCCCGCACGCGTTCAGAGATGTTCTTCGTATGCTCGCGGCCGAATACCTTTCGTGCGAGGCAGGAGTACACGACATGGTCGCTCTTGAGGCGATGCAGCTCAGCAAACCCGCACAGCAGGTAAGCAATGGCAACTCCGTGCTGGCGGGGCGCGAGCCGGGCATCAATCGAATCGATCCATTCCTCCGTGGTCCATCCCCAAAAAGATCGTTTGCGTTCGGCCATCTCGCGCAGAAAGAAAAGCAGAACGTACTTCCGACGATTCGTGATGATTCCCGTATAGTCGAGCGTGTCGTTGAGTGGCCGAACTAGCCGGTCGAGATCCGCTCCGAAGTTCATGGTTCGCCCATACCGATAGAACCTGTACGCTTCCGCATACCGCGTAAGCATGTTCGTTTCAACTGACGTTAGCTGCGGAGAGCGGTCATATCGTTCCAGATTGATTGGCCAAGTCCATGGCCCATCGTCGGCCTTCTTTGGGGGAATCTTCTTCGGTCCCCACTGGGCACGCGCTCGCCGGAATGAGTCTGATTGTTGCTTTGCTGTGCGGCTTTCAAACCATGGTCCGATAGTTTTCGGACTCTTCTTCTCAAGAATGATCTGGCTCCTCATGCCGTCATCTCCGCGAGCGTGCGTGTGCGTTGGGCATGTATCTGCGACATGCCGGCGGCGAGCTTTCGGGCAAGGTCGCGACCGCTGAGGTGTATATAAAGGAGGGTCGTCTGCACCGAGCGATGACCTGCAAACGTTGCAATCTCGTGGATGTCCCAACCAGCGCGGGCTAGATCGGTCAAGCACAGGTGGCGAAGCGTGTGAGTTGTGAATCGAGGGACTCCGGCGCGCCTTGCGACTCGAAGGACAATCTTTGACCAGGACCAGATGGAAATGGGAGCTGCGTAGTTGCGGCGTGATTCAGAAAGAAAAAGTGGGCCTCGTTTCTGCGCGAACGTGCGCCGGTGATTGAGATACCCCGCAAGCAACGCACCGCTTGCCGCGGAGTATGGCACAATACGGTCCCGTCGTCCCTTTGTGTTCTCGGCACGAACCCAGATTGTGCGGCGCGAAGGATCGATGTCGTTGGTGCAAAGACTGCAAAGTTCTTCGCGCCGCAGTCCAGCATCATAAGCGAATGTCAACATGACGCGATTGCGGATCGGCTCCTGTGCCGCCGAAGCAAGGATGATCCGCCAGTCGTCCTCGTTCGGCACCCACGGTAGTTTCCGGTATCGAGGGACAAGCACCCGTCCTAAGTTGTACGCTGTAGGATTCTTCTGGCAGACGCCTTCTTCCACCACGTAGGAATAGAACAGCCTGAGTACAGTGAGCCGCTGCTGAACCGTAGCGTTCGACAGATATCCGTTGTGGTTCTGCAAGCTGGCTAGATAAGCGCCGATGTGGACCCGCGTGACGGCTGGGACAGACAGCTGCTGATGGGAAAGAAAACGTAGAAAAACCTCAAGCCCTTGTGAATATGCATCGAGCGTGTTCTTTGCGAGCCCCCGATGCGATTGAAACGTCAACCACGCGCGGCACAGTGGATGGGCTGCCGCTACGGGACAGCGATCCCAGCGTACTGGCTGAACGGCAAAGATGCTGGTCAATTGGACCTCCTGCGGCGAACCCAATGAGGATCATTCGCGTCCAAATTAGCTATTTGACAACATTCCCCACATTGAAAACATTGGGCATAACGCAACTCTGAGCCTGGACACGCATCTGCGCTCCGGCCCAGGCCGAAGTAAGTGCTTCTC
>Ga0208820_1000936_pt1 | contig 17793 bp, 20 predicted proteins | sample June2015DPH_16_5_FD_184713 | JGI IMG/M metagenome (GOLD analysis project Ga0208820, IMG submission 184713) | Peatland microbial communities from SPRUCE experiment site at the Marcell Experimental Forest, Minnesota, USA - June2015DPH_16_40... | ecosystem: Environmental > Terrestrial > Soil >...
AAAACGCGGTGCGCATCGCGGACACCAGCGGCGGCAGCGGCGCGGCAAAATATTTGTATTCGCCGAGGCCGTAGCCGAAGCGCTCCATCACGACGCGATTGCGGAAGACCTCGCGGCAATCGTTTAACCTGATGCCCGTCGTCACCTGAAACACTCGCGAGAAGCCGCGGATCAACCACGACCTCCCAAACCCTAAAAGCCAAAGCAGCGATATCAACTCATCAGAACCCAGAAAACTCGTGACTACTCAGCATTTTTCCGCATCCTGTTAGAGAACGGCCGTTCCGATCTCCAACGCCAGCGCTAAAAGAGGTGGAAGCCCTGACGGTGTCATTGGACGACCGTGGCCGGCTTGACCAACATCATCGTGTCCAGACAGTGTGGAAATAATCGGTAGAGCCAGACCCAGAGCAAGCGGTCGGGCGCGCGCAGTCGGGGCCGACCCGGCCGTTGGCGGCGAAGAACCTGCAGCTGACAACGGAGAGTAAGGTTCTCGAATTCCAGAACGGCCCGGCTACAGAATCGGCGGGCAAGCACGGCGACGATGGAACGCACGTGTTTAAGCATTCGGAGAACGCTATGGCCGCACTTACCAGAACTCTAGACTTTTGACGGCATTTGGAGTTTTTAGTAGGCACGACCACTACATGGGGAAAATTGAAGCCGCCGGCATGCCAAAGCTACCCGGTTCGACATGCCGGCGGAGCGCAAATGCGATTGGCACTTGATGCTGGCGGCAGCCATCTTCGACGTTGACGGTGTCCTCCTTGCTTCACCGCACGAGCGCGCGTGGCGGGAAGCCCTTCAGGGCTTCGCCGAGCCGGACCGTTTCACTACTGCGATGTATCAGGCGCATGTCGCGGGCAAGCCGCGTCTCAGCGGTGCGCGCGCCGCTCTGGAGCAATTGGGCGTGCCGGATGCCGCGCAGCAGGCCGTCGTCTATGCCCAGCGCAAACAGAAGCGACTTGAGGAATTGATTGCGGCCGAGAGCTTCACCGCCTTTCCCGACGCAATCCGCTTCGTACAGGCGGTTAAGGCTCTCGGTCTGCGAATGGCGGTTGCGTCGTCCTCCAAGAACGCCAACCAGATGTTGCAGCTCATCCAGCTTAGCTCTGGGCAGACCTTGCTCGATGCCTTCAGCGCCAATATCTGCGGTCGCGACCTGCGGCAAGGCAAGCCGAACCCAGAAATCTTTCTCCTTGCCGCCGCGGAGTTGGGGATAGCACCTGGAGGCTGCTTCGTTGTCGAGGACGCACCCGCGGGCATCAGGGCCGCTCGCGCAGGCGGAATGACGGCGCTGGGGGTAGCGCGGCATCAGGACGCAGCACTGCTGCAGGCAGAGGCCGCCGATTTGGTCGTGAACAGCTTGGACGAAATTGCGGTGGGAGAACTGGCGAATGGGCGCCTCTGTCGTCGCCCTATCTGACAGGAACGGGAGATGGAAAACGCATTAACGCCTACCACTGATCCTGCCTGGGTGATTCACGAGCACGGCTACGATCCTCTACGCGAGCGCGGGATTGAGTCGCGTTTCTCTATAGGGAACGGATTCCTCGGCGTGCGAGGCGTTCCGGCGATCAGCGGGCGTGTCTGCGTTTGCTGGCCTCACCTGTACGTGGCCGGACTTTTCGACATACCCAATATCCCGCCTCGTGTACCAGCTCTTGTGTCTGCACCAGACTGGGTGGGAGTTACCTTACTCGTGAATGGCGAGCCACTGCTCCGACGCCCGAGTGACATGGCGTCGCATCGACGGACGCTGGACATGAAGCGGGGCGCGTTCCTTAGCACGTGGCATCCTCCGGAGGCCGGCGGCGCAGTTGTCCGGGTACGCTCGCTCCGTTTGGTTTCGCTGGTCGATCGCGGAACCGGACTGCAGATCCTCTGCGTCGAGATTGGTGGACAAGCTGAGATCACGATGGAAGTATCCTGTGTGGTGTCGGATTCCGCGCTCGAACCGGCGCTCCTTGCACGGGATCTCGGTGTCTGGCGCATTAGGAAATCTGGAAAGAGCCTCGCAATGGCGACCGCTATGGCATTGCAGCTCGACGGCCAGGATCTGCCGCCGCTCGCGGTCGACAAACTCAAATGGCGGTGGCGGTGGAAATCCATACCCGGCCAGACCGCATATCTCGAAAGGTTGGTTGGCTTCGCGCGCAGTGACGACCACAGCGACGATCCCGGACCTGTCGCGCAGAACGCAATCGGGGAAGCGCGACAGCTCGGCTGGCGTACGGTTATCCAGCGCCACGAGGCTGGTTGGGACGAACGTTGGCGTTGCAGCGACGTCGAGGTTGAAGATGACGAGGCGGCACAACAGGCACTCCGGTTCGCGGCCTACCATCTTAACAGCGCTGCCAATCCGGCCGATGAACGCGTTTCCATTGGTGCCAGGGCTCTGACCGGCGACGACTATCGCGGGCATGTGTTTTGGGACACCGAGATCTACCTGTTGCCCTTCTACACCCTGACTTGGCCCCGCGCGGCCCGAGCGCTGCTTATGTACCGCTACTACTCTCTTGGCGCCGCGCGAGCGAAGGCGGCTCGGATGGGTTGGCGAGGCGCCTTCTATGCTTGGGAATCCGCCAGTGGGGGCGAGGAGACCACCCCTGACCAGGCCATCGGCGCGGACGGCACCGTCGTCAAGATACTCAGCGGCAAGGAGGAAGAGCACATCAGCGCCGACGTTGCGTATGCAGTCTGGCACTACTGGCGGGCGACTGGGGATGATGGGTTCCTGCTCGATGCGGGTGCGGAGATCCTCTTCGAGACGGCACGTTTCTGGGCTAGCCGCGCACAGCTTGAAGCGGACGGCCTGCGACATATCCGGGACGTTGAAGGGCCTGACGAGTACCACGGGCACATTGACGACAATGCTTTCACCAACGTGATGGCCCGCTGGAACCTCCGGCGCGCAAGCGAAGTCGCGGCGCTTCTGCGTGAGCGTTGGCCCAAACGCGGGGCCGAGATCACGAGCGGCATCGCACTCGAGGATGAAGAGCTCGAAGAATGGAGGAAAGCGGGGGAAACCCTCGCGACCGGTCTCGATGTCAAATCCGGACTAATCGAGCAGTTTGCCGGCTTCTTCAATCTCTCCGAAATCGACCTCGCCCAGTATGCGGGCCGCACCACGCCGATGGATGTCGTGCTGGGTCGGGAACGGACGCAGCGCTCTCAGGTGATCAAGCAGGCGGACGTGGTGGCACTGCTGGCGTTGCTGCCAGAGGAATTCGATCGACCGAGCAGGCTCGCTAATTTCCAGTATTATGAGCCGCGTTGTGACCACGGCAGCTCGCTCAGCCGAACCACGCATGCGCTAGTCGCCGCCCGTTTGGGCGACACTGAGCTCGCGCTGCGCTACTTCCGCGAGGCTGCGTCGATTGACCTGGCAGACACGGCTGCGCGTAGCGCTGGTGGAGTGCACATCGCAACTCTGGGCGGCTTATGGCAGGTTGCGGTGTTCGGCTTTGCAGGGCTCTCTCTGCTGGACGACGCAATTGCCTTCGATCCGCAGCTGCCCGCGCGCTGGAACAGCCTCGGATTTCGCGTCCAGTGGCGGGGCCGCCAACTCAAGGTTCGGATCGAGAGAAATCTTTTCAGCGCGACGTTGGAAGATGGGGAACCGTTGAAGCTCATTGTAACTGGCGACGCGCACGAACTTTCTCGTGGACCAACGCTCCATATCCTCATGAAAAATAGCGCAACGACCCGAGCGCGGATTAGGTTTTGAGGAATTACAAGCCGAATGTATGCCGCGATCAGCGAAGCAGCGGCTTCATTCGGGCGCGCAGCGGCGTAATGAGCAAATTCGGCGGCTTTAAGGCGATCGTTATCTGTTGCGCCGGACCTTTTGGGTTTCTCGATCCCGAAAACCGCAGCCGCTTGCGTGGAGCGATGTGAATAAGGCGAGGAGCGGCGGCGACGACAAAGGCTATGGTCACACAGGCACCGCCGTGATCCATTCGCGGGCCGACGCCGCTTCGGATGTGGCAAAAACCCGGACCTCGCCGGGCATCAAGAAGCGGAAGACATTGACCGCTTGCCTGATCCACTCGACATCCGTGACGACCGCCACACGCTCCCATCGCGAGAGATGTTCGACCCCGATTTTGAAATCCTCCCACATCGCGCCGGGTTCCATCTTGGAGAATTGTGCCCCAAGGTCGTAGTAGCAGCGGATTTTTGGATATCGCTTGAGGGTTAGCTCAACTCGCGGTACGAGGGTGTCCTGATAATCGTGTTTTGTCACGACGCCGTGGGCCGCCGCCGCGACTATGTTGTCGGGAAAGTCCGTAAGAATCTCGATCATGTCGTCGTCCGCCTTGTTGTTCGTGGCCATTCATCATTCGGTTGCCTTCGTTTCTCACATCCCGCTCCATCGGCGGGCAGGGAACGGCTGCGATTGAATGCGCGTCGATGCTTATCCGACGATCCATTGCAGGGCCTTGCTTGCATGGCTTTTATCGTAGGCTCTTACCTCCGGATGCACGAAGATTCTGACCGCACCAATCAGCCAATCCTGCCATTCGTGCGCGGTGATGACCGCGATGCGCTCGATCTTCTTTTGGTGGTTTTTTACGAAGCCGGCATGATTTTCAAAAGCCGCGATATTCTCCCAGCCGTTGAATCCGGAAGCATCGATCAGCAATCTGATTTTGCCATGCTGACTGATGAGAGAATCGATTTGCGGCGCAATTTGGCGGAAGTCGTCAGCCTTCAATTTATCCGGCGCTATAATCCTCAACGCGTTGGCGGAGATAAGCTCTGTTTTGATCATGCAAAACTTCCTTGGTGGTTACGGTCAGTAAATTACCAGCGAATACCCCGCTGACGTTCGTCCTCTTGCTCGATTCGCCGATGGCTCGCCGACATGATGTCCCGGCGTGAGATAATTCCGATGACCTTGCGTTGTTGATCATGGTCCACGACCGGCAAGCGCCCGACTCCTTCGCGGACCATCAGTTCATTCGCTTCGCTGAGAGTATTATCGTCGAAAATTACAGCATGATTCTTGATGGTGAGAGCCCCGACCAGGTCCGCCGGCATCCGCGCCGGGTCCAGCAGGTCCCGGCGGGTCACTACGCCGGTGAGCTGTCCGTGGTCGTTCAAGACCGGGAAGCCTTGGTAACCGCTACCCGGCCGGCCTTCCGCGATCCGGGAACGAACCTCCGCCAAAGTCAGATGCTCCGGAAGAGAAACGACCTTGCGGCTGGCGACGTCGCGAACCAAGATCTGCGAAAGAAAATCGGCTGTATATTCCGATGGCACGAAGACGCCCCGCCGAGCGATCTTCTCCGTCATGAGCGTATTCCTCATGAGCAAACTTGAAACCATGTAGGCCGCCGATGAGCCACTGAGCAAAGGCAAGAGGCCAAGCGGCTGCAGGGTAGTCTCGAAGGCAAAAATTATCGACGTGAGCAGAGCGCGAGAGGCGCCCGCAAACATGGCCGCCATGCCCACTATCCCGGCGATGCGCACGTCGATCCCAAACTGGGGAAACAAGAGATCCGCGACGCCGCCAAGGGCCGCGCCGAGCGCGCCACCCATCACAAAGAGCGGAGCCAGAGTTCCCGCCGACGTGCCGCTTCCGAGGGCTACGGCCCAAGATACAAACTTGAGCATACAGAGCATGAGGAGCGCTTTCTCGGCGAGCGTTCCCGTGAAAATTCGGACGATATTGTCGTAGCCGACGCCCAGAGTCTCGGGGAGCACGTAGCCAACGACACCAACCACAACGCCGCCCATCGCAGGCCACCACATCCAGTGGATCGGCAATCGCGCAAACGTATCCTCGACTGCATAGACGGCGCGCGTCGCACCGACGGAGGCCAGGCCCACTATCGCGCCGATCAAGGTGTATGACATCAGGGCGATCATCCCTGAAGGTTGCAGGTGCTGCATCGCGAAAATTGGCCAAGGGGCTGAAGTGAGTCTTCGCAGCGCGGCAGCCGCTGCGCTGGCAACGGCGACGGGAATAAGAGAGCGGGGGCGAAATTCGAACAGCAGCAGCTCGACGGCCAGCAACACGCCTGACACGGGGCTTCCAAAAGTTGCAGACATGCCGGCAGCGGCTCCGGCCGCGAGAAGGATCTTTCTCTCGTTAGCAGTCGTCGAAAGAAACTGGCCGACGAGAGAGCCGATCGCTCCTCCGGTGACGATGATTGGGCCCTCGGCACCAAAGGGACACCCCGTACCGATGGCGATGGCTGCGGAAATTGGCTTGAGAATGCCGATTCGCGGGGCGATTCGACTCTCGTTTGCGAGCACGCGCTCCATCACCTCAGGAATTCCGTGCCCGCGTATTGCCTCGGAGCCATATCGTGCCATCAAGCCCACCACCACGCCCCCGATGACTGGGACGACCAGTACTAGCAGGCCGAGTTGGTTGGCCGCCGGGGAGACAAAGCTCGCTGAGAGTCGACCATAGAAGGACAAGTTGGTTACGAGGCCGATCAGCTTGAGCAAAACTACAGCGGCCGACCCCGCGGCCAGTCCGATCGCTGCCGCCAGGGAAGTGAGGACGACCGCGCGCAGGTCGAACGTTTTCCTATGGCTTGGAAAGCGCCACGGCTCGAGAGTGCGCTCCTGCGACCGATCGGCAATGTTTTCCCCCGCAGGCGGCGTTTGCGGAGGGTTCTGCTCAATCACGCCCTACTCCAGGGAGCACCGACCGCGTCGCGCGCGATTTCATTATGAATCCTTTCATCCTGCGCATCTCTTCATTTCTCTCTTAACAATGCTACAGCCTTCGCTCGACTCATTAGCGTGGTCGAGTGGCGACTGACCGCTTGGGCTTCTCCAAGGTCCGGATCACCAGCACCGGGCAGGCGGCGTGTTGTACGACCCTCTCTGCCACGCTGCCAATCAAGACGTGCGCCATGCCAGTGCGTCCATGAGTTGATATTACGATCAAATTTGCATGGACCTTCTTTGCGGCCTCAACTATGGCCTGGTAGGCGACACCGAATTCTACGAACGTCCGGCACTTGACGCCGCGCTCGCCCAAGCTCCTGCAGAGTTTCTCGAGTTTCTCTTCAGTTGCTCGTGCTTGATGTTTGAGGAGCGCTCCTGAGTCAGGGACCAACAACGGCGACTCGTAAAACCCACGCTCGACCACGAACAGTAAAATCAATTCAGCCTCATACGGCCGACTGAATTCAACAGCTTCGTCGAGTGCTTTCAGAGAAGATTCGGAAAAATCGATCGGCACCAAAATTCTTTCAATCGCCATCATTTTGAGTTCTCTACTCGCATCCATATTGATACGGACCAAATCGTCCTGTTGCTCTGAACGATTTTTCGGTCTTTCTCAGAGCGGGTCGGACGCCGTGAAAGTAGGGTTTGAGCAGCCGGCGTTTTCTATAATCGCCCAAATCAAAGCGGCTTTCAAAGCTCCCAATACTGCAGGGCAATGTCCGCTTCGCTGTTGGAATTGAGTAGCGGCGACATAGTCAGTTAAGCGGCATCCTGTGCTGTGTCAAGTTTTCCTTCAGCTCGATCGAGTTGAGCATCATGAGCGCGCAAGGCGGCGACCAGGGCGGGCAGCGCACGATAGCCGGTAAGCTTGCGAAAACCACGCTCGGCCTCGATCATACCGGCCGCGGTCCAGCGCAGCACCATGGTGCCGCCCTGCCAGCGTTTAACCCGGCGTCCGATTTCGCGTACCCGGCTGAACAGGTTCTCGATCAAGTTGGTCGAGGACAGGATGCGCTCAAGGTTCTCGGGCAGCTCCAAGCGCGTACCAGTCAAAGTTTCCTCGAGTCCCTCGCGCGGCGAGGCGGCGACGCCGGGATGCTGATGTTCGAGCTGACTTGCGAGGTTCGAGCAAGCGCCGCGCACGCTTGGCGTCACCCGTAGCGTAAGCTTGAACCATTGCACTGCGGACCCCGGCGCGCAGCCGCTCGGGCAGGGCCTCGGTGACATTGCGCTTCTTGTGCTCGCGGCAGCGCTGAATCAGCGCGCGGCGGCCGCAGGCATCGGCCACTGGCCGGGCGCGAATACGCTTACGTCTGGGTCGACGGGGCGCACTTCAACATCCGGTTCGAAGATGACCGGCTCTGCACTCTGGTCATGATCGGCGCGCGGGCCAACGGCGCGAAGGAGTTGCTCGCGGTCGAGGATGGCTACCGGGAGAGTGCCGAGAGCTGGAAGACGCTGCTGCGCGACTTCAAGCGGCGCGGGATGGCCGCGCCGGTGATAGCGGTAGGCGACGGCGCGCTGGACTTCTGGGCCGCGGCGCGCGAGGTCTGGCCCGCGACCCGCGAGCAGGCCTGGTGGTGTCACAAGCTCGTCAACGTGCTCGACAAGCTGCCCCCCACGGCTACAACCGCGCGCCAAGCGCGCGCTGCACGAGATGATGTACGCCGAGTGTCGCGCTGATTGCGAAACCGCACGTGCGCGTTTCGCGGCGGAGTTTCAGCCCAAGTACGCCAAGGCGGTCGAGTCGCTTACTGCCAATTAGGAGCGGCTGATTGCTTTCTTCGGCTTTCCCGCCGAGGATTGGAAGCATCTGCGTACCACCAACGTTATCGAGTCGCCGTTCGCCACCATGCGCTTGCGCGAGCGCAAGACCAGGGGCGCCGGTTCAAGAACCAAGGGACTGCTGATGGCGTTCAAGCTACTCGACATGGTGCAGTTGCGCTGGCGCCACCTCGATGGCGCGCAGCTATTGCCGCTGGTTCGTGCCGGGGTGAAGTTCGCCGATGGTGTCCAGGTCGCTCCTGCCATACCCATTACTCAGTCAACCGACAACCAACCCAGGGAAGCCGCCTGATCATCACCGCCCGATCCACAACATTTGACAATTACCCTCGCGAGTTGCCGGGCGATCTCCAGAGAGGATTCCGCCCCCTCATAGTATGATGGGAGCAAGTAATTTGAATCCCATCGAGGTGACCTGAGATGGTCAGCAGAGACGTTGCCGCGCTCTTCATGGAACACATGCCGGATGACGAAATCAGAAGCCTGCGGGACAGTATTTCCAAGGCCGAGGCAGAGCTTAACGCACCCAGATGGGAACGCCATCGGGAGCTGCATAGACAAATCGAGGAGCTGAAAGATAAATGTGAGGCGGCTGCGCATTCCTTGACCATCGTGCTTGCGGGCAAGGTCGGCACGCGGCGGCATTTGCTGAGAAACCTTAGAAATGAGCGCAGGACTTGCATCATCTGCGGGACCGAGGAGGTAGGTACACTGACCACAGGCTTTCTTCGTCGCTTCTTGTTCCGAAAGGCCGAGTGGAAATTTGAAAAGTTGATACGAGATGCCGCGCGTACCTTCAGTGATCCTGAGTGGTACCTTGAGACCTGCAGCATCGTCAGAAACTTCTCGTTCCCAACCGATGTCGTGCTTCAGCATGCATTCCCTCACCGCGTGCATTTTTCTTGCTGAGCGCGGTCGCTCCCGCAAGAGGCAACAAAACAAGCTGCGCCAGTGTGTAGGTCTTGCCGCTGGAGTGACGTGATCGAGCCGCCGTGCGGGGATGTGACGCGACTGTGGTCCGCAAGAACTCAACAATCTTCATGCAGTGCTGGCCAGAAGGGCGTACTCGTGGTGAAGTCCCTTCAGGCCGGAGTGCACCTCAGTTCGGCTTGGTCGGTCGGAGCGATGGGAAGTGTTGCAACTCTGAAAACGGAGACGGAGGATGCCGCGAACGGAAGTGGGCGGCGATGCCTCAGGCCGCCAGCTCGAACCGATTGGCGATGAATTGATTCTGTTGGCGGACCTCATCGTTGCTGATGCACCACACCGGCCCTTTGCGGATCATGTGCATCGCCTCGTAAACTTCAATCGTTCGCCGCGCTCCTCGGAACTCGCGAAAGCCCTGCTGGGCCTTCACTCGTCGTTTTATCACTCGATGATCCTGCTGCAGGATGTCGTTCAAATATTGGACCGGTCGATGGCGGCAGCGGCGGCACAGCAGCTGTTCCAGTTCGGGACCGTAAGGTTGCAGCCAAGGCCAAAGCGTCGTGCGATCCGCCTCCAGATCGCGCTCGGCGTGCAACTCGTCGACATCGCGCAGCGACAGCGAGTAGCGAAGACACTATGCACGGCACCAGGAATCAGCTCCGGCGCCGTCTGCCGCCACTTGAAGACTGCCGGTCGGGTCACGTGCTTCACGATATTCTCAGCCTACCAGCCTCCCCCGCCAAAGTCGCAATACATCCAGAATTGCCGAGCTTGCTCGACGCTCAGCCTCCTCTCAATACTCTTTCCGGTATTTCCCATCAGACGGTTCAAATTGGCCCAACAGCTATGATTGTCGTTTGGATAATTTCTTTGCGGAGCCAACTTCGGGTCTGATTGTGAGGACCGGCCGGCTTGAGCTGCGGACTACGTGTTCGACTACACTGCCGAGAAACAGGTGCGGAACGCCTGTTCTGCCGTGAGTGGCCATGACGATCAAATCGACGTCGAAGTCTTCCGCTGCCTGGTTGATGATTTCTGCCGGCTTGCCGGTCCGGGTTGCGAGCTCGTATCGTACGGTGCCCTTCAGATGCTCGCGCGCAATTTTCTCGAGTTGGAGCTTGCTGGGTTCCTCGGAAACCACTGGATATGGTTCGAGGGGAAACCCAGGGCTGGCAAGTGGTACAAAAAACACATGCATCACATAGAGAGTAGCGTCGTTCTCTATAGCGAGATCGCGTGCATAATGAAGTGCCGCGATCGAGTTGTCGTCAAAATCGATGGGACATAATACTTTTTTGAATAATTTCGCCATCGCTAGTCCTCCTTGTAACTGCTCAAGAGCCTTAACCCCTGGCAGTCCAGAAAAGTGTTGCGTCGCCGCTGGCCGACAAATCTGAAAAGCTGCCAGCTCGAGACGCTTGGTGAGCGCGGGGCGGTGTTACCGCCACCGCGATCACTGTGCGCCCGACCGGTACGGCCTCCATTGTCGCCCCCGTGACCCGACTCACTGAGCGCCCATCTTCCATAGCGGATCGTTGGCGGCGTCAGGCAGCCGCTTCGGATCGAACAGGCCTACAGGCGCCTCCTCGCCGTACTTCACGCTGGACACGTCGATCTCGCTGCTGCCGCCCATTTGCACGTCTTCCATCACGATTTTCATGATAGTTGGGATGTTGTCGATGGTCGTGATCTTTTCGAAGTGCTCCGACTTGTACAATTTACCTTGAAGGTCGTAGTAGTCGCGCTCGACCGGCAGTCCCGTGTCGGTGGCGACCCAGATTACATCTTTCGAAAAAAGCGGATTGTTGGCGAGAACCACTTCCAACTTGTAGGCCTTCACGCCGTTGTGAGTCTCGCTACCGTCGAGCTTCCACGGGCCACCGAGACGGGCGAAGCCCCAATCCCCGTATGTGAAGTCGGTTCCGCTGAACGGCTCGTAGTCGGCCGCCGGCGTGATCTCTTGCGCGCGGCGAACCGCTGGCAAATACGAGTATCCGACGGCAACCGCGCCGGGCTTCTCCTTGGCCAAAAAGGCGATTCCTTTGGCGCCAACCGGGTCGAGAACCACCGTCAGCATCGAGTCGGTGTCGTTCACATGAGCGCGAGCCTGACCGACGGTCCATTGCGCGGCAAAACCTTCGCGGCTGCTAACCTTCACTGTCATGACGCGCACGCTGGGACGCGCGGGCTCCAGCGCCTCCTTCATGCGCTTAACAATCGAGGCCGCGTCGGGCTCGGCCGCCGACGCTTTGGCTCCCGCCTGGAATACGAATGCCACAAGAACGAGGGCTGCGAATGTGAGGTTTCGAACGTATTTCAAGTTCTTCGTCTCCTTTCTTTGAACTCGCCGGGCCTGAATGACTCGGCGTCCCGACAGTTACCTGCTTCGAGTCCACTTACCATTTCGCGTGCATCGCGAGAGTTTCCGCATCGGCCTGGCGCGCGTGGCCGTTCAATGATTTGCAATCGACCTGCGCGCCCCGAAAATTTCTAAGCGGAACCATCTTTCGGTCTGATGGTGATCACCGGGCGCTTCGATGCCCGCAATACATGCTCCGCCACGCTCCCTAGAAACAAACGAGTAACGCCTGTTCTGCCGTGAGTGGCCATGACAATCAGATCGACGTCGAAGTCTTCCGCCGCCTGGTTGATGGTTTCTGCTGGCTTGCCGGTTCGAGTTGCGAGCTCGTATCGTAGGTTACCTTCCAAATGCTCGCGCGCAATTTTCTCGAGTTGGAGCTTGCTGGGTTCTTCGGAGACCGCTGGGTATGGTTCGAGGGGAAATCCCGGGCTGGCCAATGGCACAAAGAATACGTGCACGACGTAGAGCGTGGCGTCCTGCTGTTTTGCGAGATCGCGTGCGTAACGAAGTGCCGCGATCGAGTTGTTGTCAAAATCGATGGGACATAGTATTTTTTTGAAGAATTTCGCCATTGCTGTAGTCCTCTTTGTCATCGTTCAAAGGCCATTACTGTCGGCAATTCTCTTCCTTTGAGAAATCCCATTGTTGCACCGCCGCCGGGTCGATACGTCGCAGAAGCCGCCGACCCAGGACGCACCTCCAAACGCGTCAACTGTATCGCCAACGTCGAGAACGCTGTAAACGCGAGCAGTCGCTGCCACCTCGCCGACCTTGAACGTCCCTTGGGCTAAGGCATGCCGGAAACTCATAAACGCCTAAGTGATCGTTCCATGCGATAGTTTTCGTGTTTGGCAGTTTGGCGGCGAAGCGTTCAACAGTTGCCGGCGCAATTGGCGCCGCTGTCGCGTGACTGAACAGCGGGATTCTATTGCTCCTGACGCACCGCGAGAACCGGGCACGGAGCGTGGCGCAGCACTTTCTCCGCGATGCTCCCTTCGACGAGGCGCGCCAGCCCGCGCCGGCCATGAGTGACCATCACGATCAAGTCGGCGGGCAGCCTGATTGCGAATTCGACGATTACGTCCGCCGGCGGCCCCATCTCATCGAGAATTTCCCATTTCACTTCCCCCAGATGCTGCTTGGCGATCTCGGTCAGCTTCTCGCGTTCGATGTTCTCCTGGCGCTTGATGAGATCCGCGTAATGGGGAATGCCGCTCACGTCGAAGTCGACCGGGACGATGTGCAGAACAAAAACGGTGGCGCTATTCTGTTGGGCTAGTTTCGCGGCGACCTCAAGTCCCTTCAGGGAGCTCTGGTCGAAGTCGACCGGGGCGAGGATTCGTTTAAATGGGAAAGCCATTTCATTTCCTCCAGCGCATGCCCGGAAACTCAGAACAGATGGCGAAACAGCCGAAACCGGAATGCCCGCAGCGTAATCGAGCGGTGCAGCTTTAGAAGGCACGCAATCACGATGTTGTGCAGCGCTTTGAGTTGCAATCGGTCTTGTTGTCCATTAACAGTGCGGGAACCAAGTAAGACGCCTTACTTTGAAGCACGCCAAAGCATCCTCACCACCGCGCGGAGTTCGAGACCCACGTCATGAGGGCAAGGGATTCAGTGCTTGGGATGACTACCCAGCCGTCGCGTGCCCTTCTTTGAGCTCGGTTTCCGCCTTCAGCCAATCGTCCACCTCGCTGCCGGGACTGCCACTCCGGGCGCAATATATTTCGTATGCGCGCTTACGGATATCGTCTTCCGTCGGCGTCGGCTTCTGTTTAATGACCGGTTGTTGGGCTGCCCTTTTCTCTGCCATTTTGGTCTCCTTTCCCTGTTCGACGCGATTCTGTTAACCGTGTACGTTCCTCTTTTCTCGATGGCTCGTGAGCAAAAACTTTCGCGCGCCTGTTCCAAATACCGCCGTGTACGAGACTCTGACCGCCCGAAGTGAAATCCGTCCCGTCTGTGAACGGAAGCACCGTGCGTGAATCTTCGCGCCTTTTTCTCTTTAGCCCACACCCTTGAAGGTACGCGGCTGCCCACCACTGAAGACGCTTTTCCAAATCCATTGCCAGAACCACCCGCCCGGCCAATGCCGGGCAGCCCGGCCCTTTGCCTGGTGCCGCGGCGCCGGGCGCCGACCACAGACTGCCGCTCGGCTATTTCGCGGCGCCGGTCGGTCCGCCCGCGCACGTGACCTCATTGCGTCGGTTATGTGTATGCATTTTCCCATCTGAAATATTCATTTCGAAAATAGACTTTGATGATCTTCGTTAATCACACGGGCGGCCCGGCGTTCCCCGTTTCCTCTAGCGCGCGCGGTCCGCGATCACGTTGTAGAGCCAGGCGAATATAGCCCCTCCGATAAGTCCGTCGGGGGTTGCCCACAAGAGTCCGATAACACTGCCCAAGGGGCTGATCCGGTAGCCGCGGTAAACCTCCCCGATCAGGGTCGTCTGGCCCGTAGCCCGTCAAACGCCATGATCCACCTCAGCACAAAGAGGCCGATTCCCCAGATCAGCCCGAACGCAACGGCGAAAGCCTTTCGTTCAGCCGGATGCCGTTGCTTCCGGCTGCTGAAAGATCCCGCGCCGGCACATGTTCGTCCATCGCAGTTTCCTCCTGGGTCACAACAACCGTGCGATCATTGCCACCACGTCAGCCAGACGGGATGCGTACCCCCATTCGTTGTCGTACCAGGAAAAAACCTTTGCCATCCGGTGACCCAGTACCTTGGTCAACCCGGCATCGAAGATCGACGAATGCGGATTCCCAAATCGGTCGAGACCAGAGGTTCGTCGCAGTATTCCAGAATACCTTTGAGCTCGCCGGCCGCGGCCCGCTTCATCGCGGCGTTGATTGCCTTCTCGACCGTATCCTTTTCCAGCATGGCAGTGAGGTCCACGAGAGAAACGTTGGCGATCGGTACGCGAACCGCGATGCCGTCGAGTCTGCCCGTAAGGTCCGGCAGCACAAGCCCAATCGCCTTAGCCGCTCCGGTCGACGTGGGGACCATGGAAAGCGCCGCAGCGCGGGCGCGACGCAAATCCTGGTGCGGACCGTCCTGCAGCATCTGATCGTTGGTGTAAGCATGCACGGTGGTGATGAAGCTGTGCGCGATCCCGAAGTTTTCGTGAAGCACTTTCGCGATAGGCGCCAGACAGTTGGTCGTGCATGAAGCGTTCGAGATGATCTGGTGGCGGCGCGGATCGTACGCCGCCTGATTCACTCCCAGACAGAGCGTCACGTCGGCGCCGTCGCCGGGCGCGCTTATGAGAACCTTGCTCGCCCCGCCCGCCAGATGGCGCGCGGCCTTCTCTCTCGTCCGGAACCCGCCGCTGGACTCGATCGCAATCCGCACTCCCAGCCGCTGCCATGGCAGTCTCGCCGGATCGTGCTCGCTGAGAACCTGGATCGCTCTCCCCGGCAACGAACATCGTGTCGCCCTCGACCTTGATTTCGTATTTCAGGGCGCCGTGAATCGAGTCGTGTTTGAGCAGATGGGCGAGCGTCGCTGCGTCGGTGAGGTCGTTAACCGCAACGAGTTCGAGATCTGGATGATGCAGCGCGGCGCGAAAAAACATGCGCCCGGTGCGGCCGAAGCCGTTGATCGCGATCTTGGTTGGCATCACGAAAGTCGGTTCCCCTTGGGATTTCTAAAAGTTGTGCATTCTCTGTGCCAGCGGCCATCGGCGCTCTCTCCCTATTTTCCATTAAGGCTTTTTCGATCCGATCGTCAGGAAGCCAGTTGTGCGCCTCCATTCCGCAGTGCCTGTTCGGGTCCCGCGATAAAAAGAAGGAGGTGCCCGTAGGATTTCGGACACGCCAAGCGATAGGCTGTGCCATTTCTGAATCAGTTCAATTTCAACCTGCCGGTGTGTCGTTCGGAGTCAAGTCCGGACGGTTCTGCGTCTTTCGGGAGCAATTCCGTGACGCACCGAGGGCAGAGACAGTAATCGCAGCGTCGAATAGTTGGCCAACGATCAGGCTTGGCAATTGCCTTACAACACAGGCAGGTCTGTCATCAGAGTTCGCGGACTCCCGCCGGCATGCCACAAACGCGACAACAACTGCATAGCCACGGAGTGGGTCGCGCGAATGCGTGAAAGTATGTCACGCCTGACACTGCGGTTTTCGGCCAATCGGGCGGTCCGCGAGTACACGGAGAAATATTATCTCCCTGCTGCTGCGGCATATCGTGAACGTGCAAGTGACCACGGCGCCAATGGTCGATCTCTGCTCCAATGGAAGCATGCTTTGGCCGAGCACTGGGCATCGGTGAGGTTCGGTGAGCTTCGTGTCGCGAGTTCCGCACAGACCCGCTCACTACAAGTCGCGGTGTATCTCGGAGAGCTGCGTACCGACTGGGTGCGGATACAACTTTACGCAGCTCCGCACAACAGAGAACCACCGTTTGTATCGGAAATGACGCAGACGGGCGACCCCGAGCCTTCCGCTGGCTGGCGGATCTATCGGGTCCAAGCTTCCGCCTCACGCCGAGCATCGGACTACACACCTCGGCTCGTTCCAGCGCTTTCCGGCGCGAGGATTCCTCTCGAGGACCCTCACATCCTGTGGTTTCGATAATATGATTGCTTAAGCGCGACTCGAGCGCGTTGAGATTTGCGAGTAACTAAAAGCGGCTTTCGGCGCCGCCGAAAAAGGGAGCCATGACTAATTGGTCGCAAATTGAGGGCTCAGCGCAGCCGCTCGGCGCTGTGTGGATTGGAGCGGAAAAAAGCTGCAACTTTGCCTTGTACTCCAGACACGCGACGAGCGTAACACTACTGCTCTATTCCAAACGCGATTTGGTAAACCCGGCCCTTCGCGTCCCCCTCGATTATCTAATTCACAAATCGGGGCGGATTTGGCATTGCCGGCTCGGGACTGACCAGCTCGCCGACGCTCGCTACTATGCGTACTCAGTGGAAGGTCCAAACGATCCGCACGGGGAGCGTCATTTTTTCGATCCTGAAAAAGTACTTCTGGATCCGTATGGCTTCGAAATCTTCTTTCCCCCCGACTTCAGTCGCAGCGCTTCGATTGGACGCGGATCGAATGCCGGGAGAGCGCCAGTTGTGCACTGCCCGACGGCGCTTCATCTTTTGATTGGAGCGGCGACTCCAGACCGACCCACACTTCTGACACGATCATTTACGAGTTGCATGTCAAAGGCTTTACCATGCGCGGCAACTCCGGTGTGACCCCGGACAAACGCGGAACGTTCGCCGGGTTGATCGAAAAACTCCCCTATTTGCGGGAACTTGGCGTGACTGCGGTTGAGTTGATGCCGATCTTTCAGTACGACCCGAACGAGGGCAACTATTGGGGCTATATGCCCCTCAGCTTCTTCGCGCCCCATCAGGACTACGCCACCATCCCAAGCGCTGCGGCGGCCGCGAGCGAATTCAAGACGATGGTGAAGGCGCTCCATCAAGCTGGCATCGAAGTGATTCTCGACGTGGTTTACAACCACACTACTGAAGCCGGATTTGACGGACCCACCTATAGTTATCGAGGAATCTGCAACAGCAGTTACTATCTGCTCGATGAATGCATGGCGCATTACCGCGACGACACCGGCACCGGCAACGTGCTTCGATCGGCTCATCCAATCGTGCGCAGAATGATAATCGACAGCCTCCATTTCTGGGTGAGGGAGATGCACGTCGATGGGTTCAGATTCGATCTCGCGTCAATTTTCAGCCGTAACTATGACGGGTCGATAAACCTCGAAGACCCACCGATCATTTCGGAAATCACCAGCTATGAGGAATTCGCCTCGGTTCGCCACATCGCGGAGGCGTGGGACCCGGTCAGTTACGAACTGGGTCGCAGCTTTCCGGGCAGGTCTTGGAGCCAGTGGGACGGCAAATTTCGCGACGACATTCGTGCGTTTGTTAAAGGCGACCCGGGAAAGGTCGGCGATTTGATGAGCCTGATTTATGGTAGCAGCGAGCTGTTTCCCGACGATCTCGACAATGCCTGCCACCCTTTCCAGACGATAAATTATGTTACTTCGCACG
>Ga0208820_1000937_pt1 | contig 17771 bp, 14 predicted proteins | sample June2015DPH_16_5_FD_184713 | JGI IMG/M metagenome (GOLD analysis project Ga0208820, IMG submission 184713) | Peatland microbial communities from SPRUCE experiment site at the Marcell Experimental Forest, Minnesota, USA - June2015DPH_16_40... | ecosystem: Environmental > Terrestrial > Soil >...
AAGGACTTAAGCTCGATTTTCGGGCCAAATTCCCGTTTTGGGGCGGTTTGGGGGGCGGATTCCCAACTTCTCTGCTCTGGGCTCGCTCTCACCCGCTGAATGCCTCTGTTTATCAAAGAGTACTGGATGCGCCGGCCCTGCGCCCAGGTTAGCGCCCAAAAAACGGGCGCGAACTTGGGGCACCGTGCTTCTCGGATCTTGAAGGCGAGCGCAACTCCGGCTTTGCCGGTTAGAGATCATTGTCGCATCGGGCGGGTGGGGAGTCTGTGATAGTGCGCACCGGCTGATTGTGATGAAAAATCCCGGTGGCTGCCAGGGTGGGCGGCGATGCTGCCCACGCACGCGGGCCACTTCTCAAAAAGCGTGAGAGGTGGCGCACCCCCAGTTGTTTCACTTCAACGTTTCAAAAAAACCCGCGTTATGCTTTCCGCGTTAATCGGGCCCACCCGCCAGAGAACGAGCTCATGAGAATTCGCGAGAGAAGAACACAGCTCTCGATGGCTGGCAACCTGACCGACGAAGAAGTACAGCAACTTGCTACAGAGGAATCTGAAGCTATCATGCGTCTGACGGATCACCGGTCGGAGCATGGATGTAAAAGACCTGGAGAGTAAGGCCGCGCTACTCTTCCTCTTCTTTGACCTCGCCGCGTTCGGCTTTGGCTTTTTCGATGATCTTATCTTGCAGTTGTTGCGGCACGGTATCGTAGTGATGCATCTCCATCGAGAAGCTGCCGCGGCCCTGCGTCATGGAAGTAAGATCGGCGCCGTAGGTAAGCATCTCAGCCATCGGCACCTCGGCCTTCACGATCGTGTTGCCGGCTTTGTTGTCCATGCCCTGGATGCGTCCGCGGCGGCTGTTGAGGTCGCCCATGATGGTGCCGGCGAATTCGTCGGGCACGGTGATCTCGACGGTCATGATCGGCTCCAGCAGCGTTGGCTTGGCAACTTCCATAGCCTTCCGGAAGGCGATGCGTCCCGCCATCTGGAACGAGAGGTCGTTCGAATCCACGTCGTGGTAAGAGCCGTCGTAGAGGATCACGCGAAAGTTCACTACGGGATAGCCGGCAAGAAAGCCGCGGGCAGCGGCGTCCTTGATTCCCTTTTCGACAGCGGGAATAAAGTTGCGCGGAATTGCGCCGCCAAAGATATCGTTGACGAACTCGAATTCGGCCCCGCGCGGCAGCGGCTCCATCTTGATCTTGCAATCGCCGAACTGGCCGTGGCCTCCGGTTTGTTTCTTGTGGCGTCCCTGCACGTCGGCCTTACCGCGTATCGTTTCGCGATACGGCACCTTGGGCGCCTTTAGCACCACTTCCGCGTGGTAACGCTTTTTCATTTTCGAGACCACGACTTCGATGTGCTGCTGTCCGGTGCCCGCGATCAGGAATTCTTTGGTCTGCGGATCGCGGAAGAAGCGCAGCATGGCATCTTCTTCCATCAGCTTGTGGAGGCCGACGCCGAGCTTGTCTTCGTCGGCGCGGCTCTTCGGCTCGATGGCGAAGGTGATCGCCGGCTCCGGCAGCTGTACCGCTGGATACCGGATCGGCGACGACTTATCGCCCAGCGTGTCGCCGGTGAGAGTCTCTCTCAGTTTCGCGACCGCGCCGATGTCGCCGGCATGCAGCTCCGGAATCGGAACCGCTTGCTTGCCCTGGATCAGGGAAATGTGGGCGAACTTCTCTTGCGTGTTGCGATTATAGTTCTGCAGCGAGGCGTCGTCCTTCAGCACGCCGGAAAAAACCTTGAAGTAAGAAATGCGCCCGGCGAACGCATCCGACATGGTCTTGAAGACGTACACGGAAGCGGGCTCGTTGTCGGTGCCTTTGCGTACGGCCGGCTCGGTGCTGCCCTCGGCCGTCCAGCCGGTGAGGGCGTGATGTTCGCTGGCGGCGGGCGTGTAGTCGACGATGAAATCCATCAGCTCGTCGACGCCGATGTTGCCCAGTCCCGAGGTGAAGAGCACGGGAAAAAGCTTGTCTTCGCGGATCGCTTCGTGCAGCGCCGGGACCAGATGCTCCTCGGGGATCGTGCCCGTTTCGAAGAACTCTTCCATCAACTCATCTTTGCCCTCGGCGATCAGTTCCACCAATTTTTCATGAGCGTCCTTGGCGGCGTCGGCCATGTTCGCCGGAATCGGCCCTTCCTTGCCCTTGCCGTTTCCGCCCATCTCGTAGGTGTAGGCCTTCATGCGGACGAGATCGATAACGCCGCTCAGACTCTTCTCGCTCCCGATGGGAAGCTGCAGCGGCGTGACGGCTCGACCGAAGGCATTAGTGAGCGATTCCAGCACGCGGTTGGCGTCGGCGCGCTCGCGATCCATGCGGCTGACGACAATCATGCGCGGCAGCTCGATGTCATTGCAGTATTGCCAGACGCGCTGGGTCACGACCTCGACCCCGGAGACGCCGTCAACCACAACGAGCGCGGCGTCCACCACCGGCAGCACCATCTTGGCCTCGTGCACGAACATGTTGAAGCCGGGAGTGTCGAGCAGATTGATCTTGACCTTCGCATCCGTCTTGCCCCACTCGACAAAAGCGAGGCCGGTCGAGATTGACATCTTGCGCGCGATTTCTTCTTCGTCGTAGTCGGTAGGAGCGGAGCCGTCATCCACGCGTCCGAGGCGCGGCGTGGCGCCGGCGGTGTAGAGCATGGCGGACACGAGCGTTGTTTTTCCGGCACGCCCGTGTCCGATGAGGGCAAGGTTGCGGAGATTGGCTCCTTCGTACACTTTCACGGGTTGTCTCCTTCCGCAGGCTTACGGGAAGGGTGATAAGGCCCCGGATGAGGATGAGTACAAGGTACAGGCCAGCCCAACAACGCCTGCGAAACTTCTGATGCTAACACAGGGGGTGGGGGGCGAGGAACAGCGTCCCTACGTGGGCATCGCTAACTACAAAGTTGCGCCCTTCTCCGCGATCAGCTTCTTGATCTTCTCCACGAACTCACCCGTGGCCATGTCTTCGGTCTTCTCCTTCCCGCGGGTGCGCACGTTGACCTTGTTGGCTTCGGATTCTTTATCGCCCACCACCAGCAGGAACGGAACTTTCTGCATCGCGTGCTCGCGGATTTTCGCGTTCATCTTTTCGTTGCGGGAATCGACTTCGACGCGCACGCCCGCCGCCCGCAGTTGCGACGCTATTTTTCCCGCATACTCGACATGGCGCTCGGCGATTGGGATCATCGCTACCTGCACCGGCGAGAGCCACACTGGGAACGCCCCGGCGTAGTGCTCGATCAGCACGCCGAAGAAGCGCTCGACCGATCCGTAGAGCGCGCGGTGCACCATCAACGGCTGTTTGCGGCTGCCGTCTTCGGCTACGTATTCGAGCTGGAAGCGCTGCGGCAGGTTGAAGTCGAACTGCACGGTCGAGAGCTGCCACAGGCGTCCGATGGCGTCGACCAGCTTCACGTCGATCTTCGGACCGTAGAACGCGGCTTCGCCGGGCATGGTCTTGTATTTGATATTCAGCTTTTTCAGCGCACTTTCGAGCGTGTGGTTGGCGAGGTTCCACTGCTCCTCGGTGCCCAGGAAGCTCTTCTTGTCCTTCGGATCCCAGGTGGAAAGCTCGGTCTCGAATTTATCGAAGCCAAAATCTTTCAGCACTTCGAGCGCGAACTCCAGGCAGCCTACGATTTCCGCCTCGATCTGATCCGGAGTACAAAAGATGTGCGCGTCGTCCTGGGTGAAGCCACGGACGCGTAGCAATCCGTGCATCACTCCCGAGCGCTCGTAGCGATAGACCGTGCCGAGTTCGCCCAGCCGCACCGGCAGATCGCGATACGACTTCAGCGAATCCTTATAGATCAGGATGTGGCCCGGGCAATTCATGGGCTTGAGGCGATACTCGGCGTCGTCGAGTTCCATGACGTCGAAAAAATTCTGCGAATAGTAGCCCTCGTGGCCCGAGGTGAAAAACAGCTGCCGACGCGCCACGTGCGGCGTGCAGACGAGCGAGTAGCCGCGGCGCAGGTACTCTTCGCGCATCCAGTCTTCCATCTCTTTGCGGATGATGCCGCCCTTCGGATGCCAGAAGATCAGGCCCGGCCCAGCGAGTTCCTGAATCGAAAACAGATCGAGCTGTTTGCCGAGCACGCGATGGTCGCGCTTCTTGGCTTCTTCGATGCCGTTCAGGTAGGCGTCGAGATCCTTCTTCGAGAAAAACGACGTGCCGTAGATGCGTTGCAGTTGCGGATTCTTCTCGTCGCCCAGCCAGTAGGCGCCGGCGACGTTGAGCAGCTTGAAGGCTTTGATTTTTCCGGTCGAAGGCAGGTGGGGGCCGCGGCAGAAATCCTGGAACTTGCCGGTCTTGTAAACCGAAATCTTCTCATCCGGCTTGGTGAATTGCTCGATGAAGTGGCACTTCATGAAGTCGCCCTCGGCCTTGAACTTTTCGAGACCTTCTTTCCGCGGCAGAAACTCGCGGGCATAGGGCAGGTTCTGCTGGACGAGTTCGTGCATTTTCTTTTCGATCTTCTCAAGATCTTCGGGCGTGAACGCGGTCGGGCGATAGAAATCGTAGAAAAATCCGTGCTCCGTCGCGGGACCGTGGCCAAGTTTGGTCTCGGGAAAAAGTTCGAGCACGGCCGCGGCCAGCAGGTGCGCCGACGAATGGCGATAGACTTCGAGCGCCTCGGGATCCCTCTCAGTGATGATGCGCAGATCGGTGTCTTGATCGAGCGGCCGGTTGAGATCAATCAGATCGCCATTCGGGCTTTCTTGCGACGGCGCGATCGGTCGCGCCTTGGCGGCAAGGGCGGCGTCGGCAAGACGCGGGCTGATGGACTTGGCAACGTCGAGCGCAGTGGTACCCTTCGGGACTTCCGTAATGCTGCCGTCGGGAAGCTTGACATGAATGCTGTCAGACATGGATAGACCCAGTATTCTGCTGAATCTCACAAGTTTATCATTTGCTCGCGTAGGGGCAGGTGCCCTCACCTGCCCAGCGGGGCGAGCCCCGCAGCTCGTCCAAGCACAAGTCGAGAGCCCGGCGCGCTACGCACGCATGCCCAGACCAGGGCGTCTGGGCCTACGTGAGCCGTTTCCCTACCACCCCACCGTCTTCCCCGCGTTCTGCGCGTCCAGCCACTTCTGCAAAGGCGCGAAGTATTCCAAAATCGCACTGGCGTCAATCTGCCGCCCGCCGGTTAGCGCTTCCAGCGCGTCCGGCCACGGTTTGCTTTGGCCCATGGCGAGCATCTTGTTGAACTTCGCCCCGGCTTCCTTCGATCCGTAGAACGTGCAGCCGTGCAGTGGGCCTTTGTATCCGGACTCCCGGCACAGGGCGCGGTAGAACTGGAACTCCAGGATGAACGCCAGGAAATATCTGGTGTAGGGCACGTTGGCCGCGACGTGATACTTCGCTCCCGGATCGAAATCGCCTTCACTGCGCGTCACCGGAGGCGCGACGCCCTGATACTTCAGCCGCAGCGCCCACCACGCCTTGTTGTAGTCCGCCGGCGCGATTTCGCCGGAGAATACTTTCCAGCGCCATTGATCAATCATCAGTCCAAAGGGCAGGAACGCGACGCGTTCCAGCGCTTGCTTCAGCAGTTCCGGGATATCGTTGCTGGCCTGCGGAACACTCTCGAGCAGCCCAACTTTGTGCAGGTATGCGGGTGTGATCGCCAGCGCGATCGAGTCGCCAATCGCCTCGTGGAAGCCGTCGTTGGCGCCACTCCTAAACATGAACGGCTGGTCCTTGTACGCCCGCTGGTACATGTTGTGTCCAAGTTCGTGATGAATGGTGACGAAATCCACGCCTCGTACCTGAATGCACATCTTCACGCGCAAATCGTCCATATTGTCCACATCCCAGGCGCTGGCGTGGCAGACGACGTCGCGGTCGGCGGGCTTGGTGAACAGCGACCGCTCCCAGAAAGTCGGCGGCAGCGGCGCGAACCCCATCGACGTGTAGAAGCCTTCGCCGTACTTCACCATCCCCTTCGCGTCGAGGTTCTTCTTTGTCAGCAGTTCCGTAACATTGACGCCGCCTTTGTCCTCCTGCACTCCGAGCAGGTCGTAGATGTTCTCCCACTCCTGCGCCCAGGGATTGCCAAGCAGATGCGCGGGGATCGGACCGCCGGGCGGAACGACGTTGGGGCCGTATTTTTCCGCCAGCTTCCAACGCACGAAGGTGTGCAGCGAAAGATAGAGCGGTCTTACCTGGTTCCATAGGCGCTCCAGGTCGGCGGAGAATTCGTCCGGCGTCATGTCATAGCCGGAGCGCCACAGGGCGCCGGTGTCCTTGAATCCAATTTCGCGCGCTCCCTGATTGGAGAGATCGACGAATCGCGAGTAGCGCTGCCGCATGGGCGGCGCAATCGTGTGCCATCCCGTCCAAACCTCCTTGAGCGCTTCCGGGTCGCGGCTCGTGGACATCAGCTTCTCGATCGCCGTAATGTCCAGGCACTCGCCGTTCTTGCGGCAGTACTTGCCCTTGCCGTAATCGCCATCAAGCGATACGCCGATCCCGGTCATCTCGCGCCGCAGCGCGGCATCTTTCGGCGCGGGCGCAGTGAGCGAGAGCTTCAGCAGCATGAATTTTCGCGCCAGGTCGGGCGGCAGTGCGAGGCCGTCGAAACGCCTGCCCTGCTCCACCAACTCAGTTGTGACGGCGGTGTTCTCGTCAATTGCGTCGGCCTCCATGGCCTCGGTGTCGTCGGTGATGAAATTCTCCTGGACCCAGGATGCGCGTTGCACCTTTACGCTCAGATCGGCGAGCTTAGCCTCGGCCTTATTCATGAATTCCTGGGCTTCGGCGGCGGTGGGGGCCGTCGTTTGAGCATAGACGGTCATGGCAAGAAAGTTCATGGCAAGAAACAAGAAGGCGAGACCGAGGGACTTCATGAGACCTCCAGGATGCACAAGAGATTATGACGGATGGCGGAGGATATTGTCAGCGCTTGGCGAGCTTCGCTCGCCCGGACAGCCGAGGGCGGCTGTCCCTGCGCGATCTTCTTTGTGCCTAGGTGCTCCTGGGCGCGGAATGCAGGACTTCGATGGCTGCCTCTACCTTCGCCGAAACCGCGTCCGTATCGCGCACGGTCAACCCGGTCGTGGAGATCGGCTCACCAACCCGCATCTCCAGCGGCTGGCACTTGATGTGGTAGGTATTCATCGGCAGCAGATCGAAGGTGTCGACGAGCGCGATCGGCACAATATCGGCCTGCGCTTTGATCGCCAGAAAGAATGCGCCGGGCAGAAAAGGTTGAATCTTTCCATCTCGCGTACGGCCGCCTTCCGGAAAAATGACTAGCGGCATGCCACTGCGCAGGCTCCTCAGCGCTGACTTGATGGCGCCGATCGAAAGCGCTGGGTTTTGCTGGTTGATGCAGACTTGCCCCGAGCGTTTCAGATGCCAGCCAATGAATGGATACGCCAACAATTCACTCTTGAAAATGATGCGGAATTGAAACGGCAGATAGACATAGAGGATCGGAATGTCGAGCGCCGAGGCGTGGGTGACCGCATACACGCGCGGCTTGGAGCTGTCGATCTTGTCCTTGTTGATATTCGCGCCCGTGATGTTGTCCATGCCGGTGACTCTAACCGGCGACAGAATCGTTTTCATGATGAGCCACGACCAGAAGCGGGCAAGATTGTGCTGCATGCGCCCCTCCCGGTCGAAGAGCGAGCAGATCAGAGAAAGTGTGCCCAGAATCAGGGTGTAGGCCCAGATCAGCGGAGAAAGAATGAAATATGAGCGCAGGCGACTGAGCCAGCCGTGGCGGTTGACGGGATGAGCTGCCGCCCGCTCTTCAGACCACGCAGGGACAGCCAGCTGTCCAGCCGAGTGCAGTTCGGCCCGCTCTTTTTCCGCTTCCGCGGTTGTGGCGATCTTGTTCAAGGTTTCAAAGTTTCAGAGTTGCAAGGTTTCAATTCACCATAGTTTTGTCATCCTGAGCGAAGCGAAGTGCCTATGCATTTGCTCGCAGCGACAGAATGCAGAGATCCTTCGCTTCGCTCAGGATGACAATAGATACTTGAGACTCTACACCCGTGCATTAGATGCGGACGCCCAGCATTCGCATCGCCTCTCCCACAATGTAAATCGAACCAGTAACCACGACTAGGCCGCCCGATCCGGCAACCTCGCGCACGCGATCCAGGGCCGACGCTACATCCTCGGCCTCTTCAATATCAATGCCCGCCGCCACACGCGCCGCTGCCTGGCGAATCTCAGCCGGGCTCGCCGAGCGTGGGTTGTTGGCGTGGGTCAAGATTACGCGCCCCGCGATCGGAAACAAAATCTCGGCAATTTCCCGCACCGCTTTGTCCCGCATCACGCCAAACACCATCGTGATCTCGCGCCCGTTTCCCAGATCTCCATATGCAGCCGAAAGCGTCGACCGCAACGCCCACGCCCCCGCCGGATTGTGCGCGACATCGAGCACATACTCGGGATCGCCTCCCGCGGCTGGCACCACTTGGAAGCGCCCCGGCCATTGCGTCTCGCGGATGCCTCGTGCGATTGTCTCCGGCGTGATCTGAACTATCCCCTGGTTGTGCAGTTCCTCTGCCGCCGCGATCGCCAGCGCAACGTTGCGCAGCTGATGACGCCCCACCAGCGGCGACTCGACCAGGATAGTCTCGCCGTGGACTTCCAGTGGATACCGTTGCCCCCGACGGCTGGATTCGGGCGACTGACCACCGGCAACTGGCCACTGGCAACTCATGTACTCACCGCTTCCCGGCGACACTGGCGGCACATACTGCACCGCATTCACCGCGCGCGCGCCCACATCCAAAATTGTGTTTCCGATCACGCTGTTGGCTTCGGGCAATTGCGGCAGCGTGACCACAATCCCGCCCGGTCGGATGATTCCAGCTTTCTCGCGCGCGATCTCAGCCACCGTTTCGCCCAGATACTTCTGATGATCGAGCGCGATGTCGGTGATGATGCTGACCCGCGGCTCGACCACGTTGGTCGCATCCAGGCGCCCGCCCATGCCGACTTCAAGTACAACCATGTCGGGACGGCTGGGGGCGAAATACTCAAAGCCCATCGCAGTCAGCATCTCAAAAAAGCTGGGATGCCACGGCAGATCGCCTTCTCCGACCAGCCGCTCGGCGGTGCGGTCGACCACGTCATGGAGCAGCGCGAAATCGTCGTCGTCGATCGCCTTGCCATTGAGGCGAATCCGCTCATTAATGCGAACCAGATGCGGCGATGTATAGAGTCCTGTTTTCAGCCCGGAAGCCTGCAGGATGGACGCCAGCGTGGCGGCCGTCGAACCCTTGCCGTTGGTGCCGGCGATCAACACAGTTGGAAAGCGATGTTCCGGATGCCCCAGTGCCGCCAGCAGCACCCGTATGTGCGCCAGATCGAACTTGTGCGACGGCGTCTGCGCCAACTCGTGGCCCAACGCGTACATCTGCGCCAGTGCGGTTTCGTATGACATCGGTCGTCGTTCGCTGTTCGTCGTTCGCTATGGAGGGCACATTCAGGGTAGCAAGTCCGGCCTAGGGTTTCGACACTCTCTCAGCGGACGGCGGAGGATCGACATCCAAGCGCTCCCTGCGTGCGCCAATGAGGGCAGAATGGTCTCACAGGTTTTCGCGAATGGCGAACGACAAACAGCGTTGTTGGTCCCTATGCCGCCTGCACCATAAAATCCAGCGCCCGCGCGATGTAGCCCTTCAAATCCCTGCGCACGACAATGGCGTCAAGCATTCCGTGTTCCAGCAAAAACTCGGAGCTCTGGAAGCCTGCCGGCAGCTTCTGCCGGATCGTCTGCTCAATCACTCGCGGCCCCGCGAAACCAATCAGCGCCCGCGGTTCGGCGATGTTGAGATCGCCCAACATGGCAAACGATGCGGTCACTCCGCCCGTGGTGGGATCGGTTAAGACTGAAATGTACGGAACCCGCGCCGCGTCTAAACGTGCCAGCGCGGCCGAGATCTTCGCCATCTGCATCAGGCTGATCACGCCTTCCATCATGCGTGCGCCGCCCGATGCCGAAACCACGATAATCGGCCTCCGCGTTTCCATTGCCTTCTCAATCGCCCGCGTGATGGCTTCGCCCACCACCACTCCCATGCTCCCACCGATAAACGAATATTCCATCGCACTCACGATCACCGGACGGCCGTTCAGTTTGCCCTGGGCATTGATGACGGCGTCTTTCAGGCCCGAGTCTGCCTTCGCCTGCTTCAGACGCGAGGAGTACGACTTCAGGTCCACAAACTTCAGCGGGTCGGTGGAGGCCAGATTGCTGTCGAAAACTTCGTATTGATTGTCGTCGAGAAGTTGCGCCAGGCGGGCGTGCGCGTCGATGCGAAAGTGTTTGCCGCACTTTGGGCAGACGTTGAGATTCTCTTCCAGGTCCTTCTTCCAGATAATTTGGCGGCAGCCGTCACACTTCACCCACAGCCCCTCGGTGCGCACTCTCTTCTCGCCCGAAGTGTCCAACTCACCGGATTGTCGCTTGAACCAAGCCATGGGGAATTTGTAATTTGGTAATTTGTAATTGGTAATTGAAAACCTGACGACTCCTGGATTCACATACCAATTACAAATCACAAATTACCAATTCAGTACTCGATTCCTCGCTGCGCCATCACGCCTTTCTCGTAGGCGTGCTTTATCTGTCGCATTTCCGTCACCGTATCGGCAAGCTCGACAATCGTCGGATGCGCGTTTCTTCCGGTCAAGATGACGTGTACCATCTCCGGCTTCTGTTTCAGAGACTCCACCACTTTTGCCGGGTCCAGCATACCGTAGCTGATGGCGTAATTGATCTCGTCGAGCACCACCAGGTCCCATTCGCCGGATTGGATCGCTTTCTCGGCCTCGGCCCAGGCCTCCTCCACCATCCGCACATCTTCGGGGTCTGGTTTCTCGGAGCCCACTTTCACAAAGCCGCGTCCCATCTGCTTCAGGATGAACTTGTCTCCGAAAGCCTTGACCGCATCCAGTTCGCCGTAATGCCACGAACCCTTCAGAAATTGCAGCATCAGGACGCGCATCCCCTGCCCAACCGCCCGCAGCGCCGTCCCCATGGCCGCAGTGGTCTTCCCCTTGCCTGGCCCCGTATTCACGATGATGAGACCACGGCGAAGATCTGACATAAGGCCGAATCCCAAATTGTACGCGGACCGGAACGGACATGCCAAACATGCCCCTGCGGCTGGGGTGAGTTACCTTGGAGCCTGGCTGCCGGAGTTGGACTTTGATATGTTGGCAAGCGAAAGCACCGGTTGGCGTCTGATAGGTCGAGTTCGCGGCACGCCTGAGCCGAAAAGGGTCCAATGGAAAAAGTGACAATCGAGATGAATTCAACTTTGGCGAAGATCGCGCGTTCGCCGCTCTACTTCGTAATTGGCGCCCTACAGGGGGTTTCGGTCAGCTTTGCACCGCTCTTTCTGTATTGGAGTGGCAAGGGAGGATACTTTCAAGGCTATGAGTGGATCGTCGTGCCCCTGTGTTTCGCCGTTATTTTTCTTGTCCCTTTGTTTTACTTTCGACTCGCCGGCCCGGTGATTAAGGAACTCCGGCAAAAGTGAGAGCCCACCCTGGCGCGGAGTTTTAATAACGCAACCTTGCCGCCGCAGAACCTTCTTCCACAAACAAGAAGGCGGACGGTTTTGGCTTCCGTCCGCCTCAAGTCAAACGGGGGAGTAGATCTTCTACGGCATTTCGACAACTCGTTGCAGCTTAGGCTGATCGCCGCCTTTTGCGGCGCCCGTGTCCTGGGCGTCCAGCAAGCGCGCTGCGATCCGCAGAGCGTCCATCTCTTTGCGGACCCGCATCAACTCCTGCTCTTTTATTCGCAATACGTCGTACGGGTTTTTCATTGGGGGAGGGCCCTCGCTAAAAATTCAGACTTGGTTTTCAGACTTGGTGCGTCATGTCAAGTACAACCGTAAGCCAGTTCCGCCCCCGTGGGAAGCTGCCAGAAGTGCATCGGGGCGGGGAATTCGAACTCGCGGGCATGAGGCTGACTGGCCGCTGTCCTGTTACCACTAAGTTAATGTCCCAAATGATAGGGATGATTCGCGAGTATGGTAAAAGCACGATAAAGCTGCTCCACCAGAACCACGCGCGCCAGCTCGTGAGGCAGCGTCATCTTTCCCAGGGACAGCGTAAAACCGGCACAGCGCCGAGCTTCGTCACTGAAACCGTCGCTACCGCCAATCGCGAATAGCAGTGGGGTCGCATTCACCTGCTCGCGCTCCAGAAACTCGGCCAGCTCTTCGGATGAAAGCTGTTTCCCCCGCGAATCGACGAGAACCAGCTTGTGCCGCTCCTTCTTCTGCTTCTGCTTCTGCTGCCCCTCACCCGTCGCCAGCGACAAAATCGCGGCTTCGTCCTTTAATGCAACGCCCGCAACCTCAACATAGCGCCCGATCCGTTTCAAATACTCCTCGGTCAGAGCCTGAATCGCCGGCTCTTTCGTCTTCCCGATCCATGCCACCTTGATCTTCACAAACTTTTCGTCCGATGGAGCGACGACCGACGAGCGACGAGCGACAGGCGTCTCGCCCGTCCAGAGGGATGCTGCCGTGGCCGGGCGACGACGCCCAGCGCCCCACAAGCCCACTCAGGCTTTTCCCGACGCCAGAACCACGTCGGCGCCGAACCGGATCTCATCTCCCACCCGATAGCGCTCGATCGCCGCCGTCGCCTCAGCGCGGATCGCCGGCCACTCTTCCACCCGCACTCGTTCCAGCATCGGCCGGAATGGAGCTGACACGGCGCACGCGTATTCGAAAACTTCTTCAGCGTCTCCCGGCCAGGTCCAGCGCAGATTTTGAGTGGACTCCTGCACCTCGTGAAATCCGGCGGCGGCCAGCAATTCCGAGAGAGAGCCTGAGGCCGAGAATCGAAAAGGATCGGCCCCTCCCGATGGAAGCATGGCGCCGCCGACATGCCGGTGCACAATCTTCATCGTGGTTTGCCAATAAGGTTGTTCCATCGGACCCCAAGCGGCAAAGCAGGCGCGAGCGCCGGGCTTCAACACGCGGTGCAGTTCCGCCAGCGCTCGTTGGGCATCGCTGAAAAACATCACCCCAAAGCGGCAAGTGGCAAGATCAAAGCTCTGGTCGACAAATGGCAGGTGGTGCGCGTCCGCCTGCTGGGTGGTGAAGTTCAGGAGTTTTTTATTCCGGGCGCGCTCGGCGGCAATGTCGAGCAATTCCGAACTCTGATCCACCGCTGTGACCGAACCCCGCGGGCCGACGCGCTGCGCCAGACTGATCCCGGGTTCGCCGGTGCCGCTGGCCAAATCGAGAACCAGCATGTCAGGCAACGGACGCGAGTATTCCACCAAAGCTTCGGTGACCGCGTTGCCCATCAAAGCCGATTTCGCCTTCCACTTTTCCGCCGCCACCAGGCGGTAAGAAGAACTCCACGGGGCTGGATTCGAAGCGGACATTCAGGCCTTCTTTTTACGCGTCTTCCTAGGCGCCGAGGAAGCGGTGTTCACGGATGTCGATTGGGCGACCGCTGTTTTTGCGGTTGCGGTCCGCCGCGGCTTAGGTTTCGCCATCAATTCCGCTGGCTCCAGCCGCTTGGCCGACTTCCACAGCCGTTCCAGATCGTAGAACTGGCGCGCTTTCTCCGAGAAAATATGGACGACGAAGTCCACGTAATCGAGCAGCACCCACTCCGCTTGCTTGTATCCCTCGGAGTGAGTCACGCGCAGGCCGAGTGCCTCCAAGCGCTCGTCCACCGCGTCGGCAATCGCCTGGATCTGCCGGGGATTAGTCCCGCTGCACATCACAAAGTAGTCGGTGAAGGCTCCCGAATCTTTCTCCAGTTCAAGAACTGTGACATCGTCAGCTTGTTTGTCTTGGCAGGCGAGGATGGCTTCACACACTTGAAGTTTGAGGTCGTTCTTTTTCTTCATACGGAATCATTGATTGTAACCCGCCACAACCCAAGTAGGGACGGACGCCCTCGTCTGTCCAGCCGAGCGAAGCTCGGCAGCGTCGTGCGCATCAGCAACGCTCGAGCCACGCGCCGCGGCTTTTTACTTCTGCACTCCCTTGCCCCGGTACAGTCCGTGCTTCTTTATGTAATCCGCCACACGCGGGTCAAGCCATCGTGCCAGCGGCTTGCCCTGCGCCGCCGCCGCTCGAATCGCGGTTGCGGAGACATTCTGGTGAACGCCTTCGAGCAAGTGCAGCGTGACTCCGGGCAGAACCAGATCGCCTTTGGCTGGCTGCTTATGAAACGGACGAATCACCGCTACCGAAGGACGCAAGTCTTCCGGCAGAGACTCGGCCACGTCCCGCAACGAATATCGCGGACGGCTAGCCACGATGAATTCGCATTCCCCCAGCAGCGCGCCCGCCTCGCGCCATTTCGCAATGTCCTTGAAAGCGTCCATTCCGATCAGAAAGAATAGACGGTCCGATTTCTTCAGCGTCTGCTTTAGCCGCCGAACCGTATCAATCGAATAATTAGCGCCGCCAGATGTAGGGACAGCCCACGTAGGAACGGCCGCCCCCGGCCGTCCAGCGGAGCGAAGCTCCGCAAGTGCCCACTCTGGCGCCTCCAGCAATGATGGCACCCACCGTTTGTCGTCCTGTGTCGCCAGCGCCACCATGGCATAACGATGGATGAATGCGGTGAGCGGCGGTTTCTGTTTGTGCGGAGGAACATTCGCCGCCACAAACAGCACCTGCTGTAGAGCGTAGCGGCTGGCGGCGGCCTCGGCCAGTACCAGGTGTCCGCGATGTATGGGGTCGAAGCTGCCGCCGAAAAGGCCGATATTCATTCCGCGTTTCCCGCTCGATTTTTCCCGCCCGATCTCTTACTACCTGTACTACCTGATTTTCACTACAACGCCCCGTTAGTTTCGCCGTTTGCCCGTCATTGTTGCAAGGCTCGTTGCAAGTCCTGTTGCTCGATTATGTTCCCCACTCGTCTTTTTGCACCAGCGAGTTTTGCGGAAAACGGCATCTGCATTTAGGCTGTGAAGCAGGCGTTTCCTTTCTCCCAATGTTGCTCCGATGGTGGGTAGTGTACTTCTGGCCACTGCGCCGCCAGGAAAATGCGGTGGACTGTCGTAACTCGCTCTGCGTGTGGTCTGCGCATAGCATGAACCTATGCGAATGAAACTCCCCCTCATCCGCAGCTTGGAAGTAGCTCCGGCACGCGCTCCTATCCTGCGCTACGGACTCGCTCTCCTCAGCACCATCCTGGCGCTGATCGCAACCTTGTTCTTGTCCGATATCGCGGAGAGCCGCCTCGTCATGTTCGCCGTCGCCGTCATGGTCAGTGCCTGGTACGGGGGATGGAAGCCCGGCCTTGCCGCCACCTCTTTTGCGCTCACCGTCAGCGCCTACTATTCGCTCGCCGCCGGACAGAGTCCAAGCGAGTATCGCAAGGCGCTCGCCCACCTCGCTCTGTTCTTCGCCGTGGCCCTGCTCATCTGCTGGTTCAACGCCGCCCTCCGCGCTACCCAGGAGAGCTTGCGCCGCTCCGAGATCAATTTTCGCTCGCTGGTGATGAACGCGCCCTACGGCATCTGCCGCTGCAACACCGTGGGAATCCTGCAGGACGCAAACCCCGCGATGGTGGCTATGTTTGGCTATAGCAGCGCCGCCGATCTCACCGGCAGACATCTGGGAAGCCTCTATGCCGATGCCCAGCAATGGTTTCGAACCGCCGACTATTTTCGCGCCCGCAAGGAATTCAACAACCTGACCACGGAGTGCGTGCGCAAGGATGGCGCAGCCATCGTGGCGCGCATCTCTGGACGCTCGATTCCGAACGGCAAAAACGGTGACACCTTCGAGATCTTTATGGAAGATGTTACCGAAACCCGCACCCTGGAACTGCAACTCCGTCACGCGCAAAAGATGGAGGCCATCGGCCGCCTCGCCGGCGGCATCGCCCACGACTTCAACAACCTGCTGATGGTAATCTCCGGCTACGTCGAGTTTCTGCTCGAGCGTCTGGGACCCGATCCCCAGTTGCGCGGCCCGGCACAGGAAATTTCCAATGCCACGCAGCGCGCCACTTCTCTAACCAGGCAATTGCTCGCCTTCAGCCGCAAACAGCTCCTTGCCCCCAAACTGCTCGACCTCAACGAACTGGTGGCCGAGAACCTGAAAATGCTCACCCGCATGATCGGCGAGGATATCGATCTGGTGATGGTTCCAGGCCCCACGCTCGGCGCCGTCCGCGCCGATCCCGGACAAATCGACCAGGTCATCATGAACCTTGCCGTGAACGCCCGCGATGCCATGCCGCAAGGCGGCAAGCTGACCATCGAGACCGCCAGCGTCACCCTCGACGAAAACTTCGCGCGTACTCACGCACCGCTCACCCCAGGCAACTACATCATGCTCGCCATCAGCGACACCGGCATCGGCATGGACAACGAAACCCAGACCCGCATCTTCGAGCCTTTCTTCACCACCAAAGGTCTTAAGGGCACCGGCCTCGGCCTCTCTACGGTGTACGGCATCGTGAAACAAAGCGGCGGCTTTATCTTCGTCGACAGCAAGCCGCAGCGCGGCACCGCTTTCCGTGTCTATTTCCCGCGAGCCGATGGCCGCGAAGATGCCGCCGCCGCGCAGGAGTCCCTCGCCCCTCCCCGCGCCGATCGTGGGCAGGAGACCATCCTCCTCGTCGAAGATGAAGCCATTCTTCGCCATCTCGCCCGGCAGTATCTGGAAACCCAGGGTTACAAGATTCTCGAAGCCGAAGACGGCACCGCTGCTCTGCAAATCGTCGACGGCTACAAGGGCACTATCGATCTCCTGCTCAGCGATGTCATTATGCCGGGGATGAATGGCCGCGAACTGGCCGCGCGAGTCATCAAACTGCTCCCGGACGTACGCGTGCTCTACATGTCGGGTTACGCCGAGAATGCCGTTGGTATGGACGGCACCCTCGATGCCGGCATTAACTTGCTCCAAAAACCATTCAGCCTTCCCGTTCTGAAAGACCGCGTCCGCGAGGTGCTGGATTCCGAGCCCATCCCCCTGGAGGTCCCAATGTCATCCCGCACCGGCGCCAGCGTTCTTGCTGAAAAGAAGGTTCCACCGTTCCGAGCTCGCCGTTTCAATCTTCATCTTCCGCTGCATTATCGTCCGCTCGGTGAAAAGAGCTGGCGCCCGGGCACCACCGAAAACATCAGCCGCTCCGGATTGCTGTTCCAGGCGCAGGAAGTGCTCCATCCGCACGCGCAACTGGAGATTAGCCTCGTGCTGCCGGCAGAAATTGCCGGCCTTGCCTCTACCGAAGTCATCTGTCGCGGAGAAGTCGTCCGCTCCATAGGAGTGCAAGGGCAGGGTCTAACCCCCTCGCTGGCCGCAAAGATTCTCCAATACCACTTCCAACACGGTACGCACGTAAGTGAAGCGTAAGCACGTGTGGGACGGGTTGCGTAGGGACGGCCGCCTCGGCCGTCCATGCCGAGCGCAGCTCGGCCCGCCGCGTCACCCTCGTTATCCGGCTCACCCTTGGACAACACCCTCCATGACTGTTACATTGCGGCCAGTACCCGCGGCGAGGCGAGCGATGTCCCTGGTCGTAAAATTGGAAGACGATCTCGGCGAACGCAGCGAGTGGGTTATGCTGCACGGGGTGGTGCCCGCCACCGCCCATGTGGATTTCGTGCTGCTCAGCGGCATTGATCCGTTCGGCAAAACCGTCTTCAATCACCTGCAGATGGAAGCCTTCCTCAAGGAATGGGATCGCGCCAAAGACCGCGTGCGCGATGAAAGCCAGCTAGAAGCCTGGCAAAAGGTGAAGCAAATGGCGGAAACCTGCCGCCACGACCGCGACCTATATCTCCGCTTCGTCG
>Ga0208820_1000939_pt1 | contig 17764 bp, 14 predicted proteins | sample June2015DPH_16_5_FD_184713 | JGI IMG/M metagenome (GOLD analysis project Ga0208820, IMG submission 184713) | Peatland microbial communities from SPRUCE experiment site at the Marcell Experimental Forest, Minnesota, USA - June2015DPH_16_40... | ecosystem: Environmental > Terrestrial > Soil >...
GCTCGCACCGAGACGTATCCTACGGGAGTGTATTGGGTGGTGCTGTCGCTGGACTGAAGAGCAATCCGCGGCGGTCCCTCTGCTCCTGCCTGTGCTAACCTTGCTCTGCCCTCCGTCCGCCATTTCCCATGGAACGTTCGCCCCAAGCCCACTCGAGTGATGTCCGCATCGGCACGGCTGGCTGGTCTTATAAAGACTGGGACGGCATCTTCTATCCTTCGGGGATGCAGCGCCGCAAGCAGCACCCTCTGGAATATTTGGCGCACTTCTTTGACATCACGGAAATCAACACATCGTTTTACGGACCGCTGAAGCCGGAACTGGCAAAGCTCTGGTGCCGCAAAGTCGCCGCCGTGAACAAGAACTTTCTCTTTACGGCCAAGCTTTACCGTGCCTTCACGCACTCGCCCATCGCGGTGATGGAGCCCACGTCGGCAGCGACAATTCGTCCCACCGACGAAGACGAGTTGCGCACCCGCGAAGGCCTCGATGCTATTGCCACCGAAGGACGACTGGGCGCGCTGCTCATTCAGTTTCCGGTGTCATTCAAGAACACTTCGCTCAATCGCGAATATCTCGACCGCTTGCTGCGCCAGTTCATCGAGTATCCGCGCGTGGTCGAAGTACGGGATTCCAGTTGGAATAACGCTGAAACGCTGGCCGCGTTCACCCAGAAAAATGTCGGCTTCTGCAACATCGACCAGCCGTTGCTGGGGCGATCACTGGCGCCCACCGAACACGTGACGGGAGCGATCGGCTACGTCCGCTTGCATGGCCGCAATTACGAGCAGTGGTTCGATTCCGACAATCGCAACGACCGCTACAACTATCTCTACAGCGAAAAGGAACTCGCGGGCTGGAAAGAAAGAATCGAAAGCGTCGCTCAGCGGGCACAAACTACGTACGTGATTACTAACAACCACTTCGAGAGCAAGGCGGGCGTGAACGCTCTGGAGTTGAAGGCAATGATAAGCAGGAAGCGAGTGCTGGCTCCGCCCACGCTGATCCAAGAATATCCCGAACTGAGAAGGTTTGCCGATCCCGCGGAAGACTTCGGCGAAGAATTAGGCGGACAGTTGCCCCTGCGCGCATGACTGATGAGTTGATGAATTAAAGGTGGGGGGATAAAGATTGCTTTCCCGCCCGGATTGGAGTGAGTGTTTACCTGCCCACAGCCACGTGATCAGCCATACGCCGCTTGTTGTAACGCAGCGCAACGTTCATAAACACATTGCCGAGGGAGGTTTCGAAGCAGATGACCAGCGCCTCGACGTCTTCGCTGGTTTTATCGCCTTCAGCGGACGTCAGCAAGAGTGGAGGATGCACGCGGAAGTGAAAGCCCTGATCGTTGAGCGCGCAGACGGCGTTGCCGACCACCTGATTCGCCAGTTCGTAAATGGTCTCTTTGATCAGCCCGTCGGACTCGGGTAATTCGGCGCCCGCATAGTGGCTGGCTACGCGCACGGCGGTTTGCGGCTCGAGGTCCAGGATGATTCGGCCTTCGATGTCGCCGGTAAGCGCCACCATGCCGGCCACACCTTTGCGGCGATAAGCTTCCTCTTCCATCGAGAGGTTGCCCACCTTGGTGGTGCCCTGCAGGCCTTGCGACAACACGGCATCGGCCGCATTGATGAAAGGCTGAATCAGCTCCATCTTCATGCGACTAGACCCCCGCGCCGGCCACGTTCACGACGGCGCCGTCTTCTCCCATTACGTACTTGATGACTTCGTATAGCACTTCCGGCTTCACCGGCTTCTGCACGAAATGGCGCGCCCCGCGTTGCAAGGCAGCCACAATGTTTTCCTGGTAACCGACCGATGAGACCATCACGATGCGGGCTTCGGGATGCGCCTGCACGATCTTCTCGGCGGCCTCGATGCCTTCCATCTGCGGCATGGTGATGTCCATCAGAACGATGTCGGGATGCGTGCGATCGAATTCGCTGATCGCCGTCAATCCGTCCCCAGCCTCGCCCGCCACCTGTCCGCCGAAGCTTTCGATCATACGGGCCAGGTTCTTGCGTGCGAATACCGAATCATCCACGATCAGATAGCGCACGGCCTGTCCGTCTTTGCTGCGTTTGACTGCTGCAAACTGCTCCATAGCAACCTCCCCTTCTAATTTCAACACAGCGGTTTCCCGCCGGCCAGATGACTCAAGTCACCAGACCTGGATCAGCAACTTGTCCAGCAACTCGTTCAGCGCCCAGCGCCGAAAGACTTTTTCGCGCCGCTGCTATCTACGTGACCTTCGCTGCGGCCGCAAAGTGCTTGTAAAGTGGACGAAAGCACGTCCAAAGCCACGACCCGCGTGGCATAGCCCCGCTCGATTGCGGCTTTTGGCATGCCGTAGACCACGCAAGATTCTTCACTCTGGGCGATGGTCATTCCTCCAGCCTTCTTCACCGCGCCGAGACCTTCAGCCCCGTCATCGCCCATGCCGGTCATCAACACGGCGACGCTTAGCTGTCCGAATTGCTCCGCAACACTGCGAAACAGAACGTCCACGCTGGGACGGTGCCCGTTAACCGTAGGGTCGTCATTCAGCACCACAACGTCGCCCATAGGCAGCCGCTTTACCGTCATGTGACGGCTTCCAGGGCAAATCACCACGCGTCCCGCCTGCAGCACGTCTCCCGACTGGGCTTCCTTCACCCGCAGAGCACACAGCTCGTCGAGACGGCGCGCAAACATTTCGGTAAAGCCCGACGGCATGTGTTGCACCACCAGAATAGTTCCCGGAAAATCCGGCGGAAGTTGCGCCAACAAGAACTCGAGAGCTTGCGGCCCCCCCGTAGAGATTCCGATGGCGACAATCCGGGTAGGGGTAGGCACAGATTTCGCGGTCGCAATTTTTTCCGGACGCGGTGGCGCCCCTCGCAAAGTTCCAGGCCGCACCACTTTGCAATCGGCGGCAGCTTTGATTTTTGCGATCAACTCCCGCGCCGTCTCAGCCATGTGCACCGAAGCGTCTTGCGGCTTGGTAACGAAATCGAAGGCGCCCAACCCCAGCGCCTTGAAAGTGATGGAGGCTCCCTCGGTGGAATGTGAACTCACCACAATCACCGGCAACGGATGCCGACGCATGATCTCTTTCAAGGTGTCAATGCCGTTCATGCCCGGCATTTGCAGATCCAGCGTGATCACGCTAGGCTGCAGTTCCTCGATCTTCTTCAGGCAGAAATTTCCATCCATGGCGGTGCCTACCACCTCGATGGATTGGTCGGCTTCGAGCATCTGCGGGATCAGCTTCCGCATCAAGGCGGAATCGTCCACCACCAGTACGCGCACCTTTTTCAGACTCATGCCTGACCTCCCGCTGCACTCATTGTCAGCCGCGCCCGATCCCCATGGTTTAGCAACAATCCAAAGTTCGTCACTCCCGCTTCTTCGGGACGCAACCGCGAGACGTGTTCCACCACGGCGGCCAGATTCAAGATCAGCACGACTTTTCCGTCTCCAAGAATTGAAGCTCCATTCACCAGATCGGTGGCGAAGGTCTGATCGTCCAAAGCTTTGATCACCAATTCTTCTTCTCCTTCCAAAGCGTCGACGATCAGTCCATATTTCTTTTCTCCGACGGTAATCACCAACACAAAAAGCTTGCTGGATGTCCGGTCGCCCCCCTCCGGGGCGCGGCGCCCCAGGCGCAGCAACGGCAGCACTTGATTGCGCAATTGCAAAACTTCGTAGTTATCCACCTGATGGACTTCCGCCTCCGTGGTGCGGGCGATCTGGCTTACCGCGTTCAGCGGAATGGCGTACAAATGTTGCTCCACCCAGAACATCAGTGCCTTGATGATGGCCAGGGTGAGCGGGAGTTTCAGCCGGAATGTAGTGCCTTGGCCGGGATGAGTTTCAATGTGAATCGTGGCCTTCAGCCGGTGCAGCACGCTTTGTACGACATCCATGCCAACTCCGCGCCCGGAAACTTCCGTGACTTCCTCGGCCGTACTGAATCCTGGCCGGAAGATCAGTTCCAGGGTCTCGGCTTCGCTCAAACGTGCCACCTCTTCGGTCGAGACGATTCCCAACTCGATCGCCTTGGAGCGTATTTTCTGCGTATCGATGCCGCGACCGTCGTCACTGATCTCGACGACCACCTGATTGCCCTGATGCAGGGCATGCAGCCGGATCTTTCCTCGAGGTGGCTTGCCCAGACTCCGGCGTTGCTCCGCCGGTTCAATGCCGTGACTGACTGCGTTTCTAACCAGATGGGTGAGCGGTTCCGCAATCGCGTCGAGAATGCCCTTGTCGAGGTCGGTCTCCTGTCCGCTGAGTTCAAGGTCCACTTCGCGCCCACACTGCCGCGCTACATCTCTTACGATGCGCGGAAAGCGCCGGAACAATTGATCGACCGGCACCATGCGGATCTTCATGACGGAGCGTTGCAGATCATTCAAAACCCGCGACTGAAAGGCCATCGCGTCGGCAAACTTACCGCGCAGCAGTTCCTTGGGATAGCGCTTGCCAAACTCATTCAATGCTTGCTGCAACATCGACTTGCCGATGATGAGTTCTCCCACCAAGTTGAGGACGTTGTCGATGCGTCCCGCTTCCACCCGCAAAATATTTTCCGTGATGGTTTGCGCCGCAGGTTCTGGCGCCGGAGTCTGAGCCTCGGGCGGCTGGATCTGGATGGCTGGTGCAGAGGATTGGGTTGCCGAAGTTTGACTTATCGGGTGTGCAGCTTCCAGCAACGACGGTGAATCTGCTGCAGGCCTATCATGGTCAAGTGTCCCGGAGGATTTCGCCCTACTCGCGGCTACGATCAACGTCACTATCACATCCGCCGCAATCGTCGGAATACGGCTCTTGGCTGCGATTTGCGCTTCCGAGTGTGAAGTGGCAAATACGAACTCAACCTGCTTGGTGGCGGCGAGCGACTTTGCGTCCGGCCGCACCACCAGGACTTGGCCGATACCGCTGATTGCATTCTGAATCAGCTGCCGCGCCGCGATCGGCATGGTGCAGTGCGGATCGATTTTCACCACAACGTCATAGAGAGCCAAGCCAGCAGCTTGCGCTTGAGCCATGGCGCGTTTTTCTGCATCGGTCCAATCCTTGCTGGACTTTATGCTTGGTGGGGCGGAGTTTTTCTTACGCCGCAATTTCTTGGCGGCTGGGATGGAGGTCAGTTCGCTGATTCTCTGGCGGAGAGCGTCGGTGGCGGGCATCGGGCTTCCGCCGTGGTAAGACGCAAGCATGGCCGCGAAAACGTCCGCCGCCGCAAGAGCAATCTCCGCCAATGCGCCGTGCGCCGCGGCGGTTTCCAGGGAAAGAGCATCCTCGAACTGGTGTGCCAGTTCGCTCAGTTCGCGCAGCCCGCAAGCCGCCGAGTCGCCTTTTAGCGTGTGTACCGTCCGCCGAATCGAACGCACAATCTCCTCATCGCCGGGATGGTTCTCCAGCTTCAGAGATTCTTCGTTCAGCGCCTGCAGCAGTTCCTGCGAGGTCTCAAAGAACAACTCTCGCAATTCTGCTCCGCGCTCGTCGGGGGAATCTGTCACTCTCGCACCTCAATCCGTTGATAAGCGGTTCCGCTGTCGCGGTGCACCATCTGGAATTTATTGGTCAGGCCCAGCAAGCTTTCCGCGTGGCCCACGAACAGATAGCCGCCGGGATTCAGGCAGCGGTAAAATTTTTCGATGAGACGCTTCTGCTCCGCCTCGTCGAAATACATCATCACATTCCGACAGAAGATCACGTCGTTGCGCTGCGGCAAGTACTCCGTCTTCAAATTATGAAAGTCGAAGTGGACCATTTCTTTCAGTGCCTTCTTGATCACGTAGCGGTCACCGATCTTGTCGAAGTAGCGCAAGCGGAAGCCGTAATCGACGGTGCCCATCTGGTGCTCGTTGTATGCACCTTCTTGTCCGGTGCGCAACACGGGGTAACTGATATCGCTGGCCAGTATTTCCACGCGCCAAGGTGGAGGAATCAGCGGTTTGGGCAAAGCCACCTCCACCGGCAGGGGATTGCGCAGATAGTAATAAGCCAAAGAGTCGACGGCCATCATGGCCAGTGTGTAGGCCTCTTGCCCGGTAGAGCAGCCAGCGCTCCAAATGCGAATTGAGTACTCCCGGTGCGCCTGTTTTTGCTTGAGCATGTCCTCCAGCACGAACTTCTGGAAGAGGTCCAACTGTGCCTTGTGCCGGAAAAAACTGGTTTCATTAACCGTCAGGTTCTCCACCAGTTTGGCGAGTTCTGCCTTGCCGTCCTGACTGATCAGCAGACGGTAATAGGCATAGAAGGAATCAGCCTTGCATTCCCTGAGTCGTTTCAGCAGACGGTCCTGCAGAAAGTGGGTGCGGCGCTCGTCAAAATGCATGCCGCACTCCTGATACACCAGCGCCTGCAGAAGACGAAGTTCCGCTTCGGTCAAGATGGGAGCCGGTGCCGCTCCGGATGTACTCATGCTTTCTCTCGTCTCATTCGCCGGTCGCTCACTCCGCCTCCATCAGGCTTCCATCCGAATTACTTGGCCGCCGCTGCGCGTGCCTCTGCTGCTTTGCCTTCGGCGTTGCCCTTCGCTTGCAGCAAGCTGGCCGGAGCCAGCAGCTTGCTCATGTCCAGCAACACGATCAGGCGGCCTCGCACCTTGCCCAATCCCGTGACACAGTTCAGACCACCCTCCTGGAATGCGGCGGGCGGCGCTTCGACGTCTTCGCTGGGGATTTTCACGACTTCGGACGCCGAGTCCACGATCAATCCCGCCAGCCTTCCGGAGTGTTCCACCACGAGAATGCGGTTTCCTTTTTTCAGCGCAGCCTGCTTTATGCCAAAACGCTTGCGCAAGTCCATGACCGAGACGATCTTGCCCCGAAGGTTAATCACGCCCTCGAGGTAGTCAGGCGCGTCGGGGACAGCCGTGATCTCCGGCACTCGCACGATTTCATGCAACGAAGTGATGGGCACGCCATAGGTCTCGCGCCCGATCTGGAAGCCCACGATATGGAGTTCTCGACTCATCGCTGGTCCTTACGAGCGGGCCGCCGCCGCTGCCCGGCGGGCGTGGTACGACTTCTCGTCCGCCGCTGCCTGCCGCGAGGCCGAGGACTCATCCAAGGTGAAGCGGTCCATAAAGTCGAGCAGGCCGCGCGACATCTTCGACATTTGCTCAGCCGAAGCCGCCAGTTCGGTTGACCCGGAAGTCGACTGCTGTACCAATTCGCGCATGCGCTCCATGGCCTTCACCACGGCCTGCGCTCCGGAAGCTTGTTCTTCCACCGCCGAGTTGATTTCGTGGGTGATCTCGTTCAGCCGTGTGGTGGCGCGGGCAATCTGCGAGGACCCGTGCGATTGTTCATTCGTGGCCGCGCCGATCTCCTGCGCGAACTTGTAAACTTCGGTGACCACGTTCGAGATCTTGCGCAGCGCCGCGTTCAATTCCCCGCCCAGGTCCAGGCCTTCGTTCACAATCCCGGTCGAGCGGTCCATGTTTTCCACGGCCTTGCGCGCTTCCTTCTGAATGCTCTGGATCAGTTCGGAAATCTCTTTAGTCGACTGCGCCGACTTTTCCGCCAGCTTGCGCACTTCGTCGGCTACCACCGCAAAGCCCAGCCCGTGCTCGCCGGCGCGTGCCGCTTCGATGGCCGCGTTCAACGCCAGCAGGTTGGTTTGTTCAGCCAGATCGTCGATAACTTCAATGATCTTTCCAATATCGTCGGCGCGCTGTCCCAGCGCTCCGATGATTTCTCCTGAACTGGTGATGGTCGCGTTGATGCGGTTCAGGCCGTCTGTGGCCTTTTCCATCGTGGTGATGCCGCTGTGCACTTCTTCGCGCGAGCGGTTCGAAATGTCGAGCAGCACCTTGGCTGTATCGGCAACGCGTTGGATCGAAGCCACCATCTGGTCGATCGAGGCCGAAGTCTCGCTTACGCTGGAAGCCTGCACCTGCGTGCTCTTCACCATGTTCTGCACGTTTACGCTCATCTCGTGCATGGTGCTGGTGACTTCATCGATGGCCGAGGAAGCCTGCAGCCCAATCTTCGCGGAGTCGTCCGACGCGTTGGCCACTTGTCCGGAGGCGCTGGCTACCTGGGCCGAAGCGTCGCGCACGCTGCGCACCAACCGCCCCAACCCTTCCACCATCCGCGCGAAGGCATTACCCAGCGTGTCGTGAGGAGAACGCGGCTTCACCTCAACCGTGAGATCTCCTCCAGCGATTGATTCGGAAACCCCCGCCATCTCTTTGAGATAAGTGACCATCTTGGCGAAGGTCCGCGCCAGTTCTCCGATTTCATCTTGGCGGTTCACATCGATGTTGTGTTCCAGATCGCCGGTGTCGCCGATCTGCCGCGACACGGTCATCAGATTGGTCAGCGGCCCAGTAATCGACTTGGCGGTGGTGAATGCAACCATCCCACCGAGTCCCAAAGCCAGCAGTGTGCTGAAGACAGCGGCCATAATCGTCCAGGTACTCGCTGTCTCATCCGACTTGCGGCGGGCTTCCACCAGTTTGCGGTTTTCCCCATCGGCCAGATCCAACGCGTCCGTCGAATTCTTCACCCACGAGGAAGCATCCTTCTGAAGGTAGTAAATCTGTAATTCCGCGACGGTCGCATTGCCTGAGTCCACGTCCTTGCGCTTTTCGATCAGGGGCTGGGCGAATTCTTTGCTCCAGGCCTGCTCCAACTGATCCACCTTGTCCAAAGCCGAGCGCTCCTGCTCGGAATTCGCCAGCGACTTGCCCTGCTGCAGTTTTTCAGTGAGCGTGCGCAGACCCTCATTCATCCGGTCGACTTCGCGGCTGTCGCCACTGAGCAGATAGTTACTCAAATAGAGGCGGTTCTGCATCATCTGGAAGCGCACTTCATTGGTGGCATCCGCCAACTGCAGCGACGCCGTGGCGGCCGCCTTGGCAGCGTGCTCCCTTTGCACCGCCAGCAGGTTCACTAGAAACAGCACTACCACCATGCTGAGGATGATTCCGAAATTTACGTAAAGCTTTTTGCCGATCGTCATCCGTTTCCTCCCGGCCGCCTCTATGCCCGCCGTTGTTCTACTGCCGAGCTTCGAACTTGAAATCCACCACGCCCGTGCTTTCCACCGTCGACGGTTCAAACCGCCATTTTTTGACCGCATCCAGCGCCGCGCTGGCCAGTACCGGATGCCCGCCTATCACCTTTGCATCCTTCACGGTGCCGTTTGGGGAGATCACTACCTGCACCTTCACCGTGCCCGTGATGTTCATCTTGCGGGCCAGGTCGGGATACACTGCCTGCACTTTGCTCTTGGCGCGACGCACAATCTCATTCCCAGAGTCCTGACCTCGAAGACTCACGGTGCCCGCCCCTGCCACCACTGCAACTACTGCCAACAACACTCCAGCCTTTCCGAAAGACACAACTCCTCCTTGGCAATAATCCTGGTGATTCCTTCGGAGCAACGTCGGGGCCATGCATCACCTTTGGAAAAAACCAAAGTCACACTTGGGATCTGTCTGTAAAAGCAAAGACTTAGCCCCAAGCCTCCACCTTATGCATAAATGCGTTTGGGCATTCATCGCGTCTCATCTTGGGCGTTGTGTGGCATCATTCTCAAACTGAGAGCGCGTCCCTCCGTAATTCTCGGGGATTTCCCACTTAGGCACCCCTGTTTCCATTTCACTTGACTCAAATTGAGATGAAAGGTTAGTTTTCCATTAGATTCAATCACTTGTGAGAATCACTAAAATCTCTATCGGCAATCGGTGACGCTCTGAACATGCTAGGAGGCAACTCGACGCCGTCGCCGGAAGCCCGGACCCAAACCAACACCGACGAGGCTTTTCAGAAACTCCTTCTGCGGATCGACGCGAAAGCTGGGGAACGCCCTGATCCCAACTTGCTGATCCAGTTCTTCTGCCACGCTACGCGTGAGTTTTTTCAGTGCAGCGGCGTTTATTTCTGGCGGCGTCACCCGGGCGATGAACTTGTCGGAGAACAGGCCGACGGGAAACTGGCCGAGCGTTTTGTCGGCGTACGTCTCCTTCCTCAGCAAAGCGTCATCACCGGAGGGGTGATCCGCTCCCGCCGAACTACCTTTGTCAATCACGTACACTCCGCTGCTTTTCCGGCAGCACAGGAATTCGACGCTCACTCTCTCATGGCCGCTCCCTTGCTGGTGTTCGATGAAGTCATCGGCGCCGCGACTTTCTTACATGATTCCGAGGATGAGTTTTTTAATGAAGACCTCGCCGCCAAGGCGACTGTCCTCGCCGGACAACTGGGCAGCCTGCTGGAGGCGACCCGGCTCGGGGAAGTCGCCCGCGAGGAGCATCGTCGCGCCGAAGTCCTGGCCGAGGTTGCCACCGCGCTGCACGGAGCTCCAGACCTAGACGCAGTCACTGAGGCGCTTGCCGACCGTCTCCGACTTCTGCTGCGCACACGTCTGGTCTCAGTTCTTCTGCGACGTGAGGGACCTTTCGAACTGCGGGCCGTCTCCGCCGAAACCCCGCAGTTGGCTACCTCTTTCCGCGCGCGCCATGATCGCCAGACGATTCGCTTCGCCGCTGATCTGGCCCAGCGTGCCGTTTCCGCAGGAGAGGCCATTACCGTCTCGCTCCGTAGCGATCAACAGTCGCTGGGCTGCGTGATCTCCCCCGGCACGCTGATTGCCGCTCCCTTCCGCACGGCGCGTACGCAAGGAGCGATCCTCGTCTATCCGCGTGCAGACGGCATTTTTACCGCCGAGGAGAAATCGTTGGTGTCCGCGGTTGCCGGCTTTGGCGCGGTCGCCATAGCTCACGCCGAGTTGTGTTCCACCGCCCAGGGGCAGGCCCGCGAACTTCACCAGTTGCTCGAGATCTCTTCCGAACTTAGCTCCAGCGGCGATCTCGAACATTCTCTGCAGGCCTTCGTCGTCCGCGCCGCAGATTTCCTCGGCTTCGGCCGTTGCTTCATCGCCTTGCTCGAAGACGGGCAGTTCCACGTGCGCCACGCCGTCATTCGCGGCGTCTCGCAGCGCGTCGATAATATTTTCCCCGAGGGCATTGCCACTCGCGCCCTGCGCGCCAAAGAAGTTTTCTGGTCCGATGACGTCAGCCAAGAAGCTGGCGCCAACCAGCAAATCATCACCCGCTACCAAGCCAGGCAGTTGCTAGCCGTCCCGCTGCTGGGTGCCGATGGCAGTGTGCTCGGCATGTTCGGAGTGCTCGACCGCCTCGACGGTACGGGCATTTCGCGCGAGGATATACGCCGCGCCCGGGCCTTGGCCGCGCAGGTTTCGGTGGTCATGGAGGTCGCTCATAACCTGCATCAGTCCGAACGCAATCGCCGGCGCTCGGACGTTTTAGTTCAGCTCGGGCGCGAAATCGATGGTCTGCTGCGACTGCCGGATTTCGCCCGCAAATTTGTCGAGCGTACCATCGAGTTAGCCGGAGCGCGCGCCGGGGCTTTGGCCCTCTTTCAGGATGGACGATTCCAGACGGTTGCTCTGCATCCACGGCCGCACGCCCTCCCCGTGTCGAGTGAGCATCGCGGCTTGGCCGGTGTTTCCGAGGACGCTCATCCCACCGTCACTTCGGGCCCTGATCATTCTGGACAAGATCATCCCACCCAGAGTTCTCGAGGCCACGATCGTGCCGTCGAAACCCCCGCCATCGACGCTCGTGGCCGCGCCGAAGATCACCTCCTGGAGCAACACTTAGCGCACTCCCTTTCCGAGCTGGCCGCCAAGAGCGCCGATGCTATCGTCTCGGGCTCCGCCTCCGATCTGCTTGGAGCGGACTTGGCCTCCACTCTGGGTTGGAATGACTGCGTGGTGGTGCGGCTTCCCGGTTCTAACGGAGAACTGGCCGGTCTGCTCTGCCTCTCCGGACGCTCCCGCCCGCTCGGCACCGAAGACCGCGATTTGCTCGAAGCCATCGCTGGCCATGCCGCCATGGCTTTGGAAAACGCCCGCTTGTTTACTCGCATCGAGCAAGCAAACCGCCACTGGCTAGAGATTTTCGACGCCATCACCGACTTGATCGTCGTGCACGACGAAACCGATAAAGTTTTGCGCGTAAACCGCTCGCTGGCCGCCATGATCGGAGTCGCCCCCACCGAACTGATCGGCGTCAACATGCGCGCGTTGCTGGCCCTCACCAGCGAGCCCACGCTTTACTCCTGCCCTTTTTGCCGATCCATGGGCGAAGAAACCGACGAATTCGTTCATCCCGCCCTCGACCGCACATACCTGGTTTCCACTTCGCGCGTCCACGGCGCCTCCGGCGAGAGTCTACAAACCATCCATGTGCTCAAAGACATCACCGACCGCCGCGAAGCCGAGCGCCGCTATCGCGAATTGTTCGACAACATCCAGGAAGGACTGTTTTTTAGTACCCCGGAAGGCCGCTTCGTCGAGGTCAACGACGCGCTAGTCGCCATGCTGGGCTATTCCAGCCGCGAAGAACTCTTGCAGGTGGATATCCCCACGCAGGTTTATTTTTCTCCCGAGCAGCGCCTGCTCCACAGCCAGGCTATGGAAGAGCACGGCCATATGCGGAACTATGAGGCCACGCTTCGCCGCAAGAACGGCTCCCCCATCTACGTCCTCATCAATGCCTTCGGTATGTACGACAATCTTGGAAGGCTATTGCAGATTCGCGGCTTGATGCTCGATGTCACCGGCCTCCACACTTATCAGTCGGAATTGCAACGCGAGCGTGATTTCTCCGGCAAAATTCTCAGCAACACCCAAAGCCTTATCCTGGTTTCCGACACTGCCGGCCTCATCAGCTACGCCAACCGCCGATGGTACGAAGCAGGTTTTGAGCAGCGTGAACTTCTAGGACGTCCTCTACTCGAATTGGCCGCTCCCGGCTACGTGCGTCCCCTGTCAGATGCGTTGCAGGCCACGCTGCGCGGTGGACAAGTCGACAACCTCGAATTGCAGATCATGCGCGGCAACGGTCACCTCGGCCAGTTCTCCGTGAATCTCAGTCCCATGCGCGACGAGCAGAACAACATCAACAGCATCGTCGTTGTCATGACCGACATCACGGACTCGGCCGAACTGCGCGACAAACTCGTTCACGCCGAAAAAATGGCCGCCGTCGGACAACTCGTCTCCGGCGTTGCCCACGAAGTCAACAATCCGTTGACCGCAATCCTCGGCTTTGCCGATCTCCTTCTCGAAAATCCCGAGATTCCCGAGACTGCCCGTAAAGACCTTCGCGTCATCCTGCAGGAGGCCCAGCGCACCAAGACCATCGTGCAGAATTTGCTCAGTTTTGCCCGGCAAATGCCGCCGCAGCGTAACGCCGTGCAGCTCAACCTTATCCTGCGCCGGACGATTCAACTGCGTTCCTACGATTTCAACAGCCACGGCGTTGACATCGTCGAACACCTCGACGAAGACCTTCCTGACGTTATCGGTGACGCTCACCAGTTGCAGCAAGTTTTCCTGAACATTCTGAACAACGCCTACGACGCCGTGCACGAGGTCGGCCGCCCCGCTCGTATCGAAATCATGACGACCAAGGCCGACAATGCCGTCGAAGTTTCCTTCCGCGACAATGGCTACGGTATCTCCCACCCCGATCGCATCTTCGATCCCTTCTTCACCACGAAAGAGGTTGGCAAGGGAACCGGCCTCGGTCTGAGCATCTGCTACGGCATCGTGAAGGAGCACGGAGGTGAGATTCTCTGCCATAACAACACCGACGGGCAGGGAGCCACATTCATCGTCCGCTTTCCCGCAGCGCCCCACACTGCCTCTCTGGGTGTGGCCGCAGGAGTGTTACAAAAATGACAAGCTCAGCCATCCAACGAGCTCTCTTGCCTATTCTCCTCATCGAAGACGAGCCTTCCATCATGGCTTTGGTCAGCGCCACACTCGAGCGCAATGGCTATGAGGTCGTCTGCATCGAATCCGGCGCCGAAGCCTTGCGCCTGCTGGAAAAGGGGAAATACCTCGGCGTGGTTTCCGACATGCGCACGCCCGGCGGAGTTGACGGCGCCCAGGTTCATTCCTGGATCTCCGCCAATCGCCCCGACCTCGTCGACAAAGTTGTGATCATTACCGGCGACTACGCCAATGAAGAAACTGTAACCACCCTGCGCAAGATCGGCGCACTCTATCTGGAGAAGCCCTTCCGCGTGCAGGATCTCATCTCTGCCGTCGAGAAAACTATGGGGAAAGCCCGGTGAGTCCAGCGTTAGCCAAAGAGGAACTCCGCGTCCGTCTGCTCGTGGTTGACGACGAGCAGAGCATCCGCAAGCTCTGCATCACCGTCGGCGAAGCCCTAGGCTTCATCTGCCTCGAAGCCGATAGCGGCGAGTCCGCTCTCACTCTGCTCGAAGAGCAGCCCGTGCACATGATCCTCAGCGACATGGTCATGCCGCACATGTCCGGTCTGGAATTCCTGGAGAAGGTCAAGAAACTCTTGCCCCGCACCGAAGTCGCGCTCATGACCGGACACGGCTCCATCGAAACCGCCGTGCAGGCCATGCGGCTGGGCGCCTACGATTACATCACCAAGCCGTTTTCTCCACTGGATGAACTGCGTTTGTTCTTGCGCCGCATGGCCGAGAAAGTCCGCCTAGTGGAGGAAAACGAATTCCTGCGCCAGCGTATGGATTCCGAAACTGCCGTACATGGCATAATCGGATCCTCCGCGAAAATTCAAGAAGTTCTGCGGGTGGCCTCGCGCCTCAAGGACACCCGCACTTCCGTTCTTATCTCCGGCGAAAGCGGCACCGGTAAAGAACTAATCGCCCGCGCCATTCATTTTCGCGGCGCCTTCGCCAATCGGCCCTTCGTCGCCGTCGATTGCGGATCGCTTGTGCCCACGCTGATTGAGAGCGAACTCTTCGGCTACGAAAAGGGAGCCTTCACCGGCGCACTGAAATCCAAGCAGGGACTCTTTCAATCCGCGGACAGCGGTTCGGTTTTTCTCGACGAAATCGGCGAGTTGCCCCTCGAATTGCAAGCCAAGCTGCTCCGCGTGCTGCAGGAAAAAGAAGTGCGTCCCGTAGGTAGTAACCAGCGCGTCAAAGTGGACGTACGCGTCATCGCCGCCACCAACCGCGATCTCGAAGCCGCCTACAAAAATGGAACCTTCCGCAAGGATCTCTACTTCCGGCTAAACGTTGTCACGGTACACGTTCCCGCGTTGCGCGAGCGCCGCAGCGATATTCCCATGCTGGTGAACTGGTTTTGCGAGCGTTATGCTCCCGGCTCGGATTTGCGCGTCTCCAACGCTGCCATGAAATCGCTTATGGGTTACGATTGGCCGGGCAATGTGCGCGAACTGGAAAACTGTGTCGAGCGGGCTGTCGCTCTCGGCGACGGAACTCTCATCGATCTCGGCGATCTTCCTCCGTCCATCGCCGCCCTGAATTCTCCTGTATCACGACCGTCGTCAGAATCCGAGCCCGAGTTGGGTTCCGATCTCGGGGCCACCGCCGAATTGAATTCCAGTGGTGCAGCCGCGACCCCACTTTCCACCACGGATCTTGAAGACATCGAACGCGCCACCATCCGGCGCGTCTTCGAACAAGTCAAAGGCGACAAAGCCCTCGCCGGACGCATGCTCGGCATCAGCCGCGCTACTCTCTACCGCAAACTCAAACGCTACAACATCAGCGGCAGTCCCGCTTCCGGGCCATCCAGCCACACGCTGCAGTAGACTCCACACAGAGCATAGGCAAGAATCACGTCGAAAGGCGCGACAAGTGTTGGGGCAGCCCTCTCGGGGAGACGTCCGGTGGGAGCTTGAGACGTTTGTCGCAGACTGAGACTACAGTCTCGCCAGAGTCTTTGTGTCGCGTCCCTGGAACTTACTAACCCATTGAAGAATATAGCTCCTGGGTACTAATCCTTCCGTTCCGCGTGATGGTCCCGGTCGTGCTCCTGTTCTTGGTGTAACCGCGTGTTCTGGCTCCCCAAAGCTCTTCCTAACCGGGAAGAGGGGGAGCCCAACCGCACTTTGCGTTTGGGCGGAGCGAGTGTGAAACCTTCAGCGGCCGCCGTTCAAAAGCTACCGGGGGATTCGCCCGGTGGACAGCCGAGAGCGGCTGTTCCCACACGAGGGCACGGGAAAGGGTCATTAAGGCTTTGGGGCAAACCGGGATAGCGAAGGCGCGAGCGGGTCAGGCGAGCACGGTTGCCGACCTGGCGCGCTTTTTTCCGGAAGCAACGCCGGTGCGGATTCCGGTGGAGTTTACTCGCAGCAATCAGACGAGCGACGGCAAGCAGCCTGGCGGACTGGGATTGCCGGAGAGTACCGTGATTGAATTTGGGACAGCGCGCGAAGTTTTGTTTGCCTGCACTACGCCGCTGGAGTTTGCCGACGTACTGCGGCTGCGCAACTCGGATGGCTCGCTGGATACGGAGGCGTCCGTGGTGGCGGTGCAGTACCATCCTGGGAAGACGGTGGTGGCGGCACGCTTTCTGAATGCAGTTCCGAACTGGATCGTGAAATCATGACAGCATCTTCATCACCGGAGCCGTCGTCTGCTCCAGATTTTGCGGCGCTGTGGTCGAGTGCGCGCCGCCTCCATCCTATCTATATAGAACTGGCGCGAGAGTTTGTGATTGATGCGCCAGCTTTCGCCGCGCTAGATGAGCCGGTGGACGCGCCGGATCGCGAGACGGTAGAACAAGCGCAGCAATGGCTGCAGGACATGGACGACCGCATCCAGGTACACCAGTTGCGGCAATTTCTGCAAACCAGTTCGCTGGTGGACGGAGACGGGCTGGTTGCGCTCTTGCTGCACTTTCTGGCGAAGGCCGCGCGAACGGATTCTTCCCGCGACAAGATTGATTTCCTGCTGGTGCAGTATTTCAGCCAGCGAGCGCCGACGGAACTGGACGACAACGGAGCGGACCTTGCTTATGTGGCGCAAGGCTTGGAGCCGGTGCTGGGCCAGGTGGAGTTGAAGACTCCGGTGTGGCTGAACGCGCTGGATCGGGTTCTCGACGCCGCACGGCACTGCCGGTCGCTGGACGAGTTGCTGCACGGTGGAGTGCTGGAGCAGGGGCGCAAGGCCAAGGTGCAGGCGGGCGATTTGTTTTACCTGCCGATTGCGTTGGCGGCTTTTACCCGCTTTGGATATCTGATGAGGCGCGTGTTCTTCCGCCTCATGCTTGCCGATCTCAACAACATTCTCGATGGGCTGACCGAACTGGAAGAGCAGGGCGTGGAGACGATTGACTGCCGGCGGGCCCAATTCTCGGCGCAGGAGCCGATCGTGCGCCTGCGCATGATCTGCCAGTCGTGGAAGGTGATGTTCCAGGCGGAGTATTCGTCGGGGCAGCCACTGCGCATGCTGGTGGACCTGCGGGCGTCAGTGGATGCGGCGGTGGGGCGAGGGGCGGAGGCTGAGGCTGGCGAGAAAGCGGCGGAAGCGACGGCCGCTGCCAAGGCTGCTCCAGCAAGGCTTGCGCCAGACAAGATTGCGACGCGGGCGGCGGTTGCGGCTACGGCCGGAGCATCAGCGACGGCGAAGGGTGCACCGCAAGCGGCCGCGAAACCGAAGGCTAAGTTTGCGGTGTCGAATGACGAGGCTCCGGAGTTTGAAATTTCCGCAGCGACGCCGGAGTGGAATCCGGATGACGACTCACAACCGCCAAAGAGAAGGTAGGTTGCAGTAAGAGGACCGCTGGATCGAGAGACAAGAGATCAAGGGCGCCCGCGTATCATGCGGGACGTGAACCAAAAGGAAGCGAGCTAGTGGACCATCCGACCGTACTGGTTATCTCCGACGACGTAGAGTTTTCGCGGAGCATCATCGCGCGCTGGCAGGCGGAGCGCAATGTGCCTGCGTTCACGATGCTGAGCGGAGATCTGTGG